>ENA-ORRE01002517-ORRE01002517.1-human-gut-metagenome-genome-assembly--contig:-NODE-2517-length-10707-cov-5.016710_pt1 | contig 10707 bp, 13 predicted proteins | sample MGYA00242171_ERZ509126 | MGnify/ENA primary metagenome ERZ509126 (study PRJEB26280, sample SAMEA2338648) | human gut metagenome | biome: human gut; feature: human-associated habitat; material: faeces... | reverse complement strand
GCACTCATCGAAGTCATCGCCGCCCAGACGGTTGTTGCCTGCGGTGGCCAGAACCTCGATAACGCCGTCATCAATGTCCAGAATGGACACGTCGAAGGTACCGCCGCCCAGGTCATAGACCATGATCTTCTGGGACTGCTCCTTATCCACGCCGTAGGCAAGAGCGGCTGCGGTAGGCTCGTTGATGATACGCTTCACGTCCAGACCGGCGATCTTGCCGGCGTCCTTGGTGGCCTGGCGCTGGGCGTCGGTAAAGTAAGCGGGAACGGTGATGACAGCCTCGGAAACGGTCTGGCCCAGATAGGCCTCAGCGTCGCTCTTGAGCTTCTGCAGGATCATGGCGCTGATCTCCTGAGGGGTGTAGGCCTTGCCGTCCACATTCACCTTGTAATCGCTGCCCATTTCACGCTTGATGGAAGAAATGGTGCGGTCGGGGTTGGTGATGGCCTGACGCTTTGCCACCTGGCCCACCATACGCTCGCCGGTCTTGCTGAATGCCACCACAGACGGGGTGGTGCGATTGCCCTCGGCGTTGGGGATGACAACGGCTTCGCCGCCCTCCATGACAGCCACGCAGCTATTTGTTGTACCTAAGTCGATACCGATAACCTTAGACATAATGAATTCCTCCAAATTTATCTGAATTTTTATTGATAACCATTTGCATGCCCCGGCTTTCACCGGCGCTCGGATCACATACGGTCCATCCGCGGCATGATGATCGCCGCGATCAGATACAGAATCAGTCCGCTGCCGCCCAGCAGAGTGAACAGCGCCCAGCCCAGCCGGACCCAGGTGGGGTCCCAGCCGAAATACTCGGCGACACCGGCGCACACACCGGCGATCATCCCGTTCTGGGGATCACGGTACAGCTTCTTATCCATATAAATCTCCTTTTAGTTGGCCACCTGTACGATGGCGTGGCGCAGGACCTTGCCGTTGAGTTCAAAACCCGCCTGGAACACCTGGGCTACAACGTTCTCGCCCAGATTCTCGTCCTCAATGTGCATGACGGCGTTCATCAGCTCCGGGTCAAATTCCTTGCCATTGGCCTCGATCTCCTTGACGCCCTCCTTGGCAAGCAGCTCCTTGAACTGGTGGAAGATCATCTCCAATCCCTTTTTGTGGGGATCGTCCTCGCCGCCCTCGGCGGCTGCGGCCCGTTCCAGATTGTCATACACCGCCAGGAAGGTCTTGATGGTGTCGCCCTTGGCATCCTGATAGATGCCATCCTTTTCCTTGGTGGTGCGCTTGCGGTAGTTGTCATACTCGGCAGTGAGGCGGGTGAATTGATCCTTCACGGATTCCAACTGCTTGGCAGCCAGCTCCATCTTCTCTACCTGCTCCCGGGTAAAGGTGATGCCCTTTTCCTTCTTTTCTTTCTTCTTGGCCTTCTTTTCCGGCTCCTGATTCTCCGGAGTCTTTTCCTGCTCCGTCTCCGCCGTTTCCGCGGTCACGGGAGTCTCCTCTAAAGGCTCTTTGGTTTCTTCGCTCATGTATCTGTATCCTCCTTCGGGGGTAGTTCTTGTTTTTCCTGTTTGCCGAACAGTCTGGTCAACCCATCGGCAAAGCCCGTCAGCCGGGCGGCCACAGTGGCGTAATCCATCCGGGTAGGACCGACCACGCCGATCAACCCCCGCATATCATCGCCAATATCGTAACTGGCCACCACCACGCTGGTGTCCTTCAACGCGTCGCTGACGTTTTCCGGCCCGATCAGGATCTTCATGGGACCCTCGTCCGGCACCGGCAGCTTTTCCTTATCGTCCGCCAGAAAGCTCATCAATTCATGGGCTTTGTCGGCGTCCCGGAACTCCGGCAGCTTCAAGAGCTGATTGGTGCCCGCCATGATGAACTCCCGATGGTTGGATTCCTCCAGAACGTCCACAGCGTAATTCACTGTCTGGCTCAGCAGCAGAAACAGTTGCGGGGTAATGCCCTGCGAAATAGCCATCAGCTTCTGGTTCATCTCCTTGATGGAGATCCCTGTGAAATGCCGGTTCAAAAGCTCCACCAATGCGGCCATCTGGTCCCGGTCCACCTTCAGCTGCATCCGCAGCAGTTGGGATTTCACCCGGTTGTCGCCCATCATCATGACCACGATGCAGCTTTTCTCATCCACTGGCAGCAGATCAAAGCGGCTGGCGGTGATGCTGCCCTTTCCGGCAGTCGCCACATAGGCGGGGTAATTCACAAAGCTGCTGACGGCCCGGCCCGCCTGAGAGATCACCCGGTCCAACTCCTCCATTTTCATCTGGAGGGACTGGTTAATCTTTTCGGTCTCCGCTAAGGAGAGCCGCTGGCGCTCCATCAGCTCGTTGACGTACAGCCGGTAGCCCTTGGGGGACGGAACACGGCCGGCCGAGGTGTGGGGCTGTTCCAGATATCCAAGCTCCACCAGGTCGGAAAGCTCATTGCGGATGGTGGCAGAAGAAACGCTGCCGCCCATTTCCGCGGCAATGGCTTTGGAGCCTACCGGCTCGGCGGTACGGATGTAATCCTCAACCACCACTTTCAATATTTGCTTTTTCCGGTCAGTCAAGTCCACAAAAAGCACCTCAAATCATGTTTAGCACTCTTTCTCCCTGAGTGCTAAACGCAGTTTACCACCCCTGCTATCTAAAGTCAATGGGGGCAGGTAAACAATTTGTGAACAAAGGGAAAGCAAACCGTAAACTTCTGTTTTTTCCGCTGATTTTCCCGCAAAAAAGCGCCCCGGCATTTAGCCGGGGCGCACGTATCACCGAAAAGAGGTTTTCCCTGTCACTCAATCAGCCGCGCTTTCACTAAAAACGGCCGAAGGGTGGTGAACAGGGCATAGAGCAAAATTGCCTGGAAGGGCAGACAGATCAGGTTTTTAATGGCGCTGCCGCTGGCGGTGACGTACCACGCCTTGCCGCTGAGAATAGCCATCCAGAGGGCGCCCAGGATCACATTCTGGATATTGGTCAGCAATTTCGCCCAAAAGACTCTACCAAACGTAATTTTCGACTTGTAGAAAAACAGGGAGTATACAAAAACGCCCAGCATGGTGGTCAGGGTATAGCCGGGAAAGAAAGGATAGCCGCCGCCACCGGTGATGAAAAAGCTCAGCAGATCCTCCGCCACGGCAAACACAACGCCCAGTACAGGTCCGCAGACCCATGCGCACACCGCCCGGGCCAGGAAGCCCCAGGTGATTTTGGCACCGCCCCACAGGGGCACCGACGGAATGGCGGCCAGCGCCATGCACAAAGCGATGCACAGCGCCGCAAAGGTCAACTTCCGGACGTCTTTCAGCTCATTGGCGGCTGTGCGCCAATAGCCGACGGAAAAGGGATGGGGATACATAAAAAATTCCTCCTTCTGTGGGCAGTTACGCCGCACAGAGGAGGCCGGGCAGGCACCGCCCGCCGGTTCCGGTATGCGGCAGCGGGATGCGAAGCACACACTGCGGAAATCTCCTTTCGTCCGGCGGACAACTCCCCGTTCCTCCGGCACTGTGGCCTGTTGGCCGACACGCGTGCTTCTACTCTGCCTCTATATTGGTAGTATTTTACTATGCCTTTCCCAAAAATGCAAGGCCATCTCCTTCCCGGCTTGGATTTTTCCGGAGATTTTTTCGAAAAGGCGTAAAATCCAGAGAAAAGCAGAACATCCGATCGGATGTTCCGCTTTTCTCTGGCACCCCGGACTGGAGTCGAACCAGCGGCCTAACGCCTTAGGAGTAGATTCCGCGAGGTCTGTACCGCTTGCCACCTTTGGCCTCAAGCCCTTGCTATTTCTCACTTTTTTCAAGCTCCTCCCCTTACTATTTGTCACTGTTTTTTGCTAATCACGACCCCTTTTGAGGGCCCCAATTAGCAGACAATTAGCAATGGGCCGGAAACGCGTTCGGTGGTTTGGGGTTCGTTTTTCTTTGGGTATGCCCTCAAAAACTGGCTTTTGCCCGGTTCAGCCGATCCTTTATCGCCCTCTCCTGTTTCCGGTTGTGGAATATAAGGCAACGCCTTTCCACAGAGACCCGCATTGGGCAAACACTGTTGCGGTGTATGCCAAGCAGCTTTGCCACATCGCCCACCGAAAGGGTGGCGTCCAAAAGCTCCTGCGGTGCTGCGTCCTCTCGTTTCTTATAGTGAGACTGGCTCTGATACCATGCGTCAAAGCTCTCCTTTAGGATGCGGGTCTGCCCATCGACCTTGGTTTGAGTGGTTGTGGCGGTTTCCGTTCGGCTCCCGATCTCGTTCTGGCCCAGAATATTTCCTTCATCAGAGCCTTCTTGCCTTCGTCCACCGTGGCTACTTCTTGGGGTGTATCCGGGTCGGTGGTGGTCTTGACGGCATATACCGCCAAGACCTCCCTCCAAACGGCACGGAAGCCGACCATTTCAAGGCGGTCATGCGCGGTGCCAGCTTTTATCACGTCCAGCTCGTCTAAATATTCTTGATTGATCTCCCGGACAACGGCGGGCATGGTCAGCCCCGTACCGCTGTCCTCCCCGGAGAAGAATATCCCAAAGGATGATCCGGCGATCAGCCCCACAAGGCAGATCAGGACAATGACCAGCACAGCCACCCATCCGCCGCCCGCGATTGCTGCCGTCAAAGACTTTACAGACGCAATCGCCGCCTTCGCTGTGGTGGCAATGCTTTTTGCGGCGACAGCGGTGGTCTTTGCCGCAGTGCGAGCTGCGTGGGCTGTTGCTTTCGCGGCTCTGGCGGTGGCTTGCGCTGTTTTCTGTCCTGCCACTGCTGCCTGATTTGTGGTTTTGGTAGTGGTTTTGATTGCGCGCGGAGCGGTCTTGACGGTATGCCGCGCGTTTTTGACCGTCCGCTGGGCGTTCTTGATGGCGGTCTTTGCGTTGTTCTCGGTTTCTTTCGCGGCCCGTCTCATGGGTTGAGCGGGCTGCTTTGTCATGTTTATGGCCGATTCCGTCTGTCGGTGCGCTGTGGCGGCAGATCCCGCGTCGATTTGCCGCGGACCGCCAGACTGTCCCATCCGATTTTGGATTTGGCGTGTTCGCTCCATCCGTTTCGCGGCCTGCTTTCTGGCATAGTCTCTCCCTCGTCCCACCGTGGAAACCGGGTCTGCGTCAGGACATTTCACGGTGGTATTTTGGGGGAAGGTATTCCCGTGCTGCGGAAACCGGTTTACCGGGGAAGAATCGCCGCCTTGCCAGGGGATCTGCCTTCCCAAGTCTACCGGCTCCGAAGCCGGGGCCTGTTCCGCAGGCGTGGTATGCTCCCGCCCTCCCTCTGACGCCCGCTTTTCCCGCTGGCGTTGGAACAAATTCCGTCCCTGCTTTATCGCCAGCTTTGTACCGGAAGCCGCTGCGTTTACTGCGTCATGGCCTAAATCGTCGGCAGCAAACTCCACCTGATCCACGGCGTATCCGGTAGGGGTATTCTGGCGGTCATCCATCAGGCTCTCCGTGTTCCGTTTGGAACGGAGAAACGCGGTTTTCATACGCTGCCCGATCACGGCGGATTTGTCCAGTGCCTTAATGTCTTTTTTCTTTTCGCGTGTTTTGATCTTTCTCATGGCCGCTCACCCTTGGCGTTAAGGCCGTCCCTCGGAAAAACTGCCCTCACCGGGTTTGTTATGCAAAGCTTTGCATAACACGCCTAATGAAAAGTTCTGAATAATGGAAAGAAATGCGAAGAACGGCTGAGTTTCAGCCGTTCTTGCCCAAATGTCTTTCGATAAATTTTTTTGTTTCGTTGTCATAGCGATTGTAGCCAGGATAACAGACTTTGGTCTTTCTGCCAACTTGTCTGGAATTCGGCTGGAAGATCGAGATTTGCTGTTTCCAATGCTTTGCGCTTCATTTCCGCATCCGCACGGGCGTAAACCTCGGTCGTTTCAATTTGCACATGTCCAAGAAAATCTCGAATGTAATGAAGATCAACATCCGCGCGGAGCAGGTGCATTGCTTTGGAATGGCGGAGAACATGTGGAGTAATCCCTTTTTTGCCCTCCAGCCAAGAAACTTGCGCCATGTATTTATTTAGAATATAAGTGACTCCGGGACGGGTAAGTCGCTTTCCTTGGTGGTTGACAAACACTGGATCATCTGGTTTCCGCGCAGCGTCCAAATGCCACATATTCAGATACTTTTGCAATATGGTTGCCGTCTGTGACATAAGCGGAACGACGCGCACTTTTCTTCCTTTGCCATAGAGCCGGATCGTTGCTGGCGTTTCCAGACGAATATCTAACAAGCAAAGATCAATCAGTTCTTGCACTCTTGCACCAGAGTCATAGAGCAAACACAACAGCGCCGTATCTCGTATTCCATATTTTTTCGTCTGGTCCGGAAGGGAAAGCAGTTCTTTCAGCACCTGTTCCGGCAGGTATTCCACAAATCTCTTTTCTGTTTCTTTCATCGGAATGGCAAGGATACGCTGGCAATGCAGCAGCATTTCTGGATTTTGGAACTGCACATATCGAAAGAACGCATGGATTGCAGCTAACCGCACATTCCTCGTCGAAGCGCTGTTCCCTCGGTTCACTTCCAGCCAATCCAAAAAGCAAATAACCAAGTCGGCATCAATATCAACCAAGCAAATCCTGTCTATCTTCTTGTTCATCTCCTTCATAAATAATAAGAGCAGGCAAAAGGTGTCCCGGTATGACTTTATAGTATTGGGGCTAAGATTTCTTGCGCCTGCCAAGTGTTTGGTAAGGTAATTTGAAATGCAGATAGCAAAATCAGATGGATGTTTCATTTGAGTTGTCCTCCAACGGTATTAAGTTGCCAAACAAAGATTCGGATTGCTTTAGGATAGCCGGAAAACTTTCGGCGGAGAGATGAATGTACTGGCTGGTTGCCTGCACACTTCTGTGTCCCATATATGTCATCAACAGCGGAAGCACTGCATAGGGGTCTTCACCATGCGCTGTCAGCTTTTGGAGACTGTGTACGCAAAATGTGTGTCTTAAGTCATGCAGCCGTGGACCTTTTCCCTTGCCACGGTATGGAATGCCGGCCCTGAAAAGAATATCCCTAAACGTTGTGTCCATTGTAGCAAGACTGTATCTGGAACCATCCGGTGAGGGAAAAAAGTATTCATCTTTCCTAAGAAAACCCATCTGTTCACTGTACACCATAAAGCGCACCCTTAAATTGTCATCCAGCGGAATGAGACGATCCAGACTTGTTTTTGTGTTTCTCAGAAGAAAGAATCCATCCTCGAAATGAACATCACCCACAGTTAGATTCAACGCCTCAGAAATGCGGAGTCCGCAAAAGCATAGGACACGGAACAACAAAGGATAGACGATATGGCGCTTCGGGCTGCACTTGTTGAACCGAAACCCATCAACGACTGCTAAGATTCGCGCAATCTCATCATAGGTAAAAATATAAGGAACAAAGTCATGCACTTTTCTTGGAATCAGTTCAGATGGAATTCGATACGCAGAAAAACCGTTGCGGTTCAAAAAATCTGCAAGGCGTTGCATGATATAGATGCGGTGTTCAATCGTTGCGGATTTTTGGTGCGCTTTCGGCGCTATCCATTCGAGCATAAGTTCTTTACTCAAGGAATTTTGGCAGTCTCTCCCCAGAAGAAAGGTATCGAAGCTCTTCAAATATGCTTCAATGCTGTTGTATTTGAATCCGAATCGCTGTTTTTCTGCAACGAATGCAGACAGCAGCGGAGCAAGATCACTTTCGAAAACTGCTGTTTTAGGTGGTGACTGCATAATTTTCACCCTCCACTAAGGTGCAGCACCGCAGCTGCTCCGTATCCGCGCGTAAATATTGCATAGTGGTCTCCAGACTTTTGTGACCGAGAATTTCCGAAATAACCGGAAGCGGAATCTCTTTCCTTAGAAGTTCGTTGGCCAGGCTGTGCCGAAGTGTGTGCATCCCGTGATTTTTCTCCGGTGTTACCTCAATGCCCGCCTTATACAGATACTTGTTAAACATACCGTAGAGGTGATTGTTGTCACTGAATTTTTGAAATGGCGGTTTATGTGTAATAAACACCAGCTTCAAATCAGATGCGGGACGCCCATTTTTCACATAGTCAATAATTGCCTGTCCGACATCTTCAAACAAAGGAAGAACCAATGGCTCATTTGTCTTGTACTGCGAGATCTGAATACAATTCTTTTCCCACTTTATATTGTCAAATTCCAATCGAATCACATCGCTGACCCTAATTCCAAGCCGGGCAACCAGCAGAATGATTGCGTAATCCCGTTTACCGACGGGACTGGCTAAATCAATGCAAGCCAGGATTTTATCAATATCTTCTCTGGTCCAAGTAGACGGAATGTGTTTCCGCTTCAGCAGTACGTTGGACTTTGGAATAAAAAGAGACAAGTCATCCTTTGTAAATTCATTTAGGTAGAGATACCGAAAGAAGACACGCAGATGGCAAAGCGTGGCGCGAAGATTTCTGACAAGATCCGGAATAGATGTAGATAAAAAAGATGAGATATGCTCTGGCGTCATATCTCTGAAAGAATCCACTCCTACGCTATGCAGATGGTTGGTGATACGTTTTAGTGTACGTTCGTAATTGACAATAGTTTCTGGCTTGCTGTTCTGACTCCGCAGATGCGAGATGAAATCTTCTGTTATAGCTCGGAAAGACTCAACCCACGGCAAATCCTTGAACCACGGCGTATGATAGTTTCTGATTTTTCCATAACGGCGATATTCCAGCAAGTTGCGAAGCGCGGCTCTTACCTCATACTGCCGTTTGGAAACATTGATATTCCCACTCTGAATATCGTAGTTTTTCAGCAGAAACTCATCCATTGACGCTTCATCAATGTCGAGACTTCCGTGGAAAAAGCAATACTCTTTCCAATAGCGTTGACGCAGCCCGATGGTACTGTCAGTGTACCCCAAATCACGTAATGCATCTGAAATACTCCGAAGCTCTTTGTTGAAATTGTTTGTAATCATAGACACACTCTCCTTTCAAGGTGGTGTGTCTATTGTCGTTGAAAGGAGACATCCATGCAATTATTATCGCAAGTTTTTTCTGTAAAAATGGTTTATAGGCAGCTTATTACAATTATTCTTTCCATTTATAAAAACTTTTCATTAGGCTTGTTATGCAAAGCTTTGCATAACACGCCCAGCGAGGTGGAACATGAGGAAAGGATGGGATAAGGATATGGAACAGGAAAAGCTGTATGTCATCGAGGAAAAGACCTACGAAGCGCACATTGACGAGGAAGTCCACCTTTACGGGCTGCTGCACCAGCTTGCTTTCCTTGCCGGGAAAATCAAGGACCGCCGGGACATGGAGAACCTGATCGACACCGCCCGGCGGTACGGCGAGATTGCCGACCAGATGTTTGACCGCTGGAGCATCCCCGGCCGCTACCTGGTGTTCGGCGACAAGGCCGACCTTGCCCGGCTGAAGGCCCTGGAGCTGTGCGAGCTGGACGCCTTCTATGTAGACTGTGAGGACGACGAGGACCAGCCCCATGCCTGACCGCCTCACCCATGTCAGCCTGTTTTCCGGCATCGGCGGGCTGGACCTTGCGGCAGAGGCGGCGGGCTTTGAAACGGTCTGTCAATGCGAGTGGGCGGATTACCCCTATTCCATCCTGCAAAAGCATTGGCCGGATGTGCCGAAGTTCCGGGACATCACCACATTCACGAAGGAGGCGTTTTTTGAGAAAACAGGACTTGAAACCGTCACCATCCTCTCCGGCGGATTCCCGTGCCAGCCCTTCTCCACCGCAGGAAAGCGGCGGGGCTTTGCGGATGAACGCTACCTGTGGCCGGAAATGTGCCGCATTATTGTCGAACTGCGGCCCCGTTGGGTGCTTGGGGAAAATGTTGCTGGTTTCATCAATATGGGGCTCGACAAAACGATTTTTGACCTGGCAAAAGCGGGATACGCTGTTCTCCCATTCGTATTTCCGGCTTGCGGCGTCGGCGCATGGCATGAGCGCCAGCGAACTTTTATCGTCGCGGCTGATGTTTCCCACACCCCTTGCCTCCGACAAATCCACGGGGCGGGACGCTGCCAACCTGGATGTGTACCTGTCGGACAACGGGATATTCCGCAAGCGGAACAAGGACGGGACGATCTGGAGCCTGTCCCTGTCGGCGGCGGTGTTCTATCTGACCCCGGCAGCATCGGAGGGCTACCGTTCCACCCTGAAACCGGCGGCCTTCCGGGACAAATCCCCGTCCTCCAACCTGTCGGCTCAGGTGACCCGGCAGGAGCAACCCCTTTCCGAGAAAGCGGCGCTGAACCCGGACTGGGTGGAATGGCTTATGGGATTCCCCCTGAAATGGACGGACGCATCCTCTGGCGTGCCGAGCCCGAAGGAGTCCCCCGCATGACCGAGGATACCGACAACCGGGCGCTGCGGCTGAAAACCCTGGGGAACGCGGTCTGCCCGCCCCAGGCTTATCCCATTTTCCAGTACATTGCCATGATTGAAGCCGGGGCCTGTGTCGACATCTGCCCCTATGGAACAGGAGGTGACGGACCTTGAAAGAATGGAAAGCCACCGAAAAGGAGGCGCAGAAGATGACCCGTGACGGGGCGGTATCCGTCAATCTGGTCACGGGCGAGACCACCTATCCCTCTGATCGGACGCCGGAGCAGGACCATTCTGTATCCGGCGACACGGCGGGTGCCGCTGGGAAAGCGGTGGACCGTGCGGAACTGCACCGGGAACAGGCAACGGCCAAAAAGAAACGCCGGAAACAGCGCAGAGCCTATCGGGAGGGCGAGGCGGCGG
>ENA-ORRE01002512-ORRE01002512.1-human-gut-metagenome-genome-assembly--contig:-NODE-2512-length-10721-cov-2.710294_pt1 | contig 10721 bp, 10 predicted proteins | sample MGYA00242171_ERZ509126 | MGnify/ENA primary metagenome ERZ509126 (study PRJEB26280, sample SAMEA2338648) | human gut metagenome | biome: human gut; feature: human-associated habitat; material: faeces... | reverse complement strand
CGGTGGATGCAAGACCGGCCGAGAGCGCGGCGCCGTTTTGCTCGGCAATGCCGACATTGACGTACTGATCGGGCAGAGCCTTCATAAACTTTGCGGTCTTGCAGGACTTGCCGATATCAACGTCAACCACATAGATATCCTTATTTTCCTTGCCGACTTCAACGATCTCGTCGCCGAAGCCGTCGCGAGTAGCTATCATTTTACCTTTTTCCATGATCTCAGCTCCTGTCTATCTGCACCATTGCGTCGGCATACTGCTCGGCATTGGGAGCCGTGCCGTGCCACGAAACCTGATTTTCCATGAAATCAACGCCCTTGCCCTTAACGGTTTTTGCATTGATGAATTTGGGCTTGCCGTTTTTGGCTGCGCGTATTTTATCGAAAGCGTCAAGTATCTGCTGCATGTCGTGTCCGTCGATATCATAGACCTCAAAGCCAAAGGCTGCCGCCTTTGCGCTCAGGTCGATATGCGGCATGATCTGATCGCAGGGACCATCGAGCTGGAGACTATTATTATCTACTATTATGACGAAATTGTCAAGCCGATAACGGTTTGCGCTCATCATGGCTTCCCAGACTATGCCCTCATCCATCTCACCGTCGCCGAGGAGCGTGAACACGCGGTAGTCCTTATGGTCGCGCTTGCCGGCAAGAGCCATGCCGACAGCGCACGAAGCGCCCTGCCCGAGTGAGCCGGTGGAGATATCTATGCCGGGGCACTTGAGCATGCTGGGGTGACCCTGAAGCATAGAGCCTTCCTGACGCAGGGTGTGCAGCACTTCCTCCGGGAAAAATCCGAGGCTGCCGAGCGCCGCGTACTGGATCGGGCAGACATGGCCCTTTGAAAGAACAAATCTGTCCCTGTCGGGCCACTGCGGATTTTTCGGGTCAACGTGCATTTCGGAAAAATACAGGGCCGTTACGATGTCGGCTGACGACAGCGAACCGCCGGGATGACCGGACTGTGCCTCGAAAATCATCGTCAGCGCCGTTTTTCTGAGTTCTTTTGCTTTTTCTTTGAGCATACTGACTTTTTCGTTCATTTGTATCCTCCTCGCTTAAAGGGTGTAGTAATCACCGAGAGCTATGGTTTTCTGCTCCTTAGCGGATTTAAGAGCTGCATTCGAGAGCTTGAGAACCTTCATGCCCTCGGACAGGCCGCCGATCTCAACAGGCTTGTTGTTCTTCAGGCAGTCCTGGAAGTAAACGTGGACATGGTAGATGACCTCGTCCTTGTTGAGATCATAGGAATCATTGAATGTGATGCTCTCCTCGTGATCCATATCTACTGTTTTATATGTAAGAGAGTCAAACTCGAACATGTTGCGGCCGCGCAGCAGAATGCTGCCGTTTGTTCCGATATAGCCCTTGAGGTTTGCGCCGGCGCCGGAGCTCCAGCTCGTCATTATCGAGGCGACTGCGCCGTTTTTGCATCTCATGACCATGGTCGAGTTGGTGTCGAACTGCGGAACGTTGCTTATGGTTCCCTTGACGTTGCAGGCAATGGTATCAAACTCGCCTGCCAGCGAGGTCAGAAGGTTAAACTCATGCGATACAGACTCGATAGTCATTCCGCATGCGAGCTTGGGGTCGGTGCGCCAGGAGTTGCCGTACATGGCGTTATTCTTGCCGTAGCCAAAGCCTGCGCCGACACGGTAACTGAAAACGTTGACGGGGTCGCCGAACATGCCGGACTTGACCATATCGTACATTTTGACAAACGCAGGACGGAAGCGGTGGGCAAAGCCGACGATTATCTTCGCGTCATACTGCTTTGCCATGGCAACTATCTTCTCTGCATCTTCCAGAGTTGTGGCAATGGGCTTTTCAAGATACAGAGGAACATGCTTTGACAGAACCATCTCGACATAGTCAAGGCGCTTCGTCGGAGGCGTCGAAATAACTGCGTAGTCTGCCTTTTCGACATACTCCGGGATCTGCTCGTAGCTTATTACGTCGCAGTAAAATTCCTTTTTGAAGGACTTGAGCGCATTCTCGCTTACGTCGAAAGCGCCTATAACCTCGCCGCCAAGCTTCTCAACGGCTCTGGCATGGGATTTTGCAATATCCCCTGCCCCGATCATTAAAACTTTCATCGATATTCTCCTTTAGCTGCGCTTAAAATTTATTCCTCTGTCCATGCGATTGCACGGCCGGGTGCGCCGCTGCAGCGCTCCATCTTTAGGGGCAGGAACGCGAAGTTCCAACGCTTCTCTTCAAGCAGCTCACGGGGCAGGTAAAGCTCTTCGCCGTACCAGATGCCCTTGCTAAGGCAGATTTTGTGAACGGGGCCGCCCTCATCCTCGGGCTTGGGGCCTCCGACGCTCATCGCGTCAATTGCAACACCTTTAACGCCGTGCTCAACCACCCAGTTAGCGCCCGACACAGACAGGAACGTCCAGTTATCAACATAGTCCGAGCTCCAGCTGCGCTTGAGTCCGTAACCGGTGCAGAGAAGCAGAATATCGCCCGGCTTTACGATGTCGGCGTATTTTTCAAGATGCTCGGCAGTGATCGCCGAATGCTCGGGCAGATCAAAAAGGTCGATGGGAACCGCTTCGCCGACAAGACGGTCAATGGGATACTGTGCAGCATCCATACCGTCCACGAAATGATGGAACGGTGCGTCAAAATGTGTTGAGGTATGGGTATTCATGTAGATACGCTCGGAGGTGTAGCCGTCTTTGGGGACAAGGGTCTCGTAATTGATCTCACATAGCTCGTACGGCATGTAGCCGGGATTGTTATGATAGAAAGTCTGAGAGAGATCAAGAAGCTTTTTGATTTTCATTTTTTAATTCTCCTTAAAAAATTATTTATACTTTTTATGTTATACTCTTTTCCTGCCGCGTGAAGCAATTTTGCCTACATAAACAGCCACCACTATGACAATGCCGGTGACAATGCCGGACCAGAAGGAGTTGATTCCAAGAAGGTTGATTCCGTTGTTGATACCCTTTTGCAGCAGCGTACCTATAAGCGCGCCAAATGCGCTTCCAAGTCCGCCGGATAAGCTTGCGCCGCCTATGCAGGTCGCAGCAATTGCGTCAAGCTCCATACCGACACCTGCCGTACACTCAACCGTCATAAGCCTCGATGCACCGAGGAGAGCCGCTATGGACGACAGACCTGCACTTATCGTGTAGCAAAGAATCTTCACTCTGTCAACGGGGATCCCGACAAGGTGTGAAGCGCCCTCGTTGGAGCCGGTTGCGTACACCCAACGTCCGAAGGAGGTTTTTCTGAGCACAAAGTACATCACGATAACGATTATTATCATGTAAAGTATATAGTTCTTTAATCCGGGTACTATCGTACCGCGATTAAATTCTTTGAATGCCGTGAGCGTGATCGTCTGAGAGTTGCCGCCGGAGATGACCTTGGTCAAGGAAGCTGCGGCGCCCTGCATTGCAAGAGTTACTATAAACGGCGCCATCTTTGCTTTTGCGACAAGCAGGCCGTTCAAAACGCCGCAGACAAGACCTACGGCAAGGCAAGCTGCTACGCCTGCCGCAATGCTTCCGGTCGAGAGCATGACCAGAGCACCGACCATGCCGGACAGCGAATATACAGAGCCAACGGAAAGGTCGATTCCGCCTGTGATAACTACAAGCAGCTGACCCATGGTCATTATCAGCAAAGGAGCTGCAGACTGGAGGACATTCATTACATTGCCTTTGCCCAGCGCCGTTCCGGTTACTGCATGCAGCACTATGTAAAGCACTATGAGTATGACTGTCATACCAAGCTCGAGCTTGTAATTTCTTATCGTTTTTCCCAAACTGCCCTGGGGCTGCTTGAGGCTGTTACTTTTATCAGACACTTTTGTTATCCTCCGTTTGCTGTTTAGTATTTCCTGAGGCAGTTATTTCAGCCATCATGTTGTTCTCTGTTATTCTGTCTCCGGTGAGAACATCTTCAACATGTCCGTCGCGGATTATCAGCACCTTGTCGCACATCAGGACCAATTCTTCAAGCTCCGATGAAACCACAAGGGCACCGGCGTTGTTTGCTTCCACCATTTTTCGCACACGCTGATATATCTCATGCTTTGTTTTTATATCAACGCCTCGTGTAGGCTCATCGAGCAGCAGAAGCTTTGCCTCGTCCGTAATCCATCGTCCAAACAGCAGCTTCTGCTGATTGCCGCCGGACAACGCTTCTGGCATACATTCATGAGTAGGAACTTTGATCTGCACTTCGCCGATTATCTGCCCGAGCAGCTTATCCTCCGACTTATTCTTGACAAACAACTTTCGCTGCAGGTTGCGGTGAGCCATAAGCACCGTTTCCTTTATCGGCTGGCCGAAAAACAATCCGCTTTCGCTGCGATCTTCGCTGATATATGCAATCTTCTTTTTGAGCGCATACATAGGATTTTTAGGCTTATATTCCTCGCCAAGATATCTCAAATGTATATCGCTGCGAGGCTTAGTTCCCCATATCGTCCGCAGGACTGAGCTTCTGCCCGATCCCGCAAGGCCTGCAAGACCTACTATTTCGCCTTCCTTGACAGTTAATTCTCCGTCATATCCGTCAAAAGAAATCGAAAGCACTTCCGCTGAGCTTTCAAAAGCGTTCGAATCCTTGCGTTTCTTCTCCTCAGCGTTGAGCTTCTCGCCAAGCATGTCGCTTACGATCTCTTCGTCTGTTTTTTCGCTCATCGGAACGCCGTCAACTATGACGACGCCGTCACGCAGTATGGTAATTCTGTCGGAAAGCTCTCTGACCTCATTCATTCGGTGGGAAACAAAAATGATCCCGATTCCGGCGCTGCACAGACCGCGTATGGACTCGAACAGCTTTTCAGTTTCCTCAAAGTTCAGAGACGATGTAGGTTCGTCAAGCAGTATGATTTTTGCATTCTGACCTACCGCACGAGCGATCTCAACCATCTGCATCTGATCGGGTCTGAGCTCGGAAACAATATCATGGGGGCTGATATCCGCAGTCGCCGAACCAAGCTTGCTCAAAGCCTCGGCCGCCAAAGCATCTGACTTTTTCCAGTCATATATACCGTGTCTGACAATATCGTTCGACGGCATGGCTATGTTCTCGGAAACCGTCAAATGCGGCAGCAGCGACAGCTCCTGATAAACAACCTGAATGCCGCTGTCCATTGCCTCCTTCGGATGCTTAAAAGCTACGTTTTTCCCCTCAAGCTGTATCTCTCCGGAGTCGGCCTGATGTGCTCCGGCAATAATCTTTATCATAGTTGACTTTCCCGCGCCGTTGCCACCCATCAGAGCGTGTACCTCACCGGGATATATACGCAGGTTGCCATCTTTGACCGCCATATTATTCCCGTATGATTTGGTCACATGCTTTAATTCAAATATCGGGGAATGATCTATAGTCAACATTTCATGCTCCTGTTATTCTCATAATTGTCGCAGCCGGTGAATAACTCCACCGGCCGCATTTTTCGATAATACTGATTTGGATTAGTACGCTCCAGCGGAAGCGGGGTAAGTGAGCTTGAGGACAGCCTGTACGTCCTCATCGTCAATATTTGCTGCGGTCACGAGCGGTTCGGGAGTGAGGATGACCTGAGCGTCTGCATCAAGTCCGCTTATGGCCTTGAACGCCATTACCGCTGCCCAGTAGCCCTGTCCGACTGCTTCCTGAACGACCTGCCCCGCGAGTCTGCCTTCGCGGATTGCCTTAGTTGAATCGGGAGAACCGTCAGAAGAAACGATAGAGATCTTGCCGGTCACACCCATGTTATCAACGACGTCGATAGCAGCAATACCGGCCTGCTCGTACATGCAGTAGATGCCCTTGATATCGGGGTTTGCAGTCAGAAGGTCGCTGCACATATCAGTTGATTCTGAAACGGTAAGGTTGCTGGTCTGGATGGTCTGTGCAATGGTGATACCCTTTTCCTCGCAGGCCTTTTCAAGTCCTGCCATCTTTGCCTTTGCATTGGAACGATCCATAGGAAGAGCCAGAACGCCGATCGAGTCGCCGCCCAGAGCCTTTGCCTGGTCGCACAGGTAAATGCCTGCATCATAGCCGGAGGTGTAATCGTCTGCGGAAATAAATGCATAGTAGTTGTCTGCGGTAGAACCGATTGCTGCGATCGTTACGGGAATGCCTGCGTCCTCGCATGCGTCAAGCACGGTAGAGCAGGAATCGGAAGAAACAGGGCTGAGCACAACAGCATCCGCGCCCTGAATTACAGCGGTCTCGCCGTTCTCGGCCTGATCTGCTGCGCTATTGTTGGAAACATAAACTTCGACGCTGACACCGTATTCCTCACATGCCTGTCTTACGCCGTCCTCAACCCACTGCCAGTACTCGATGTCAAGCGAAGGGGCAATGTAGACGATCTTCTTTCCCTTAGCGTCTATGCCGTTTACATCGATCTGATCAGTGTAAAAGTCTTTGGCCTGTTCGTTGCCGTTGTTGTCGGAGTTGCCTTTATTTGCATCATCTCCGCCGTTGTTGCCGCCGTTCCCGCATGCGCAAAGTGCGAACACCATTGCCAGCGCGAGAACTATTGCCAGTACTTTTTTCATTTTTGCTTTTCCTTTCATCTCTTATATTTTTCTTTTTTTACGTTCATTTTGATTGCTCCACATTCAATACAATCACTTTTGCTCTTTCATCATCATCAACAATTTCTATATAAATCTTAGCAGAGTTTTTGGTGCAAATCAAGCGAAAAATGAAATTTCATTTCATTTTTAAGCTTAAATTATGAAATTCGTTGCACTGCATAAAATGCACATTTTGTTTTTGGTAAAAAACACGAATAGTTTGTTAATAAGCAAACAATTTTATCTCCTGAAACGTAAAAAAGTACGGTAATTCATAAATTACCGTACTTTTAAGTTGAAGTTTACTGGATATTATATTCAGAATTTTTGATTTCCCGGGATACGTTTAAGCTCGATTGAGTTAGCAATACGCTCTCCGTGTTTCATTTGTTCGCTGTCGCGCGTGAGCGCCATGATGGAGTGAAGGATTGAAACAGTCACAAGCTCGCACAGGCGTGCAGCGGAGATATCGCTCAGATAACTGCTGCTGAAAATGCATGTCGGCAGCTCGATATCAAGGTACTTTGACAGTGGCGTTCCTTTTGTTCCAACAACGCCGATGGTGTATATTCCGCGCTGCTTTGCGTAAGATGCATTCTGCAAAACGTTATATGTTCTGCCGGAGTTGAGGATCAAAAACAGCACATCGTTTTCGTCCATCATGCTGATCTCCATGATCTGAAACATTATATCATCAACAATGCGGCACGGTATTGCAAGTTTGAGAAAAATATCGTATGCAGCCCTCGCGATCGTGCCCGAACCGCCCTCGGCCAGTATCACAACATGATTTGCATCGGCAAGCTTATCGGCTGCTTTCTGCAAAAGCTCCGGCTCGAGCGACAGCTTCAGCTGGTCAAGCACCATCTTCATATATTGCACGACCTTGTTGGCAACAGTTTCGGCGTCATCGCCCTTTTTCAGGTCCATATCCGTGGTCGAGCTTTCAATATAGTTCGTATAGGCGGCGCTGTTTTTCATATCCGTCAGGCCCTTGAAGCCGAGCTTGCGGCAAAAGCGCACGACTGTTGCCGGGCTTGTTCCCACCTTCTCGGCGATCGAGCTTGCAGTTTCAGCATCAACTGCGCCGGGATGCTCGAGCAGATAGTCGGCTATGCGCTTATCGGATTTGGAAAAAATGCCGGTATCATATTGTGCGCGTATTCTTTGAATATAAAACAGCGATTCTGTCATTTTTAGTATCTCATTTCATCTTATTTCATTATTTTTGATTCAGCTTACCATATTTTCACCGCGTTGGCAATAGAAAATCCACCTCAGCAGATATGCTGCGGTGGATATGGTGGAGATGGGGGGAGTTGAACCCCCGTCCGAAAGCACTTTAACAGGAACTTCTCCGAGCGCATACGGTCATTTATATTCCCTTCCCTGCGCGCCGGCCGTCAGGCTCGCAGAGTCGGTAGCTTCATTATGCGTGGTGTGCTCAAAGCTTTGCACACTCACGGGCACCACTGATCGACGCTCCGTTCCGGGCCGTGGTCCTCCCGGAGGGAACGCTCGCTAATTAAGCAGCGAGAAGAACAGTATCGTTGTTGTTCTTTAATTTATAAGCTGCCCATTTTTAGGATGGTAGGCGCATCCGCTCGCTATTCCTGCCTCCATACCCCCGTCGAAACCGGTACATCCCCATTTCAGTAGCGTATTTAGGCTGGTACTGTTCTATATTGCGTCAGCACGACCGGTGACATTATACCGTGTCGCACTGCAACGCCGTCCGGTAGTCGGGCGGTGATTTTCGCGTCAACTCGACCGGTAACGTTGCACCGTGTCGCACTGCAACGCCGTCCGGTAATTGGACTATTGCTTTACACGGGGTGCGGATGACCGCACCCCATGGTGCATTACATCTTTTCGGGTTCGGGATAGTCAACGCCGAAGGTATCGACAGTGACCTTCTTCATTGCCTGACGGTGTATGGGCTTATCGTTTCTGCCGGTCATGCAATTTGCGATCTTATCGACATTCTCCATACCCTCTATGACCTTGCCGAACGCGGCATACTGGCCGTCGAGATGGGGTGCATCCTCATGCATGATGAAGAACTGGCTGCCGGCGGAATTGGGCGCCATTGCGCGCGCCATCGACAGGACGCCGCGAGTATGCTTGAGATCGTTGGGAACGCCGTTCATCTTGAACTCACCCTTGATCGAGTAGCCGGGGCCGCCTACGCCAATGCCCTGGGGGTCGCCGCCCTGGATCATGAAGCCGCGAATTACTCGGTGGAAAATAACGCCGTCATAAAACTTATTCTTTACCAGCGAGATGAAGTTGTTGACCGTATTGGGTGCGACCTCGGGATAAAGCTCGGCCTTTATGATATCGCCGTTTTCCATTTCGATTGTTACTACAGGATTGCTCATCAGTGTCTCTCCTTCAAAGTTCTTTCAATGTCGCGCGCGGCTTCTCGCTTTGCGTCGTCATTTCGTTTATCATACAATTTTTTGCCCTTGCACAGGCCAAGCTCGACCTTCACCCTGCTGTCCTTAAAATAAAGCGACAGCGGAATGAGCGCCACGCCCTCCTGCATAACTCTTGCGTTGAGCTTGACTATCTCGCGCTTATGCATGAGCAGTCTCCTCGGCCGCACGGGGTCTTTATTAAAAATGTTGCCCTTTTCATACGGGCTTATATGCAGCGATCTGACAAACAGCTCGCCGTTTTTGATCGTGCAGTAGCAGTCCTTCATATTGACCGTTCCCGCTCTTAACGACTTGACCTCCGTTCCGGCAAGCTCTATGCCGGCTTCAAACCTGTCAAGCACGAAATAATCGTGAAAGGCCTTGCGATTTGACGCTATCTGCTTTGTTCCGGTCTGCTTCGGCATTCGCTCACCTCCCGACCGTTAAGCTATTATAACACACCTTGTGCGCAAATTAAATAACATTCTGTAAATCACATGTGTGCTTTGAGTATATCCGCGATCTCCGCGACGTTTTTGAGAACATAGTCCGGCTTGCGCTCGGCTTTTTCAATATCCTCAAGGCTGCTCTCGCCCGACAGGACGCACACGGACACGGCGCCGGCATTCTGAGCAACGGCTATATCCGTATAAAGCCTGTCGCCGACGCAGCAGATATTTTCGTTGGGAACGCCGGTCTGTTCGGATATTATGTCAACCATATTGCGGTTCGGCTTGCCGATAAACACCGGCTCGACTCCGCTTGCGGCGGTCAAAAGCGCGCAGATGCTGCCGCAGTCGGGCAGGACCTCATTTGCCGGCATGGGGCACACCCAGTCGGGGTTTGCGGCAACGAATGCAGCGCCGCGGCGAAGGTAATGCACGGCTTTATCGAGCTTTTCATAAGTAAGCGTCGTATCAAAGCCAACGCAGACAACGCCGACCTCCTCGCTGTCGCCAAGGGGAACCCCATAGCTTTCAAGCTCGCCCAAAAACGCCGGAGTTCCGACGGGATAGACAAGCTCGCCCTTGTGGCGGGTGTTAAGATACATTGCCGTTGCCATGCCAGAGGTGAAAACATTTTCCTTCTCGCAGGGAAAGCCGAGCTTTCTAAGGCGTGTTATATAGTCAACGCCGGCGCGCGAGGAGTTATTGGTCAGATATATATACTCTCTGCCGCTTTTCTTAACGGTATCGATAAAGTCCACCGCGCCGTCAAACACCTCGTCGCCGAGGTAAAGCGTGCCGTCCATATCCAGCAGAAACAGTTTTGTGTTCAGAAGCTTATCCATTCTCATACTCCGATCTAAAAATTTCAGAAATATTATATAGTTTTATGGCCTTAAAATCAACTACATCTTGCATTGCATCGCGGATATGATAAAATTACATTAAAAATTCGAAGGAGCTACGATATGGACTTTGCTTTCAATAACGGCTGGCTGTTTACCGAGGACTACGACGCAGGCTTTGACAAGGCTATCTCCGTCCGTCTGCCGCACACGGCAAGGGAGATACCTTATAATTATATCGACTGCCGCGACTATCAAATGGTCTGCGGCTACAGAAAGAGCTTTACCGCTCCCTCGGAGTGGCAGGGCAAGCGGCTTATACTGCGCTTTGACGGCGCAGCGCACGAGGCAACGGTATTCTGCAACGGAACGCGTGTCGGATATCACGCCTGCGGCTACACGGCGTTTTCAGTTGATATAACGGACAGCGTTAATTTCGGCGGCGAAAACATCATTGACGTTCGGCTC
>ENA-ORRE01002510-ORRE01002510.1-human-gut-metagenome-genome-assembly--contig:-NODE-2510-length-10725-cov-2.125211_pt1 | contig 10725 bp, 8 predicted proteins | sample MGYA00242171_ERZ509126 | MGnify/ENA primary metagenome ERZ509126 (study PRJEB26280, sample SAMEA2338648) | human gut metagenome | biome: human gut; feature: human-associated habitat; material: faeces... | reverse complement strand
GCACTGGAACGCCGCCGCTGGAATTAAAGAGGGGGGTCCGACGATGAACTTTAAGAAAAAGAACGCGGCCAATGCCCCTGCCCCTAACCAGGCACAGCAGGCAGCGCGCCGCCGCAGCCTGCGCAGCGGTGCTTACGCCAGCGTGCTGGCCGTTGTGGTGCTGGTGCTGGTAATTCTGCTCAACCTTGTGGTGGGCGCGGTGCCCACCAAGTTTACCCAGTTTGATATTTCCACCGGCAAAATGTTCACCCTGAGCGATACCACCAAAACCATGCTGCAGGGACTGAACACCGATGTGACCGCCTATTACCTGGCGGAAACCGGCAACGAGGATTCCAACATTACGCGAATTCTGGACCGCTATGCGGGCGAAAGCAGCCATTTTACCTGGCAGCAGCGCGACCCCGCGTTGTACCCCACCTTTGCACAGCAGTATGACGCGCAGAACGCAAGCTCCTCCAGCGTGATCCTTGTATGCGGGGATAACCACACCGTGGTGGACTACAATGATATGTATACGGCGGATTATTCCAGCTATTATACCACCGGCAGTTACACAATGAGCTTCTCCGCTGAGAACGCGCTGTCCTCCGGCATTGCCAAGGTCACGCGGGAGAACAGCTATGTGCTGTACCAGCTGACCGGCCACGGCGAAGCCAGCCTGGAAAGCGATTTTACCGAAACGCTGGATAATTCCGGCGTTACCGTGCAGGACCTGAACCTGCTGACCAACGATACAGTGCCCGAAGATGCCGCAGCCCTGCTGATCAACGATCCGCAGGCGGACCTTTCCACCCTGGATGCCGCTGCCATCAAGACCTATCTGGAAAACGGCGGCCACCTGTTTGTGACCACCGATCTGACGGTGAGTACCCCCAACCTGGATGCCCTGCTGGCAGAGTACGGCATGACCCGCCAGGAAGGCCTTGTGATTGAAAACGACAGCAACTATTACCTTTACGGCACTGCACAGACGTGCCTTTTGCCGAACTTGAGTTCTAACGAGATCACCGCGGGCGTGACCGACGGCATGCATGTCTTTACCCCCGTGGCACAGGGCATTGTGAAGGGCGACAGCACCGATGACCTGAGCCTGACCACCCTGCTGAGCACCAGCAGCACGGCTTATGCGATGCAGGATTACGCCGAGGCTACCACCGCCGAGCAGGGGGCAAATGATCCCAACGGCCCCTTTAACATTGCCGTTGCCGCCAGCAACAGCACCACTGGTGCAAAGGTAGTGTGGGTGAACTGCGCTAATCTACTGAACAGCAAGGGGATAGAGTATGTCGCTAGGGAATATGCCTCGTTGTTGATTGGTGGCAACGCACAGCTACTAACAAGTACCATGAACTGGATGATCGGCGAAGAAAACGGTGTGGTGATTGACAGCAAGAGTATGAGCGCCGAAACCTTGACGGTACCTGCCAAGGCCACCATGCTGCTTGGCCTGCTGTTTACCATCGTGGTGCCGCTGGCCTTTATCGTGGCCGGTATTGCCATCACTTTGGTGCGCCGCCGCCGTTGAGTGTTCCGGTACTGCAGAAACCTTAGGAGATAACAGCCAATGAACACAAAGAAAATGTTGCCCCTTTTTGTGCTGGTTCCCGTGGTGGTTGTGCTGGGCGTTGCCCTTGGCGTGCTGAACCATGCAGACACCGAGGAAGAGGATACCAGCATTGCACTGTGCAGCCTGGATGCTGACAGTGTGACCGCGATTGCCTACAAAGACGCCAGCGATGGCGCAACGTTGGAATCCGCCCTGACCAAAACGGATGATACCTGGACACTGGATTCTGACCCCGCGCTGCCCCTTGACCAGAGTAAGGCCCAAGGCGTTGCCGACAGCATGACCGCTCTGACCGCGCTGCGCGAACTGAGCGATGACGCCGACGTTGCCAGCATGGGCTTTGATACCCCGACTTATGAGCTGAGCCTGAAAACGGCAGATACCGAATGGACGCTGACCGTTGGCAGCAAGAACTCCATCACAAACAACTGGTATGCCCGCCTGAGCGCAGACGGCCCGGTGTATACGCTGGACAGTTCGGCCCTGAGCGGCATCTGCAAAACCGCAAAGCAGCTGTATGCCGCCCAGAGCATTACGGACATAGATGTGGACGATGTGACCAAGATGGTGGTGCAGACCGCCAACGGCGGAACCCTGAGCTTTGCCCAGAATGACAGCACCTGGACGCTGACGGATGATGCGGAGTATAACCTGAATCAGGATATCGTCAAAAAGATGGCGAGTACCATCTGTGATCTGAAAACCAAGTGGAGCGTGACCGAACCGCAGGCCGATGCCGTGTATGGTCTGGATACCCCCAATGCCATCGTTACCCTGATCGCATCGGACGGCACCAGCATCCAGTGCAGCTTTGGCGGCAACGATGCCGAGGACGATACCCTGTGCTACCTGCGCAGCTCCGGCGCAGCAGGCGTTGTGTATGAAGTGAGCACTGACGCCCTGAACGCCTTTGCCTATGACAAGGCAGCGCTGGAAGCCGAGGAGGAAGCTACCCCCGAAACCGCCGATGTTGCCGCCGAAGACCCGGTTGGCAATGACAATACCGTTGATGATGAATAATCGGTCCGGCAGCAAAGCCTGAACCAATGCAAAGCCCCCGGCACGGTGCCAAACCACTGTGCCGAGGGCTTTTTGCAGAGTAATGCGGGATTTTACCACTTGATTCCTGTAAATTCCGTTCCATTCTGCCGCGAGACATGGTATAATCAAAATACAATAAAACACGCCGCAAGGCCAGCATATGCAGCAGGGCGCGTTGTGCGGGGAAAATGGCATTTCCCTATAGTGACCGCAGGGGCGCACATTGTGCGCCCGCTAACTTAAGGCAAAGATATTTCCCTTTATGTAACAATTTGGATGACTTCTTCGTTTATCTTATTAGAGGATACACCCTAGACAAACAGCAGGGGGCGGTAAGCATGAAAAAAAGATTCGCGGCATTTGTGTCAACCGTTTTGGCGGCAGTCTTGTGCGCCTGTTCTGCTGCCCCAAAAGATGTACTCCCAAATAAGGCGGCCCAGCCGACCGAAGCACCAACACAGCAAGCCCAAACCACGCAGGCAGCACCCACGGAACAGCCCACCCCGGAGCCGGACCCCGTGCAGCAGCTGCTGGAGGAGATGACGCTGGAACAAAAGGTGGGGCAGCTCTTTCTTGTTCGACCCGATTCCCTGGACTTGAGCCAAACGCAGGACCAGATCAACGATGCCAAGGCGGACGGCGTGACCGAACTGACGGATGCCATGCGCCAGACTTTGGCGGAGTACCCGGTGGGCGGCGTGGTGATCTTTGGCAAAAATCTGGAAAGCCCGCAGCAGATCACCCAATTCCTGGACGATTTGCAGCAGGCGAGCGATACGCCGCTTTTTACTGCCATTGATGAGGAGGGCGGCCTGGTGGCGCGCCTTGCCAACAATGCCGCGTTTGACCTGCCCCAATACGAAAGCGCTGCGGCGGTGGGAACATCCGGTAACCCGGAAGATGCCCGCGCCATGGGCCGCACCATTGGCGGCTACTTAAAAGAATACGGCTTTAACCTGGATTTTGCCCCTGTGGCCGATGTGAACACCAACCCCGATAACCCGGTCATCGGTACCCGCGCGTTCAGCAGTGAACCGCAGACCGCCGCCGACCTTGTGGGCGGGGCGTGCGCCGGGTTTGCCGATGCGGGCATTGCCTGCACCCTCAAGCATTTCCCCGGCCATGGCGATACCAGCGAGGATACCCACGTTGGCACCGTAACGCTGAACAAAACGCTGGATGACCTGCGCAGCTGTGAGCTGGTGCCCTTTGCCCAAAATGTGAACAATGCTCCGCTGATTATGGCGGCCCACATTACCGTGCCGCAGGTAACAGGGGACGATACCCCGGCCTCCCTTTCCAGCGTCATGCTGACCGATCTTTTGCGCGGGGAGTTGGGCTATCAGGGCTTGATCGTGACGGATTCGCTGGCGATGCAGGCCATCACCGATGTGTATACCCCCGGTCAGGCGGCGGTCAAGGCGCTGCAGGCCGGTGCCGACCTGCTGCTGATGCCCAACGGCCTTGTCGATGCCTATACCGCCGTGCTGGAAGCTGTGCAGGAGGGTACCATCCCCCAGCAGAGACTGGACGAAAGCGTGCAGCGCATTTTGCAGTGCAAATACCAATACGGCATCCTGACGCAGTAACGCGGTGCCGTTTATAAGGAGAATGAAAATGCCCAAGTATACAGTAGACGGCTCGTTTTTTGTGCAGCAGCTTTCCGGCATCCAGCGCTATGCGCGGGAAATACTCGCTGCCATGGACCCCATGCTGGAACCCGGCGAACTGGAAGTGGCGGTTCCGCCGGATTGTATCGTTCCCGAATACCGCAATATCAAGGTGGTCACCCTGCCGCAGTCCAGCGGCATTTTGGGCTGGCAGCGGGTGTATGGCCGATATCTGGCACAAAGCGGGCGCTGCTGGCTGGGCATGTGCAACGTTATTCCCATGTTCCACCGTGGGAACGAGGGCATTGCCGTGGTGCATGATGTGTGCTATAAAGCACGCCCGGATTTTTATACCGACCTGCGCGGCCGCACCAGCGCTGTCTGGCACTGCATGCAGTATGCGGCCATTGCCAAAAAGGCCAGAAAAATCGTGACGGTCTCGGAATTTTCCAAAAGCGAGATCGTGAAATATTACCATGTGAACCCCGAAAAGATCACCGTGGTGTATAACGCCTGGCAGCATATGCAGCGCGTGCGCCCTGACCCCATGCTGTTTGGTGAGTACAGCAAGTGGCCGCAGCTGAAAAAGGGCGAGTATTATTTCTCAATGTCCAACCTGCTTAAAAATAAGAACTTTCCCTGGGTGCTGCGCGCTGCGCAGAGCAAACCCCAGGTTATGTTTGCAATTGCGGGCGGTGGCAGCCTTGCCAAAGAGGCCGCTGCCCTGGGGTTGGACCACCTGAACAACGTGATGTACCTTGGCTATGTGACGGACGGCGAAGCCAAAAGCCTGATGGAAAACTGCAAGGCGTTTTTGTTCCCCACGCTGTATGAGGGGTTCGGCATCCCCCCGCTGGAAGCCATTGCCTGCGGTGCTCCACGCGTGATGGTGAGCAATACCCCCTGCATGCGGGAAATTTACGGCTCCCACGCTGATTACATTGACCTTTCCACCAACCACGGCAGTGTGGACCATGTAACCCCCGGCCGGGATGCCGCCGCCGTACTGCAAAAATACTCGTGGGAAAGCAGTGCCCGCCGCATGCTGGAGGTGCTGCGCGAGCCATGACCGTAACGATACCGGGTGATTTCGATCTGCAAAAAATAGCTGCCAGCGGCCAGGCGTTCCGCATTGCGCAAACGCCGCAGGGCTGGCGGTTTTTGGCCGGGGATAAGCTTTTGTACCTGCAGCCCGGCAGCGGTGATACGTATACAGCTAGCTGTACCCCGGAAGAATGGCAGGGCTTCTGGCACCGCTATTGATTTGAACCGCAATTATGCGGCCATCCGCGCCGCGGTGCCCAAACAGGATGCCTACCTTTGCGCAGCGGCCCGGGCCGGGGCGGGCATCCGCATTCTACGCCAGGACGCCTGGGAGATGCTGGTTACCTTTATCATCAGCCAGCGCAAAAATATCCCGGCCATTCAGGCTTGCGTGGAAACGCTGTGTACCCGGTACGGTGCGCCGCTACTGCAGCCGGGCGGGAATGTGCTGTATGCGTTCCCAACGGCGCAGGCGCTCGCCGCGGCAGGGGAGCAGGCATTGCGGGACTGCGCGCTGGGCTACCGCGCCCCGTATGTTCTGGCTGCCGCCCAGGCAGTTGCAGCGGGAGCGCTGGACCTTGCCGCGCTGGAAACCCTGCCCGATGCCCGGCTGTTGGAAGCTTTGATGCAGCAGCACGGCGTGGGCATCAAGGTGGCCAACTGCGTAGCCCTGTTTGCCTATGGCCGCATGGAGTGTGCCCCCGTGGATGTGTGGATCCAGCGTGTGATCGACCAGCATTACGCCGGGCAGAACCCCTTCCCGGCTTATGGCAATGCCGGAATTTTGCAGCAGTGGATGTTCTATTTCGCCCGTTCCGAAAAGGAACGAGTCAAATAGAAAGAATAATGAAAAAAGAATAAAGAATAATGCAGGTGGACCGCGTTGCTGACGCAACGCTCAAAAAATATTAGAGTTCTGTAATCCATAGAGCACTAATAATTCTGAGCAGTGCGTAGCACTGCGATCCACCAACATTTTTAATTATTCTTTATTATTTATTCATTGGGCAAATAAGGTCAAGCACTTATTTGCCTACCGCCCTGTCCATTCTCCGGTATTGCAGCGCTTCCATCAGCTCTGCGGCGCCGATCTGTTCCACGCCGTTCATGTCGGCAATGGTGCGGGCCACCCGCAGCAGCCGGTCATAGCTCCGCCCGGAAAGCCCCATCCGTTCGTAGGCCGCCGCCAGCAGCCGGTCGGCCTCCGGGGTCAGCACGCAGTATTTTTTCAGCAACGCCGGAGTCAGCCGGGCATTGCAGGTCACCCCGGTGCCGGCATACCGCCGCCGCTGGATCTGCCGGGCCGCCTCCACCCGCTTTCTCACCTCCGCCGAGGACTCCGCCGGCCGGGCGTCCGCCATCCGGTCATACTCCACCGGGGGCACCTCCACCTGCAGATCCATCCGGTCCAGCAACGGGCCGCTTATCTTGTTCAGGTACAGGCTCACCTTGGTCTGGGAGCAGGTGCACGCCCGGGTGGGATGCCCAAAATAGCCGCAGGGACAGGGGTTCATCGAGGCCACGAGCATGAACGAGGCCGGTTCTCGCTTCTTCGAGAGCGGCTTTTGTTTCCTCGTTGGGTTCTGAGTATGCTATGTCCATTAACACACACTCCACATAGTTGTTAAGACTGCGGTTCTGACGCTTGGCTAACTTTTTGAGCCTGTCAATAAGATCCACTGATAAACGGAAGCTTTGGGCTTTTTTCTGAATTGCTATGTCCATAATGAGTTATTTTGTGTGCAAAGTTAACACAATTGTATTACATAAACAAGCTTTGGACGCCAAAATATCTGTCGATAGAATAAAAAACGGAGTATATCCGGCGTAAGAAGCGCGGACATACTCCGTAATCCTAAAAATCCACAACGGATTCCACATTAGGCCGAGAATCCTCTATAAACAAATAATCCAATTACTTTATGGGTTAGTCTTTCGGCAAAGTTTGTTTTCCAACTCTTCGTAAGAAACACGCATCGGCTCCATCTTTAACATTGCCTTTGGTAATGGCATTGAAGTCAAAGGAAAAATAATTCAAGTCCAAACCAATTCCGCCTTTCTGTATATCGCCGTTAATATCTTTTATATCGGTTACAGACTGTGCATAATAGATAGCACCCTTTCTCGTAGAGAGGTCGTAGAAAAGGGGTTCCCATGCCCATAAAGAACTCGGGAAATATCCGTTACGAGACGCACAAGCGTATCTCAAGGTACCCCATAAACTTCCGCTGTTACTGTCGTCATTTTCCTTTCTATGGCCATATCCAGCCCGTCCGATAGGCAAGAATATATTACGGGCATTATACTGGGATTGGTATTTTTTATCCCAATAATAGACAAAGACACCACACATGCCGCGCTTGGCATTATCTTCGTCATAACGACTGTAACCGAAAGCATCTTCTACTTTCATCTGGGTTTCAGTTGCGCCATCTGCGTAAAGGACACCATAGGCCTGCTCTATATTTTTTGTGTTGTAAAGTTTGGCCAACTCTTCCATAGTAGCAACACCCGAAGATGCATCATAACCTCCTGCATTCCATGGAATCTTATCCCACGCAAGCAAACCGGCTGAATAATTGTATATATCTGAAGTCGCAATATCAAAAGATTGACGACCGCCGAAAACACTTTGCGGCGGATACATTCCCGCTACTATGCCCGGATATACATTACAATGGGCATCAATTGGATGCGTAACATCTCCGAATTTGAATAATGACCCTTCGTCTCTGGGGTCATCCGCATCAACACCATCATACACCATATTCATAGTGTGCCATTCTGTAGCTCCGCCATCGAGTGACTGCGACGAGTAGCCTTGCCTTACAAAAATCAAATGAACGCAAGAGTAGTTGTGATAACGGATACGGATTACGGCATTGCGCACCTTTTTATCCCGATTCATTTTATTGAATCGAACGGTAAAAGACACAACATCGTTATTGCCCTGAATAGCTGCACGCCCATTGAGGTTTATGAAATTGGCATCACCTACAATCTCTGCCATCCATCTTCCGTCTGAGCGGAGCGGAAGGAAGTCCGGACCTTCATCGCCATCCCGCTCCGACAATGTAACCTTAAAATTCTCGTTATTGCCGGATTTACGATAAATACCTTTTGGATTAGTGATTCGGGGAACCTGCTCCACTCGGATTATTTGCGTGTCATAGGTACCGTCATTAAGATGAATTTTCAAACGAACATAAGCTGAACGCGATGAACCTTCATAGGGATTATTGCCAGTGTATCCTGACTCTTTAACCATATTCTTTGCACGTGTGAACATGGGAATATTAAATATGTAAGAACCGTCCGGTTGTTTAGAGCACTCGTATCTTTCTCGAGGATCCGCCGACAGACTTCCTCCGTTGACACTATACGTACATCTGCTACGGTCAATAAGGTTGGGATCCTTCACATGTTTCCAATCTGAGTTCCCGTTACGTTCAGGCTTAAATCCATAGAAGTAATTATCATTCATAAACTTTCCAGCCTCGTGTTTTGAGAAGCCATCGGGTTCCCATGCCTGACCTTTAAAGTCTGAGGTCATTTCTCGAGTAATTACAGTTTCATTGGTAGCTCGCAGCGAGAGAAATCCATTACCCAGATATTTATTTCGCTCGATTCCTTGAGCATCTGTGAATCTGTGACGTGAAAACGAGCCGCTGAGCGGATTGTTACGTTCACCTGCAGTCAGTTGATTTTGATCATCAGCTGTTCCGGTTTCATAGGTAGTACGAGGGTCATCGGGCCACCAATTATTACCTACTATTTCTGCTTCAAGGCTCGTCACAGACTTACCCTCCTCCGGGGTATATCGGAAACGTATGGTAGAATCATGATTGTAAAGATAAGAGACATAATATGGGTCTTTGTACTCGAATCGGTTCTCTTCCAAGTATTCAATATGCCAGTCTACATCATTACCATAGCCACGCGGACAAAGCGTAAGTTTATAATGGTAATTACGCTCTACATCAAAGTTTTTATATATGTCTTTCCCGAGCATGAAACGGTAAATAAGTTTACCTTCCGACTTGTCATTATTTGCGCGGATTCTCTCATAATATGCCTCAACCTCAATATAGCTGCCATATTTAACATTGTCTTTCATGTCAGATGCACCCACGACTGTACCATCGGGGCCGGCATCTTGCTCCTTATTATTTTTTGGGGTATCATGATCTCCTTGCATATTTTCATACAGAAACAATGAGGGCGAATTGTAATTATGGAACTGCTTCTTGCTTCCATTTTCCATTATAAATGGAGTTTTATTAGTAATCGCAGGCCAAGTTTTATGATCTGCTCCGCTTGCATATTCAATTTGCGCACCCAAATTGTCGGGCCGATAATCTTCGTCTTTATAAGTTATGATCTTAGGAGAAGTTTCATCGGCTGCATTAGGATATCCTATGGCACAAGACTCCGGTATGTCATGAATTGTGGCTCGTTTAACATAAATAGTTACTTTGTCGCTGAGTTTAGAACCATCAAAGTCAATTGTAACCTTTGAAGCACAACGTCTAAGCCAACTGTGTAGAGTAATATTAGGGCGGTTAACGTCAACCGTTTTATCATTAGTCTGCTGCCCGGTTTGAGGTGACTTCTGCTTACCGTCAGTGAAAAAGCCGAGCATAGCCCCATTATTCAAACCGTTGCTTGAGCCCGAAGACCTGGAGCGCCTTAGGTGTCGGTCAGTCACCGAACATCCGGCGCATCGACAAGATAGTCCTCCATTGCTCGGCTACGCCAGAGGGGAAGGATTATACTGTCGCCCATATCCGCCAGTGGCATCTTGCACGAGGCTTCTCCGATGTCGGCTATCACTATGTGATCTACCGCGACGGTTCCGTTCATCGTGGCCGTCCTGAAACCCAGGTCGGCGCACACACGACCGGCTACAACCCTCATTCCATCGGAATATGCTACATCGGAGGCTGCGCTGCCACTAAGAACGCCAAGGGGGAATATCCTCCCAAAGACACGCGCACTCCGGAGCAACGAGCCTCGCTCGTCAGCCTTGTTGCCGAGATGCGCAGGAAATATCCCGGCGCCACAGTACACGGACACAACGAGTTCGCAAACAAGGCTTGTCCTTCGTTCAACGTCCAAAAAGAGCCGGAGCTATGCGGACGATAATCTTCATCCTCGTTCTTGCTATCCTTACAGGCTGCAAGAGCCAAAAGCAGATTGTCAGCGACAAATCGCTTGACATCGACAGCGTCGCCCGGTCGGAACATCACCGCACAATCGCGGTGATTGACTCAGCTATCCGCAATATTGATTTTAGCTTCGATACCCTGAAAATCAATATCGAGAGACCTTATTCAATCGGCGATACCGTCGCCTGTCAGCCGGAGGTTATTCGCATCAAGGCTGTAAGGGGGCGCGTGATAGACCGGCGGCGTGTTCATAGGGACAGCGTCGAAGCCTTCAACCGGCTTGATACGGTGG
>ENA-ORRE01002494-ORRE01002494.1-human-gut-metagenome-genome-assembly--contig:-NODE-2494-length-10787-cov-2.915859_pt1 | contig 10787 bp, 10 predicted proteins | sample MGYA00242171_ERZ509126 | MGnify/ENA primary metagenome ERZ509126 (study PRJEB26280, sample SAMEA2338648) | human gut metagenome | biome: human gut; feature: human-associated habitat; material: faeces... | reverse complement strand
AAACAAAAACAGCGACTTGTGAGCAAGCTCCCAGATCGCTGTTTCCGTTTTGACTATGCATGGCTCGTAACTTTCAAGTTATGCCAGCACCTGGTCCAGCTTCCGGCAAAAGTCGGCTTCGGACATGGCACCGCCGAAGGTTACAGCAGGTTCTCCATTTTTGAACACGATGAAATGCGGAATGCTTACCACACGGTACTTTTGCGCGATCGTCATGTTGTCATCCACATTGAGTTTGCCGATCTTCATCTTGCCGGCATAAGCTTCGGCACATTTGGCCACCACGGGCCCCATCATTTTGCAGGGACCGCACCAGTCAGCGTAGAAGTCTACCAGGACGGGAAGCTCCGACTGCAGAACCTCCTCTTCAAAATTTGCAGCAGTAAAAGTGTATTCCATAATGATCCTTCCTTTCCCGGCTGAATGTAAGCAGCCGATATGTCTTAAGTTTTTGTAACGATTCAGAACCACATTCACCATATAAAACTTCTTATCTGCTTGAATGCAAGCATTCGCAGATCGTAGTTTTGCATGACTCTGAATAGTTACAAGTATTCCAAAAAAATGAGTGTACTATGATTTATTTATTTCAAAAAAATCAATGTGTTATGAATTATTTCAAAAAAATGAGTGTATTATGAATTGTTATCTAAAAATAATGTATTTGCAGATAGGGTTGCCAATGGAAGAGAATTTCTCCTCGTATTCCGTCATGACATTACCTTCCATCAGTGAAGCGTCACTATGCAGATCATAAGTGATCACTTTTGCCTGCCAGCCGGCGGGTTCCAGTTCCTCGACTGCGAAATCGAACAGAGGACGGTTGTCTGTCTTGAATTCCAGTGTGCCCTCTTTTTTCAGGATCACATCATAGCGTGCCAGAAACTGTCTGGAGGGCAGGCGTCTCTTGGCATGGCGGTCCTTCGGCCAGGGATCGGAGAAGTTCAGATAGATCCGGTCGACCTCTCCCTTCCCGAATACCTTGTCAATATCTTCGGCATCCATGCGGATGAATTTCAGATTGGGAAGCTCATCTTCCTCCATTTTCTGGATCGCACGGAGCAGGACACTGGAATATTTTTCAATGCCCACATAGTTGATCTGCGGATTTGATTTGGCGAGGGTATGCAGGAAACGTCCCTTTCCCATACCGATCTCGATATGAATGGGGTGATCGTTACCAAAGATCTCATGCCAGGTTCCGGGGCAGCTTTCTAAAGTATCTTCCGGTACCACGTAAGGACTTTCTGCGATCACTTCACGGGAGCCGGTAATATTGCGTAATCTCATATATTTGATAACCTTTCTTTATTTAATGATTTTTCTTGTTTGATGATTTTTCTTATTTAATGACTTTTCTTGATGAATGCTGCAGATTCGTGTAGAATCTGTATTGTCAATGTACTTTATCTTGGAAAGCTTGTCAAGTGACCCTGTTGGAATGGATGACTATGCATGCCCCTGACGGAACAGGTGGTTGTGCACGACCCTGTTGCATCGGGCGGTCGTGGCTGGTTTCATATAAAACCCGGAGGAAAGAGGATGAAATGGATGATCGCGTCGGACATTCACGGTTCGGCATACTATTGCAGAAAATTATTAGAGGCATATGAAAAAGAGGAAGCGGAGAGACTTCTGTTGTTGGGGGATATCTTATATCACGGTCCCCGCAATGACCTCCCGGAAGGATATGCACCGAAGGAAGTCATTGAACTTTTGAATGCCCGTAAAAATGACATCTATTGCGTCCGGGGCAATTGTGATACTGAGGTGGACCAGATGGTGTTGGAATTCCCTGTGTTAGCGGATTACTGTGTGATTGCGGAAGGGGAGACGGCAGTCTATGCCACACATGGACATATCTATAACGAACAGAAGCTTCCGCCGCTGCATCCCGGAGACATTCTGTTGCACGGACACACTCATGTGCCGAAGTGCGCTGTACACGAAGAGGAATCTTACATTTATATGAATCCCGGATCGGTGTCACTGCCCAAGGAAGACAGCTGGCATGGATACATGATCTGGGAAGGCAGCGAGTTTGTCTGGAAAGATTTTGACGGACAGGAACATATGCGAAAAAAATTAAGTTAGCACTTTGGTTTTTAAGTGAAATGGTGTATGATAGAGAATGTGCATTATCATACACCATTTTTATAAAGGTTTATAAAGATATATCAGGAAGGATTTATACATGCGTTTTTTTAAGCATTTATCATATAGAACACTTTTTACGAAGGCAGTCATGGGAATCAGCGTTATCTGCCTTTTTGCGTCTGATGGACTTACAGTTTCGGCTACCACCATCAAAGAGGAGAACATTGCCTACAATCAGTCACTGGCAGTGCAGTCCAATGCAGTGGCGAACTGGCCTACAGGACCGGTGATCAGTGCGGAATCTGCAATTTTGATGGATGCGGATACCGGCGCTATCTTATATGCGAAAAATATTCATCAAAAGGAATATCCCGCCAGTACCACGAAAATATTAACGACCCTGATTGCTTCAGAACGCTGCAGCATGGATGAGATCGTGGATTTCTCCTATGATGCGGTACATGATATCGACCCCGGAAGCAACCATATCGCCATCGAGCCGGGAGAGCAGCTGACCATGGAGGAATGTCTGAATGCGATTCTGATCCGTTCAGCGAATGAGGTCTCTTTTGCAGTGGCGGAACATATCTCGGGGACGACCTGGCAGGATTTCGGTGATATCATGAACGAGCGTGCGAAGGAACTGGGATGTGTGGATTCTCATTTTGTCAATCCCAACGGTCTTCCCAATGAGGAGCATTACACCAGCGCCTATGATCTGGCGATGATCGGCAGAGCGTTTTTTGCCAATGAAGCATTATGCAAGATGACCATGACACACATGCTGCACATTCTGCCGTCGGAGAGACAACCGGATGACATCATGGAAGTCAATAAGATGGAACTGATCCCAGGCGGAAAATACGCATATCCCTACCTGGTAGGGTGTAAGACCGGTTATACCGATGTGGCGAGAAGCACCCTGGTCTCCTGCGCGGAGAAGGATGGCATGAAGCTGATCTGCGTGGTGATGAAGGATGAGAACCCTAATTATTATGAAGATACGATTGCTCTGTTCGACTATGGATTCAGTAATTTCCAGAGAATGAACATCTCTCAGACGGAGACGAAATATAATATCGACAATGCGGGAGCTTTTTACAGCGGCAACGATATCTTCGGAAATTCCAAACCGATTCTGCAATTGAACCAAAACGACAGTATTACCCTGCCTAACACGATTACGTTCCGGGATGCTGTGTCCGCAATCTCCTACGACAATACCGCGCCGGGGCAGGCTGCCGTGATCACCTATACCTACAATGATGTGGTACTGGGAACGGCATCCATAGATTTCACGGCTTCGGAAAAAGGAAGCAGTGTGTTTGGGGACGAGACCACAGGAACAACGGATGGGGCAGAAGCTACAGCAGCGACGCAGGAGCCGGACAGCACCGGGGCTACGCAGCCGGCAGCTTCCGGGGAAGAAGATACGGCCTCCGGCGGTCCGGCAGTGATATTTATCAATGTGATCAAGGTATTTTTCTGGATACTGGGGATCGCTGTAGTGATCTTCCTGATACTTTTGATCCGGGCGTTTATTAAGAACTATCAATTCGCACATCGCAGTACCAGGCTGACGTGGCGGTTTGGCCGCAGGAGAAAGCGCTCTAGATCCCGGTACCGCTCGGTGAACCAGGACCTGCAAAGCAGGCGGAGAGAAGCTATCAGACAGGCGAAAAAGCGGCGCAAGCCCAAGAAACCAAACCGCTTCCGCGATCTGGATTTTTAGAAAAATAATTAAGGCATGTCCCATCACAACGGGGCATGCCTTTTAAGTTCAGTGTTGCAAATTTCTATTTGCTCAATAAATATTCCGCCAGATCCACTGCGGTATCCGCATGTTCCGCATTGGCGTAGATGCCCATGACGATACCGTCTCCGCGGAAGTAATAGTTGTCGGTCAGATCCGTACAGCCGGTCAGGCAGATGCCTACCGGGACGGGATCCTGCATCTCTTCCGGGTGGAGAGGATCGGGATATTCCGGAGTATAATCGGTATTCAGATCATCGTTTGCTGCCTCGATCGCCAACACCACTTCTCTGTCCACGTAATAGAAATAAGGTTCCAGTGCCTGGAGCTGTTCTTCTGTGAGGATATCCCGCAGATCATAGAACAGGCTGCTGTTGGCATATTTTTGGAAAGAATCGAAATCCGTGATCATGCTGTCCAGCTCATTCGCTGCCACATATACCATCAGCTTCTGGGTAGAAGTGACGGAGGCCTCGTCCATGCTGTCTTCCACGATACGAATAGAAGTATCAAAGGTGATATCGCTGGTATTCAGATCGATGCCCTCTTTTTCGGCGAAATCCGTAAGGAAATCCGGCTGCTCGGAAGACATCTGGTCTAAGAGACTTGCGTTTAATAAAACAGCGTTAAAAGCTATATCCTTCCGGTTCACATACTGGTAAATAAAGCTTACGATCATGCCGATGACGATCACAGAAATGATCACGTGCCATTTATAATAATACCAGAAGTACGCCAGCTTCTGCTTGGGAGTGCCGTTTTTCAGTGCTTCCCGTTCTTCTTTAAATTCATCCATTACCGCCATGAGAAAACCGCCTTTCTGCGTGCAATATAGATTTATGATAAAGGTTCTCTATCCGAAAGTCAATGAAGGAAGCGTGAGGGGATTCTAAAAAAAGAATTAAATCGCCCGGAAAATCCGGGCATATCTTGCAAGTTTTCCACGGATGATATATCATAATAGGAGACGATTGTCAGGAGAAGCAGAATCCGGACAGACGTAAACAGAGATTTCCCGAAGGAATGGAAGAACGGCGCGGAAAATCCCTGCTACAAAATAAAGGAAGAGAAAAGGAAACGAAAAATGAGTGATTCTTACGTAGAATGTCTGGTAAAAGCAAAACAGCCCGCGTGGGCTAAAATCTTAAAAGTATTACTTGTCACCCTGACAGTGTTAAGCTGCCTGGTAATGTTTGTGTTTATCATTTTCCTGCCGATCGCTCTTGTCGCAGGTGTGGGAGCATATTTCCTGAATATGTTCACCGATCTGGAGTATGAATATCTCTATCTGGATAAGGAGCTGTCTGTGGACAAGATCATGGCAAAGAGTAAGAGAAAGCGTGTAGCTACTTACAGCCTGGACCGCATGGAAGTATTTGCACCGGTCTATTCGTATCATCTGGACAACTTCAAGAACCGTCAGGTGAAGGAGAAGGATTACAGCATCGGCGAGGTTCTGCAGCCGGATGGTCGTTATGCCATGTATTATGAAGGTGGCGAGAAGATCATCTTAAGCCCCAACGAGGAACTGGTGAAAGTGCTCAAGAGCGTGGCACCCCGTAAGGTATTCAGTGAATAATGATCAGTGAGTGATTCATGAACAGAAGGATTCCGGTGAACAGAATGCATCGGAATCTTTTTTTGATACAAAATTAAAAAAATATTGAGAAAAAATCTATAATATCCGGTTGACAGTCATAGAAAACTTTGCTAAACTCATGGAAATGTTATAAGCACAGCAAATATTTATTATAAGAATAGCTTATATTACCAAAACAAATCATTCACAAATCTTATTAAATGAACACAGGAGGAGAGAAAATGGGACAGATTATTGGTGAAGGCATTACCTTTGACGACGTACTTCTGGTACCGTCTTATTCTCAGGTAGTCCCCAATCAGGTGGATTTGACCACATGGCTGACAAAAAAGATCAAGCTGAACATTCCTATGATGAGCGCAGGAATGGACACCGTTACCGAGCACCGCATGGCGATCGCTATGGCAAGACAGGGTGGTATCGGTATCATCCATAAGAACATGTCTATCGAGGCACAGGCAGAAGAGGTAGATAAGGTAAAGCGTTCCGAGAATGGTGTCATCACCGATCCGTTTTCCCTGTCTCCCGAGCACACTCTGGCAGACGCAGATGCATTGATGGCGAAATTCAGGATCTCCGGTGTGCCTATTACCGAGGGCAGAAAATTAGTCGGCATCATCACCAACCGTGATCTGAAGTTTGAGACTGATTTTACCAAGAAGATCAAGGAGTCCATGACCAGCGAAGGCCTGATCACCGCTCCCGAAGGTATCACTCTGGAAGAAGCGAAGAAGATCCTGGCAAAAGCAAGAAAGGAAAAACTTCCTATTGTAGATAAGGACTTCAACCTCAAGGGTCTGATCACCATCAAAGATATTGAGAAGACCATCAAATATCCTCTGGCAGCCAAGGATTCCCAGGGCAGACTGCTCTGCGGTGCCGGCGTAGGTATCACCGCAAATGTACTGGATCGTGTAGCAGCTTTAGTAGCAGCCAAGGTTGATGTCATCGTACTGGATTCCGCACACGGCCATTCCCAGAACGTACTGAACTGTCTGAAGATGATCAAGGAAAAATATCCCGATCTGCAGGTGATCGCAGGTAACGTAGCTACCGGCGACGCAACCCGTGCACTGATCGAGGCTGGTGCAGATGCCGTTAAGGTAGGTATCGGACCCGGTTCCATCTGTACTACCCGTGTGGTTGCAGGTATCGGTGTTCCCCAGGTATCCGCTATCATGGACTGCTATAGCGTGGCAAAAGAATACGGTATTCCCATCATTGCTGATGGTGGTATCAAGTATTCCGGAGATATTACCAAGGCAATCGCAGCCGGCGGTAACGTATGTATGATGGGTTCCATGTTCGCAGGATGTGAGGAGAGCCCGGGAGAATACGAGCTGTTCCAGGGTAGAAAATACAAGGTATACCGTGGCATGGGTTCCATCGCGGCTATGGAGAACGGCAGTAAGGATCGTTACTTCCAGGAGAATGCAAAGAAACTGGTACCCGAAGGTGTCGAGGGCCGTGTGGCTTACAAGGGCAGCGTAGAAGATACCGTATTCCAGCTGCTGGGCGGTCTCCGCTCCGGTATGGGTTACTGTGGTGCACAGGATATCGAGACTCTGAAGGAGACCGGCAGATTCGTGAAGATCTCTGCAGCATCCCTGAAGGAGAGCCATCCTCATGATATCCACATCACCAAGGAAGCTCCGAACTACAGCGTGGATGATAAATAAGTTTTACAAAAAAAGAGATGAGAAGGGTGATCGTAGGTCAGACTTACGATCGCCTTTTTCTGCATGCAAAGTATTTGCAATAATTGACAAAATGATCCGAATTTTTCAAGCAATTTAATAAATATAGCAAAAAATGTAAAATAATAGCTTGTATCAATTTCGGGATACATGGTAGAATATAAATATTCGGGAAGGAATTTCTGAATATTTTACAGAGAAACAGGGGAGCAAAAAAGTGGCTGAGTTTGCATTACGTGAATTGATAGACGAAAAGCGCCTGCAGCATCTGCAGAACGAGTTCTGCAAGGTGACGGGGGTGATGGCGGTCTGTGTGGACAAGGAAGGCAGAGCCATAACAGAGCCGTACATCGATAAGTCCCTGATAAGACCGGATGGGGAAGATCCGATCTTGGGAGAATATCGGAAGAAAGCAGCGCAGGCATTAGACAGAGTACAGGAAGGATCCCTGGAGGAGCAGGTGGTGGAAGAGCTGCCGGATGGCGGACATGTGGCAGCAGTTGCCGTCAGTGTGGAGAATCAGATCATTCTGTACTGGCAGGTATATGATCTGAAGAAGCTTGACACCATATCTTTTTACCAGATCCTGGATCTGCTGCGGGATACCAGTGCAGATATCTACAGAGACCGTATGTCCTGTTTCAGCGCGGAAGCCGAGAGCAGAAGGAGCAGATATGCGGAGGAAGAGATGAGCCGCAATCTCCATACGATAGAGGCTACTACGGAGATCGTCCAGCTCCTGGACAGTGATGAACAGATTGAACTGACCATGAGCCGATGGCTGAAGATTTTGGCACAGCACATTCAGGTAGACAGCGCAGAGATTTTTCAGCTGCAGGCAGACACGGATACGATGAATGTCGTCTGTGAATGGCTGGCACCGGGACTGATCTCTTATTTTGACAAGACCAGCGGGATTCCCGAGAAATCTTTTCTCCATACAGAGAAGCCACTGGTGGTATCTACGGACAGTGTGGGTAAGCCTGACTCTGAGGAAATTGAAAAGATAGGCATGAAAGCCGTGATGATATTTCCTATCCTGAAACAGGAGAGCGGCAATATGGTGCTGTCTCTGAACCACAGAAGACAGGGGCATGTCTGGAGCATGGCGGAGATCAAGTTCACTTCTGACGCGGTGAAGATCTTACAGAGTATCCTGACCAGACGGATCCAGAAAAATTCCCTGGCAGGTTCTTACGCCGCACTGGAGGAGATCCTGGACAATGTGGGATGTGCCATCTACGTAACGGATCAGAATACGGGCAGAATGCTGTTCGCCAACCAGATATTGAAGAATACCTTTGCCAAGGAACTGATGGACCATAATTTTGATGCCCTGTTACAGTCCAGCGTCCGCAAGGACAAGAACCGTACCGTGAGTGTTGTGTACCATGCTGAGAAGGAGACCTGGTACGATCTGTTGTGCAAGGAGATCGCCTGGGTGGATGGAAAAAAAGCCAACCTGTACTCTCTGTATGACATTACAGATAAAAAGCTGTACCAGCGCCGGATCGAGCAGCAGGCATACACAGATTTTCTGACGGGACTGTATAACCGGATGTGCTGTGAGAGGGATCTGGCAAGACAGATCGATCAGGCGAAGAAGACCGGAGGAAAAGGAGCGTTATTGTATCTGGATCTGGATGATTTCAAGCATATCAATGACGGACTGGGACACCAGTACGGTGATGTGCTGTTAAAATCCATCTCCCATGCACTGAAACGGATCAATGGCATCGAGAATACCTGTTACCGTATGGGTGGAGACGAATTCGTTATTATCATTCCGCCGGACAGCTATCCCCGGTTTGGAAATATTGTGGAAGATATTAAGAAGATCTTCAGCAAACCCTGGTTTTTGAAGGATGCAGATTATTACTGTACCATGAGTATGGGCATCGTCACTTTCCCGGATGCAGGAGATTCCGTGACAGATCTGATCAAAAAAGCGGATATTGCCATGTATGAGGCGAAAAAGACCGGTAAAAACCGTGTGGAAACGTATCGGGAAGGCAATGATTCCGTATCGGGACGCCGTCTGGATATGGAGAAGAACATGCGTGATGCCACGGTGGAAGGCTACCGGGAGTTCGAGGTCTATTACCAGCCTATCATCGATATTCAGGGCGGCAAGGATGTCTGTGCCGGAGCCGAGGCACTGATCCGCTGGAACAGTGCAAAGCTGGGATTTATCTCGCCGGCGGAATTCATTCCCCTGGCGGAGTATCTGGGACTGATCAATCCCATCGGCAATTATGTGCTGACCGAGGCCTGCACCCGCTGCAAACGCTGGAACGAATCCGGTTATCCGAATTATAAAGTGAAAAACCTAAAGCATCGTTTTTAAACTTATTATCTGTAACATTAATATAAATATCTAAAGTTTGATCTAATGAACCATTACTACTAACAGCAAATCTTTTTTTATAAACAGAGTATTTTGTATTTAAAGTAGGTTCATTAATTGGAATTAAAGCATAAGTATCTATTTTTTCACCATCTATATAATTAATAGAAATACTACCTGTTTGTACTTTAGTACTATCCTCATCTTCACTTGCTATTAATGAAAAGTAAGTAAAAGTTATTCCAACAATCATTGTAATAATTGTAAGAACAAATAGTATCAAATAAAATATATCATTTTTACTCTTTACCATACACTCACCTATCCTACTATAATAATAACAAAATTATAAAAAAAAAGCAATATCAAAATTGCTTTTTATTATTTTATGGTAAAGTATCTGCTCGACCTGTAATATTACTATTTTCAGCACCAGCAAGATCTATATGAACAGTACCTTTAAATGTAGCGCCTTGTTCAGCATTATTAGCTTCACCTTTTTCATCTAACCAGAAGAATAAACGATATTTCTTAGTAGTACCATTACCAGCAATATTAGTAGTTTTTGCAATATCAGTATCTAATAGTCCAAATCCAGATTCATTATAATTAACTGTACCAGTATATAATGTAGTACCATTACTCTTATCATCAGCATTAGTTCTATCAAACATAATGAATTTTAAATTAGTAAATCCAATTTCTGCATCCTTATTATTTTCAGGATTCTGCTCATCTTTAACAGCTTCTTGAAGTGCAGTTGGAATAACATAAGCTTTAATATCTACAGGATTTTCACCATTGTTTTGTAATTCAAAATCATATACACCACATACTGTATAATTCTTATCATCTTTACAAAGTAAATAATCATGTTGTTGTCCATCATCACCAGTATATTTTTCTCCATTTAAAGCTCTTCTTTGAGTTTCTAGAGCAATTTCTTGTTTAGATGGAATTAAGTTATTTATTGCAATTTGATCACCTTCTAGATATTTAATTTTAACAGATGCAGCATTAACAGTTAAAGCATCTTTTCTACTATTGGCATTTATTGAAAAGTAAGCAAATGATGCTCCTATTATAGCCACAATCAAAGTAAGTACTCCTATTACTCCAAAAAATATTCCTCTCTTATCTTCTTTTTCCATGAATAATTCCTCCTCTCTTCTATCATAATAATCATATCAAAAAATAAAAATAAAATCAATATCTTTTCAACAAAAAAAAGAAATAGTATCTAGAGAAATCAATCATATGTTACACTTTTTTATAAAAAGTTCTTTTCTGCCT
>ENA-ORRE01002490-ORRE01002490.1-human-gut-metagenome-genome-assembly--contig:-NODE-2490-length-10796-cov-5.080253_pt1 | contig 10796 bp, 14 predicted proteins | sample MGYA00242171_ERZ509126 | MGnify/ENA primary metagenome ERZ509126 (study PRJEB26280, sample SAMEA2338648) | human gut metagenome | biome: human gut; feature: human-associated habitat; material: faeces... | reverse complement strand
TATATTTATAATAAGGTGAGGTGAATGACATTGAAAATTAACGAAAGAAAATGAAACGATACAACGAATGAAAAATGACAATTGAAATCTGGCGAATTTTTGCTGATTTGAAATTCATGAATTCTAATACTAAAAAGCTACATTATGAATTCAAGTGATTGAGAAAAGTACAGGAATGGAAATCGAGAGTGCTGACGACAGTAACATACGGTAAGCGGGTTAGGTGCAATGGCGGAGTTGATCCTGACAAGACTACATAACCGGTATATTGATGTGATATTGTGCAGGATTCTAAAGCAGAACAGAATGATAATGAGATATGACTAGTATTCTGGTATGTTTATGGAACGGGCGGTAGAGGCGGAAACAACCAACAAATATACATAACTAGTAATCTAATGCTCTGATTGTGCGGGTAGCAGAAGGGCGCGAGCGACCCTTGACAGCTTTTACAGCCTGTGATATGGTATTTATGTGGCTGCAAACACGCCTAGGGGACTCTACAACGGCCTTTTACTTATGACGTAGAGGTTTATGGCAAAAATCGAAGAAACGAGTAGAAGGCGCCTTGGAGCTCGTCTGGTGAAACTTTTTCGAAAAAGCCCTAGACAATTCATGGCGAGTGTGTTATGCTTATGCACCCGAGGAGGAGAGAGCGGCCGGGAAAGCCCCGGACGTGCTCGACATCTCGACGAGCGCGCCCCACGTGCGGGGGCGGTGACCGAGGCGACTCGGAAGCTGCCCCTGAACGATGGAGCGGGCGACTATCCCGTGAAAGCGGGGTGGAGCACCTTGAAAACAGAACATCGTCAAAAATTTATTTGGACAAGGAGAAATGTAAACATGGAAAAAAATGACATTTTAAACACAAACCTACTGCAGTTGCCCATGAAGGCACAGGCGGTTGACGAGGGGGCGGTACAGGATATCGCGCCTAGTGCAGCGCCCGCAGACCTCGCCGGGGAAGCGGTGGAGCTTGAACTGGAAGTTCTGAACCAGAGAGGTGTTGTGCTTCAGCGGTTGAGCGATGTGACGCCCCAAAATCATGAAATGTTGGCATCCGGACGTTTGCAGTGCGGCGAAATCACGCTGCTTTGCGGTGACGGCGGTGTAGGCAAGGGGCAGTTCGTGGCGCAGATCGCGAGATCCCTGACCATGGGCGAGGCTACGGAGGTTTTTCCGCAGGCACCCGAGCGCACGGGCAACGTTGTGATCCTTGCGGGCGAGGACCCCATCGATGCTGTGCTGTGTCCGCGTATGGCTGCTGCTGGTGCTGATCTGGGCAAAGTTGTGGTGATCGATTCTGATGCATACTACGAAAAGAAAGGGAAAATGCCCTATCTCGGCGACCCGGATCTGGTGAACTGGATCATTGCGGCGGATCCGCTGGTGCTGGTTATTGACCCGCTTCAGGCGTTTTTGCCAAGCTCTGCCAATATGAACAACCGCCAACAGATGCGGAAGGTGCTTCAGGATCTGCGCATGCTGGCACAGCAACAGGGGTTTGCAATCCTGCTGGTGACCCATACCAACAAAAATCCATCCGCGTTTGGGCGTAAGCGTCTGAATGGATCGGGTGTGCTTTGGGATACCGCCCGCAGCGTGCTGATTATGGGGCATACGAGGGATGGCAGCAAAAGCTACGTCTCCCACGAAAAAAGCAGTTATGGTGTACCGGCGGATACGATCCTTTTTACCACCGAAACGGTAGAGGTCAGGGGGATCAAGACGGTAAGGCTGAAGTTTGACTCGACTTCGGATTGGAAGGATGAGGATTTTTGTCGGGAGAAGCCAGACAATAAAGGGCGGAAGTATGCAGAAGTTGAGAGAGAGATCCTGCGTACGTTGAATGCCGCCCCGGGGAACCGTATGGTCAGCAAGGAGCTTCAACGGCTGGTTCAGGAAAAAACGGGATGCAGTGAAAGTACCTATAACCATGCGCGCAGCGAACTGAGTGGCGCGGATCTCATCAAGAACGTCCGGCAAAGTGTACCAGAGGTCGGATTCTGCGGCGTTACAGCCCTGACAAGGAGCACGGCAGTGGCATAATGGCCGCTGAGGGTGTATAACTACAATTTTGCAATGTTGGCGAAAAGTATCGATGAAAAGCGAAAAAATAAACTTTCTGCCTTTGCAATGTCGAGCTCTGCTTTGCAAGGTTGAGGTCGCCATAGCAGGGACAAAAAGGAGGAGGTAGCATGCAGTGCAGTAGACCGCTGAAAATCCCATAGCACTGGTGGGCTGAGAGATCTGACCTGCTTTGGCACTGTTGGGGGCAGACAGCAAGACCGTTCTAAAAAACACGATTCAATTCAAAGGAGGAAGACTACATGACATATGGAACATAGAGCCCGGGCAGCATCCTGCCAACAAGGGAAACTGTACGCGGATTCTGGCAAAATGAACAAAAAATACAATGTGGAGGTGTTGATGATGCTGAAAGTTTGGAATAACTATTATCTGGATGCGAACCGCGTGTGTTATACGTTGAAAAAGGCGCATACGAAAGCCGATGGCGGGGTGGAGTACGATATTTGTACCTATCATGCAAGGCTGGAGGAGGCGCTGGCAGAAGTTGTAAGACGCACGATTCGTGAGGGAGTCGCCAGCGGGGAGCTGAAGGAATGGGAACAGGTGCGTGCTGAACTCCAACGGCTGGAGAGCAAGGCGCGGGGGCTGTTGCAGTCCATCTGCCCGGCGGACAAGGCTTTGACCTTAACTCTGAAGAGCAATAAATGTGCATAATGAAAGGGAAACTGATATGATCGAACTTTACTTCAATGATGCGAATCTCATGCCCGAGAACCGTGAAGAGGAGCAGTATGCAGAGGCGGCACTCAACAGCATTCTGGCTGGAAAAACGGCTGACGTGGAGATGTGTATCCAGCCCTGCTTTTACGATGCTCCGCTGCACAAGGAGTTGCTGTACAATCTGGACGACGGCACAACGCTGCGGATCAGACCTATCCTGAATGAGGTGGGCGAGCCGGAGCTGCTCATCAGATGCGTTACGGAGGAGAGCGTCGAGACAGTCTACCAGGTGGGTGCGAATTACGACTAAGGCGAGCACCGAACCGACAATGAAACTGTTTTCAAAAATAAATTTTAATGAAAAGGAGCTATTATTATGGTTGAAAATAACGTAAAAGAGAATCTGCTTGACGATGAGGAGGAAATCTATGTGAACCTGAATGATCTGGTGAACCTCAGAGAGTCGGCGGAACTCAAGGAAGCCGCAGATGCATTTGAACGCTACTTGGAGGACTATGCGCTGGCAACAGGAATGCCGCAGAGCGTCTTGTCGGATATCTGCCATCTGTCTGTACAGGCAGCACACAGGGGAATGGAATTCTGCTTTATGAAAGGGTTCGAGCTGGGCGCTCGTGTAATGCGAAGCGCACTGGAAGAGGAGATGATGGAGGGGTGAAGCAGTGAGCAGAAGACATGCAGCGGCATCATGGTACTACAGAACAAGCAAGAAGTTTGGCAACACTAACCCTGATGGCCTTTTAATCAACCAAACAGGAGGAACAAGACTATGACTGATATTTACATGAACGGTGCCGAGGTCCATGCCGAAACACCTGAAGAAGAGCGGGAAGCATCGCTGATTCTGAACGCAGCACTGTCCGGGAAAACGACTCCGGCGGACGGATGCATCTGTCCGGCTCAAAGGGATTCCACGGTCGGTAAAGGCTTTTCGATGCGTTTTTGCGATGGTACGGATATGACCGTTACCCCTACCTTAGATGTAGAAGGCAACCCCGAAATGGAGATCTGCTGCAACATGGGGGATGTCGTTGAGGAGTCAGCAGAAGAGCCGACCTACTATTATGAAGTGACGCTTGAACCAAAGCCTGTGCTGCGAAGCTATATTGCTGCCGCGTATGATCTTTGCAATGAACTGACCGACAGTGAGCTTGAGCAGATGGGGCATGACCGGAAAACGGGGCGCATTCGTCTGTTGCATGCGCTGGAAACGGTGGATGCACTGGCCGATTACAGCGAAGAGGCGGCGATGGAAGAGTTCGGAAATTATATGGATGCGAATTTTCCCAATGTGACGTTCAAGCCGGAGTTTGTAAATCCCAGGGCGGCACGATGGTGTGGAATGTAAAGGATAAGGAGGAGACTTATGATGGATAACAAGACCTGTAGAGTGGACATTTTGAGCGTATCGCTGGGGGATGAAGGCTATTTGATCATCCCTCGTGAGACGCGTGAACTGTGTGAGCCGCTGGTCAATGCCGCAGATGCGCTGGAGAGGGCGCTGGGGGACCTTCCGGTTGATGAGGCGGACCAGAACAGAATCGCACGGTTGTCGGCAGAGCTGATGGCCCAAGCAGAACAATACGCTGTAGAGCTGGGGATCCAGGCATACTTGGAGTTTACCAAAACGCTGAGCCCTGAGATGAATGCTGAACTTGAAGGGCACAAGGACAATGAGGTGCCAGAGACATGATTCGAGGCACAGAAGGTCAACAACGTCCCGGGAGGTGCTGCATAATATGTGGAACCTAAAGGTTGCTTCGTACCCCGCCGGGAAAGAACTAAAAAATACGATTATAGATATGAAAAAGGAGATCAAAATGAGTTTTTTAAAAGATGTATTTCAGACCGCTGACGAGATCAAGCAGAACGAAGAGAAGTTCAAAAGTGCTGTGGAGGCAAGCTTTCATCAGCTGGATACGCTTGTTCGACCGTATCTGAGCGAAGTGCAGAACGAGACCCTATCTGAAATTCTGGAAGGGCTGGTTGCGTCCGTTGCCGAGCATTCGTTCCAAATCGGCTACAGCAGCGCCATGCAGACGTTTGCAGAAGCGGCGGCAGCACTTGAGGCGGGGTCCCATGTGCAACAGTAAAACAAAAACCGCCTTACCTGCGCCAACAGGTAAAGCGGCCATAGAGACGGGAATAGTGTGTGTTGATCTTTCCCGCCCCTATAATAGCACAGAACAAAGCGTTTGACCAGAGATTTTTTCTGGGTAGACGCTAACAAACCGGCGCATGGTCTGGCAGGATGGCTTGGCTGTGCGCCTTATATTATTATAGAGGATATCAATATGAGTGATGAAAAGACACGTTGGCCATTCGGTGGTTTTTTCCTGAAGCCGTCCGATGAACAGAACGGGACACATGAATATGAGGAATATCTACGCAACTGCAAGGAGAGCCCATTGACCGAGAAAGAGCAGCAGGAATGGACAGAAAGCGCCCGTGCAGCGATTGCAGAGCTGGAACAATTGAACGCAGAGCCGGAGCCCACCAGACAGGCAGCAGAGGCGGAGGTGATATCCAGTCTCCAGACGCTAGAGCTCGCCGAGCTGCAGGAAGGGTGCTGTACCGGACAGGAGGCAGAGGAAGCGCCGGAGGTGGTGCCCGCAGAAGCAATCGTGCCACTGGGACAGATAGGAGGGGATGCCCCGGCGGAGAAGGAGCAGTGGGCGTATGCTTCAGGGCTGATCGGTGATGCATTCCAGCATTAGGAAAATGGAAGAGTCCTTCTGGACATGGGAACCGGACGCGGCAAGAACGAATTTATCATTAAGAGGCTGGTGAGCTGGTGCGTTGATGAAATGCTGACAAATATGATCATAGGCCGGGTTCTATGCCTCTGCCCGCTAAAGACCATTCACGCTGAGATGCTCCAACGCAGAATGGAAGCCGCCAATGCCGAGTCCGACGGTGAGCCAACGGAAATAGCAATGACCTATGATGGGTTGTACGAGTTCATGCTAGAAGTCCAGACCTACCAGTATATCGAGGCAAGATACAGGAATGACCCGGCATCGCTGAAAAAGTATTTGGCAAGGTTTAAGTACATCGTCGCGGATGAGTGTCACTATTTTACGGATTTTTCCTCTTATGGTATCAATACCTATCTGTCGCTGGAAGTGCTGCAGAAGGCTGAAGCTGACCATGTGGTTATCTACATGAGCGCAACGGGAGAGGAGACCTATAAGCTGCTGGAGGAGACCGCAAAGACTCCCGAAGACCGCATCTATCAACTGCCGCAGGATTACCGGCATATCAGGCAGAAATACTTCTATTCGAGGGAAAATCTGGTCATGATGCTAAAAAGTCTCCCGGAAGACGAAAAAGCCGTTATCTTTGTATCGTCCGGCGAGGACCTGCTCAAAATGAAGGAGATATTCGGCGATACAGCTGCCTATTACTGCTCCGATAACAACCCGAAATACGGAAAGAGATTCAATGAGCTGACGGAATGTGTCAAGGACAGAAAGCTCCAAAAAAGATATTTTTTCACCACAAAGGCGTTTGGCATAGGCACCGAGATCAAAGACCGTACGGTAAAACACCTGTATATTGACCAATGGAAGCCAACGGACATCATTCAGTCAGCAGGTCGAAAACGTCCGTTTGATGTCGACGATACCTGCACGGTCTATTTTCGTGATTATGATGCGGACTGGTATTATGGTGACTTGAAGAAATTTAAGGCAATCGTGACAGAAGAGCTAAAGCCAGCAGTGGCATATCTTGCGGGGGCGGAGGCATTTGAAGTATTCCGAAACAGTGGAACGCCCGATAGTATCAACAAAAAAATAAGAAAGTGCAGGATCATGGAGTTCGATGATGCAAAGGGGGAATACCGCGTGAATCTGCTTGGCGTCCGACAATTGAAGCGTGAATTGGAGCTGCTCAACGAAATGCTCGAAACGTCATATAAGCAGGTCTTTGCAAAGTATGCGCTGGTGTTAGCAGAGAAAACGGTGCCGTATTGCTTTGACTCGGTGGCGGACTGGATAAAAGCGTACTTGAATCAGCCAATGTTGAAGGAAGAGATGTACGAAAGTATCATGGCCTTGAAGGTGTTCAAAGAGTATAAAGGACGTCCGATGGGGCAGGACATATTAAATCGTAAGCTTCAAATCTATGGCGTCGAGATCATTACAGTTCGAGAATTTAAGAGAAACGAGAATCGCAATAAAACATTCTGGAAATTGATTCGGATATGATATGATTTTGGCGCAAAAATTGTACTCGCTCTATATAGAATAGGTACAAAAAATGAGCCAAATTTAGACAACAGAATAGAGAACAAGAGAAGAAATTGTTTGTGAGTGATTTGTTATTCGTGAATACTTTGATGTCGAGCTTGCGAGATATTAAAGTGTTTACGAAAAAAGAGAAAGAAAATGAGGGGGTGGGAGAAGAAGGAAACCCACCATGGATTCGATCTGAGGGAACCTGTTAAAGAATTGACGTGAAATAGTCAAAAATGAGAAGCAGTGGGGTGGTTTCCCAAATTTGAATATAGATCGATGATGCGTCGATTTTGCGCAAGCGTGGAAAATGCGATGATGCGTCGAATACTGCTAAATTAGTAAGCGTCTGCCCGGCGGATGGCGTCACAAATCATTCGGAGTTCAAAAGCTCACCCCTCAAATAGAGGGTCGATAAACTGTTATCAAAATGATTACGGTTGGAAAAGCTCAGAGGACAAAGGGAATGACGAGAACCATATTCTATCGATGATACGATCAATGAATATTATCCAAATCGGTAAAAGTTCAACAGTCCTCAAAATGAGAAAAGTTCAATAGCGCTCAGATAAAGGCGGTAGATGGTCGCAGTAGCCCTCGATTAAAAACGCCGCATAGTACATGACGGCTTTCTATGATGCCACGCAAGTTATGACGGACAATTTTGTGGTATTTCGCTTTTTGGCGATTAACTGTACCATCAACACCCGTCATTTTGTCCCTAGTTGAAACCTCATCAAGACGCAAAAACGCCCCACTGCTCGACATAGAGTAGCGGGGTGTTGCTGTTGAAGAGCGCTTATTTTAGAATAGAGAGATCGTCATAGCGGGCGACACCATTATAGAGCAGCTCGAGCATGGTCACAGCAGAGGGACGACCATTCAGAGGATAGCCAGCCAACTCCTGAACGCGATCGGGGCAGAGATCCCATGCGACCTTGGATGCCCGGCGGATCGTGCTCTGGACTGCTTTGGACTCGTACAGCTTCTTGTCGGCAATGGGCGTGTAGATTTCTTTCTCTACAGCTCGCAGGCGGTCTTCGTCCTCGGCAATCAGCGTCAGAGCTTGTGATAGAATAATGTAGGCGTTCATGTTACGGGTGATCCCGACATAGCGCAGTACATCATTGATACGGGCGGATAAATTGGAAGTAACCATTTTGACATCATCCCCATTACATATATTTGGACCAGTTTTATCCAGTCCGAAATAATGTAACGCAAAATATGGCAAAACAGGCGAAAAACGTCCAAATGCGTCGTAAAGCGCCGAAATATGTCGCAAATGTACGGCAGTGGCGTACACCAGCGGGGATGTGATGGGGGATAGGAGCGGGGCAGCAGGGAGCTTGACTATGCTTTGTTGCGCTGATGGGATTGCCGTATGAAAGCCCATAGATGGATGTCCAGAACGTCACCCGTAGCTCAAAGTGGATGTGCGTAAAATTGCGCTCATATGTCGAGAACGGCTTCAAGTCGGCGACCTGTATTCTGCCTGGCTATCTGTGGACAAACAACGGCTATTCCGAAATTGAAATGGCAAGCCTGAAGGAATTGATAAAATCTACGGCACATCTGCTGATCCGCTTTTCTCGTGAAGGAGGAATCGAGAGTGCCTAGTCTGTTTCGATTGTTTGGCTATGTGATTTTCTTTTGGAGTAATGAAGTTGCACCGCTTGAACCTGTCCATGTCTATGTCGCAAAAGGCGTGCCCAATGCCAGTGCTACAAAGATTTGGATAACAGAGGCAGGCGGATGTATTGTTGCCAATAATAACTCCAAAATCCCGACAAAAACGCTAAACGCAATTGTGGACGTTCTCGAAAGCCGTTCCAGTTATATCATCGCGCAATGGAATGATGTGTTTGGGGAGTCTAAATTCTACTGCTGATATACTAAAAGGAGCCCTGCTACTCGTGTCTGAGCGGCAGAGCTCTGTTGCTGTTATAGGAAATGATGGTTGGTGTTAGCGCTCAATGATCTCAGTGGTAACTTTCGTTTGGTCCTTGCCAAAAAGTCCGGCATAGCCCAAATCGGCCAAATCCTTGAGTTCCTGTGCTTTTTCTCGTGTTTCACGATAATCCCCACGAAGCAGAGTATCTCCAGTTTCGTCATGGAATACCGTTTTAACCACGAATTTATTTTCAGCCATAAACTTGCCCCTGTCAAACAAACAATGCACAAAGGACATTAGCCAGTACATAAAGCCCCAGACCGCCAGCAATCAGAAGGCAGAATGCTTCACCGGAGCCTTTCCCGCCTCCGTTGCTCATCATGTTGTACATCATATAATGGTCAAACCAATCGTGCTCACATTTACGGCTCATAAGTAAATCCTCCTGTTATAATTGTTTAGAACCAGCCACGATGTTTCTTGCCTACTTCTCTCATTCTTTTGCTCAACAGTTTTTCATAGTTAACGCCTGTTACTTCATCAAGGATTATATCGTCATAAGGAATTCCCTTTGCGTCCAAATGATCTTTGAACCAATACTTTGTTCGATAGGCAGGCCCCTTATCACATGGATGGTCGATCCTCCATTTTTCAAGGCAATTTGGATGGCCATCAGGAATACTGTGCCACTCTTTACGAATCCGCTCATACATCTTTGCTCTTTCTCCTTTGGCATCCCAGCCACACTCTCTAGCCATTTCAGCCTCTTTTCGCTTCTGGCTAACACTTTGACCGAGATCAATACCTGCAGCGGTACCCAGTCCCAATAACCCTAAAACAAACGATACTGCTCCACTCATAACGATTTCCTCCTGATTCTATGTTGGTTTCTTTTGACTGACTGAATAATATAACCTCACTGGCTGATATGAAAAATAGGGTCAGAGATGCCAGTAACAATTGAAAACAATGCCAAAACTGACCCTAAATTATAACTTTTTGATGGTTGTTCGGATTGCAAAATAGAGTACACGCTACTTTTTAAGCACGACTACCCTTGACCAGATAATCCAGCGATACCTGAAAGTAGCCAGCCAGCAGCAGAACCGATTGAATGTCCGGTGTTCTTCTGTCGGTTTCCCATAAGCTGATAGCACGCCGGGACAGGTTGAGATCATCCGCCAATCGCTGCTGTGAAATGCCCGCTTGTATGCGAAGGAAATAGATTCTATCGTTGATGGTGTCCATGTGAAACCTCCTTTTTTATTAAATCCGGCACTACTCTCACTCGTGCCCTCGCTCTCTGTCCTGCTATGATTTAGTCAGCCTTCACGAACGTCTCCATGCAGTCGGCACAGATGACGCGAACTTCCCTGGTGCTCCGGATGATGGTACCGCACTTGGGGCATACCCACCGCCGGGTGCTGCTCTTTGCCTTGGGCGGTTTCGGCGCGCCGGTCTGGCTGCTGCCGGGTGCCTTGCTGCCTGCTCCGGTGCCTACCATATCCGACCATGCCAGCCGTTCGCCCATCTGGATATCCTGCCAGCCTTGGAAGATGATGAAGTCCAGTAACTCTTCGGATGGGCTCGTGATGGTCCAGCCGTATTTCTCGTGGTGGTCGACGGTCAAGCCGTGTGCCTCGGCCTGCTCCCTAAAGTGCCGGTTGTGGTAGACCCCGTTGTTGCTGGTGTCCTTGATGCCGGTCTCCATGCAGTACTCGTGCACCATCTCGTGCAGCAGGGTGGAAGCGGTCTCCTCGATGGGGCGGTCAAGGGTGGCTGACGAAATATTGATCTCGTACTTGTTCTCACCGCCTGCCTGCCAGACCTTGGAACAGGTGATATGACCATAGGCGGACGGGGTCTTTTTCAGGCTGATGATGGGCTCGGGCAGC
>ENA-ORRE01002489-ORRE01002489.1-human-gut-metagenome-genome-assembly--contig:-NODE-2489-length-10797-cov-4.177155_pt1 | contig 10797 bp, 10 predicted proteins | sample MGYA00242171_ERZ509126 | MGnify/ENA primary metagenome ERZ509126 (study PRJEB26280, sample SAMEA2338648) | human gut metagenome | biome: human gut; feature: human-associated habitat; material: faeces... | reverse complement strand
CCCCATCTACGACTGCAACAACAAGGAGGAACTGTACAGCAAGATCGGAGCGGGAATCGTCTCGCTCGACAGCCTGGACAAGGCCCTGAAAGTCAACTCCAAGAGCAAGATACTCAAATTCTGGACCCTCTTCATCCCCAAAAAGGAGGAGGAGGACGCCGATGATCCCCAGACCCCGGGCGAAATCGCCCCGGCGGCGGATGCACAGACCGCGGCGGAACCGCAGTTCGAAATCGCCGAATGCTGCAAGCCGATTCCGGGCGACAAGGTGGTAGGGTATCGTGATCCCGCGACGGGAAACATCATCGTCCACAAGGCCACGTGCGACGAGCTGAACCGACTGGCCGCACAATTCGGGCGAAACATCGTCAAGGAGGAGATCAAATGGTCGCAGCACAAGGCCATGTCGTACCTCGTGACCACGGAACTGCGCGGCATCGACCGGCAGGGTATTCTGCTCGACCTGGCGAAGGTCGTGAGCGCCGATTTCAACATCAACATCCGCGAAGTGAACATCCACAGCCACGACGGCATTTTCGAAGGCAGCGTCAGTCTCTATGTAAAGGACGCCGAAAGCCTCCACGCCGTGATGGACAAACTACGCAAGATAAAGGGCATAGAGAGTGTCAAACGAACATTAAGCTGAGGTCATGGAGGATTTTGCATCTGTCATATGGGCCGTGATCATCGTAGGAGCGATGATTTTCAACGTCGTGTCGCAATCCCGCAAGGCCCGCGGAAAAGGCGCCCGACAGACTCCCCACGGCGAAGCATGGCCCACGTCGGCCCCCGACATGCCGATGCCTTCGGCCACACCGGCGCGCCCGGAGCCTGCTGCACCCGTTTTTGAGGACGAATGCCGAAGTCTCGAAGAAATTCCCGCTCAGGAGTACGAGCCGGAATATACGGCACCAAAAACGACCAAAACGAAGGCTCCCCGGCATCGGACCGCCGAACGGTTCAGAACTGCGCCGGAAAAGGATGCAATCGCGGCCCAAGCCATTACCGATGCGCCGGAAGAGGCGGCGGCCATCGCCGAAGAATTCGACCTGCGGCAGGCCGTGATCTACTCGGAGATACTGAAACCCCGTTTCGACGAGGAATAGGGCGGCTGGGTCCCGGAGGGCCTACATCCAGCCCGACGGTCGCTTCCGAGCGCCCCAATCTGCAAACACTTTTCTAAACAGCATAAGAAGATGGCAACCATTTTTTCACGCATCATTGCGGGGGAGATTCCCTCCTACAAAGTAGCCGAGGATGAGAACTACTACGCATTTCTCGACATCAATCCGTTGACCAAAGGACACACGCTGGTCGTACCGAAGCAAGAGGTAGACTACATTTTCGATCTCGAAGATCAGACCTTGGCGGGCATGATGGTCTTCGCCAAGAAGGTAGCCGCCAAAATTCAGCGCGAAATAGCGTGCGCAAGGGTCGCCGTGGTCGTTTTAGGGCTCGAAGTACCGCATGCGCACATCCATTTGATTCCGATTCAGAGCGAAAACGATGTCGATTTCCACCGCGAAAAGCTCAAATTGACGCCGGAAGAGTTCCGGGAAATCGCCGATAAACTGTCGAAATAGGAGATTGTTAACAAAAATATAATTCGCTGTATTTTAGGCGGGTAGTGAGTTATTGACACTACCCGCCCTCTTTTTATTTAACATAATGTGCACCAAATCAGCAAAAGCAGTCAATTCTATCGGTCAATTATCGGGAATAGCCCAAAAACACTCCAAAATCAACCCGAAAGGGTGGGCTATTTACATTTGTAAACACCAAGAGACGGTGAATCTTCCATCTGTAATTACATTTGTAATCTATACATCTGTTTACACACCTGTTGATATATACATTTGGAAATTACGAACTCTCAAGAAGTAAAACCTTTTTGAGGGCCGCTCCGACACAAGTTAAAGCGTTAAACAACCAACAAAATATGCAATAATAACCAGATATTTACAATAATTACATAAAGTAAAAATTCATACTTATGGAAGGCTTTATATGGTTAGGAGATGTAAGTATGCCCAATGTCATATATATAGAATAAACAATACTATTTACCAATGATTTAACATATATAATATAAAGTAAAAGTTTATGATAAGTTTATCGGGCATATTTAACCATATTCTGTGATTAACATATGTAAACTTTATCGACACTTATTAACATTTTACAAATGTAGATTTTTCTTGTTTTACAAAAAACAAATCTTTATATTTGTAAAAATTTGCGCGAATGAAGGAAAAATTGCTCGATTTGATGAAACACGAGGGTTTGAAGCCGAGCCAGCTTGCAGAAATACTTGAAGTCAATCCGGCCGGAATCTCCCACATTCTCGCCGGACGCAACAAGCCGGGCTTCGATTTGCTTCAGAAGATTCTCAGAAGGTTTCCGCAAATCAACCCCGACTGGTTGTTGCTTGACTCGCTGCAGATGTACCGCGACGAACATCCCGGCATATCGCAGGCATCCGCTCCAGCGTCCGCCTCGCAACTTCCGATCGACAATGATCTGTTCGGGTCGGTCGAAGCCAAGGCCGTCTCTCCGAAAGCCGACCGTCAGGAACCGGAGATTACTGGATCATCGGCACAATCGGCCGCATCCCAGTTTCCGGTCAGCCGAACCGGAGCCAGCGTTCAGCGGGTCGTACTGTTTTACGACGATCAGACCTTCGAAAGTTTCGAGCCTACAAAGCGCTAAAATCTTTCACTCAAAAAATTTCCCGAAATACACCGCGTATGAAAAGCTAATATCCAAGGGCAATTCAATCGTCTCGACCGTAATAACCATAGGTGGTAACTATATACAACAATACCCTTGAAAGCGAACCATATAATTGGTTCGCTTTTGTCATAAAAAACGTTGGCGTGATACGGACGCTCGTATGAGGTCCTCAATTTCTTCATCAAGGTCGTCAGCAGCAGCTATCTGGCGATGTAACTCGATACGCATCAGTTCTTCTTGGCGCAGCCGCTCACGGTAGAACTCACGCGTTTCGCCGATGACGTGAAGCAAGATCAGCACCACCACTGGCGACAGGAACAAACTCAACACGCACCACCCGGTGGTCGAACGTCCCTTGTTGGCCGCAGATTCAGCCACGAAGATGAAAATAAATACCAACCACGCCACGACTATCCCAATCAGAATTAAACCCATAAGATTTTCAATTTCATGCATATTCATAATGGCGAATTTTAACGATTCTCCACATACAGCCGATAGGAGAGTTTACAATGTCTAATTAAACGGAAAGTGGGCTGTCGTCCTCGTGTACTCGTTAGGTATCGCCAAACACCTGTATATACACACAGACGAACAGCCCACGAGTATGGACGTTCGCTGTGCCTTGTATATACGTTCGGTGAGATTGGCGATTTCAACGAGTATAAGGCACATTCCTTAATATTGGCAAAGATAGAAAAATTTTGATTTTTTTTGTAAAAATCATCACAATATGAAAACAACATGCACAATGAACAGTATACAAATTTGAAATAATATTAACGATATAGTAAAAAATGATAAAAATATTTTACATAATAAGTTGTACAAACGTGCAACGCTGCACGAGCGGTCCACCTACTAAAGGTGCGTTTTAACAATATAAAGACAGGAATTTTTACAGATGTTACAGGCATAAAACGGAATACATCTATCAGAATAAGAATCCGAGAGGGAACCCAATCGACTCCTCAGACATTACCAGCAATCACCATGCGCACACGAAACGCGCGCGCACGCAGATAGCTGACAGACCTGAGGAGCAATTCGATTCGGTTCCCTCTCGGGCTCTCCCTCCTAAAGGTGTTCGGCCTGCGGCCTCACGTTATATTTATTTTACTTTGATAGCAAAAACCGATATGGAACCTCGCCTGAGATGGCGTTTCCACATCTGGCATATGTTGACGAGGGAGATAGCCTTTTTGCAACTATGCGCACGCGAAAGACGGTACTTTCGCGGCGAAAACTGCTACACTTCGCCGCCCGACGGCCTAACGGCCGGGACGCTTCGCGTCTTCGGGCTCCGTGGCTACGTTTCGCGGAGTATTTACCAGCTAAAGCTGGTGAGTTTGCGGACAAAATGAACAGAAAAACACGAGTATAAGACTCCGATCGGAGACAAGATATATCGAAATTTGTGGACAAAATGAAAAATCCCGGTCTCGAAAGGCCGGGATTACAAATCATCTATTTACCACTCGGGGGGGGGATTTTCGCCAAAAATAGCGAATAACAGACACCAGCAACGCAAACACAAGGCCAACGAAAGCCAGCATCAACAGCAAAATAATCGTGTAAATATCCATGACGACAAAGATACAAAAACTTACTTAAGCCGCGAAAGCAAATCACGATAATATCGATCACGGAGTTCTTGCGAGAACCTACCGGGCTCATTACGTGTTTTAGCCTCGATCAGCTTATCAACAAGACCCCAAAGCGACGATGTACGATCGGTACCAGTAAGAACACGAGCAAGCGAATCAGCAGCCTCAATATTCGACAACTCAGCACCGAACGTCTCCTGAATAATACGCTTTGCTTGCTCATCTGTCAACTTAACACGGCCTTCACGAAGAGCATCCTCGGTCTCTTTCTGAGCACGAGCAAGAGAAGCACCAGAACGCAAATTATCCTGCTTAGCACCTTCGGTCTCAATCTGAGCATCCTGCAAACGTTTCATACCATCGCGGAGAGTCTCAACGGTAAGACGGTCGGCGTCAGTCTTAGCGGCCTGAGCAAGATTATTCTCTTCACGGGACCAAAGTTCAGCGATACGGGCATCACGCTCAGCAGAATCCTGAATAGCCTTAATCTCGGCGAACTCGGCATTAACCTGATCGATCTTAGCCTTAAAACGCTTCGAAAGGGCGTCGGACTCAGCGGCCGAACGAACGAAATCAAAGAGTGAATTGGCATTCTCAATCGACCTAGTTTCGGCCAAAGTTTTCAAACGCTGAGCATTAGTATATTCGGTCTGAGCCTGAATATTTTCAGCCTGAACAGACTGCATAGCAGCCTCACGAAAAGAAGAAGCACCAGCCTGAATATTAGAAAACGGCTCGTGCTGATAAGGACCCTGAGAAGGAACAGAACCAGAGTCGGGAGCGGAAGCATTACCTTGAGTAGCACCCATAGGCTGAAGAACGGAACCTTCAACAAACGGGTTAACTCCAGCAGCCTTATAAGCAGCACGCTGAGCAACAGGAGATTCGAATTTATCATATGACCATTGGGCGTAATCACGATTTTCTTGCCATTGCATCTTAGCATTTTCACGCTGGTCCTTCAACTGCTTCTTATACATCAATTCCTGCCACAAACGATTCTTACGGTTCATATTACCCGAATTGGCGGCAGAGAAAAGGGAAGAAGCTCCCCCTAAAAGAGAGCCAATTCCTAATGCAGTTTCTACGAACGGCATAACTAATCAGTATCAGCGTGTTCGAGACGAGAATTGTACTTCTTGGCCATACGATCAGAAATCTGATCAGTAATAGCAAGAGCACGTTCGAAACGGTCCAAACCGGGTTCGATAGAGGGGTCAACCGTAGTAGAACCGTCCTCATCATAAACAGAATCACCGAGTTCACGAGTACCGAGAGGAAGACCACCATGCCGAAACGAACGAATTTGATCGGAAAGAGACTTAACGCCTAAGATCAAATCCTCATCGGTAGTAGGCTCAAAATCACCACGAACGGGACTACAAAAGAGACCTTTGCAACGAGAAGAAAAAGAGGGAAAAACAACCTCTTTATTAACTTTTCCAGCCATAATTACAGAGTTGTAGTTACATTAGTTTTCGATTTCTCACGCAAAGCGGTAGCCCTACACGAGAACGTAAGAACGAAGTTTTGCGCCTCATTAGACTGATCGGCAAAAACACCATTATAGGCGTTCGGCCGAACATAAGGCGAATAGGAATAGCTCTTACGCATACGCTGCATAAGAGCGAGAATAGCCTCGGCCACGTCGTAAGTAATATTACCACCAGCCAACCAAGAGGCAACATTCGTACGAATATTAGTAAGATTGTCATCCGACGGCTCAACACCATAGTCACGCTCAAGCAACCAATAAGCCAACTCGGTAGTAAGCCGACCATGCGAACGACTAACCTGCTGCATCAACTTCGACCAAGCCGGAACAAAACCGACAGCGGCCGAAGTGGCGACAGGAAAGAGCGAAAAACCCTTAGTATTCGTAGAACCAAGACGGGGAATAACGTCCAACGTCTTAGTGAGAAGAGGCTCCATAGCGATATTGTCAAGAGCGGGCGCATAGGAATCGCCAAGAGTCAACTCCTCAAGGAACGGGTCAAGCCCACGACCATAAACGACATCAGGAACGAGAGACGCCATAACCATGAAATAACCCGGCTCACCGAAAGAGAAAACACGCTCGCGGAACGAATCACCACCGGAAGCCTGGCCAGCGAAAGAACCAAGAGGACTATCAGAATCGTCGAAGCCAGTAGTTTGATAAATCACATTGGAACCGAGATACTGACGATCAGCACCGAGGAAAATAGGAACAGTCGAATTCTTGACGCGAGAACAGTCGAACTGCGCATTCTGATAATCCGACCAACGAGAACCACCAGACAAGCACAAATCGACCCAACGCTGGATATGCGAGGCACCGGAGATATTCCGCATGGCAATAGAATAATTACCAGTACCATCGTCGTCAAGATCGACCTTAATTTCGGAATCCTCATAACCGGAAGTCTTCAACCACGATTCGAGATAATAAGGAGGCAGACACCGCTGAAGAATCGAATTACGAGAGCAGAGCCACTGCCACGAAAGAGGGCAAAGCTCAATAGGCGTACCCGAAGAAACCCAATCAGTAATAAACTGCTTGATAGCAACGACAGGGTCGGGTGCACGCTTAATAGTTTTGAGAAGCGTACGAAGCGTATCCAACTGCAAAGAGGTATTATATGCCCCAGAAGAAACATAACGATACGAAGCAGTCGGAATAACGTCAATCTGCTGATTAACGTAATAATTGTAAACGACATCAAGATAACCCAATGCCTTAATAACGTTAATCTTCGGAATGTTCCAAGACGGAGCACCAGACGCAGCGGTGGGAACACTCAAAAAACCGGGAGGAACACCCATATAATCGGCCAGAGAGCCAGGGGAACAGATCAGCCTTGCGATATTGTCCATATCCTGACTGGACGAAAGATCGATCGTCTGAGAAGAAGTACCAACGACATCGGTAGTCGGATAATTGACAGAATCAGGTTCGTCAGTCGTACCGTCGAAATCCAGCAAAAGATCGCTGTTATAAAGACGGTCGGGAATGAAAAAATATTCATAACAAACCTTGAACCCATTGACGAGCGGTGCCTTCATAGGAAAAGCCTGCACGAAAGAAGAGGGTTTGAACCGATACTGCCTATCGTTTATGATACGAGTAAAAGAGATCGGAATAAGGTTACCCGGTGCGAGCGTAGTCGGTGAGACGTGAGAAAGATTGATATTACTCAACTTATTACGCTTACGGGTTAAAAACATTAAGGCCATAAAAGTATGTTATAAATTGAACGCTGTTGATGAAGAGAAGCCCACGGATATTCTTTTTTAACGATTTCCCAAAGAATACCGGGAATAAGAGAATCATTGCGACATCGGATTTCAGCCTTTGAAAAACAAGCCTCTTTCCAATATCGGGGAATAGAATAACGGTAGTTATTAATGTAATGACAGAACCAAGAAGAAGAATTTTTCATCATGTTTTCACGCATGATTTTAATATCCTCTTTGGAAAGCCTGCCAAAACCATGTGAAACAATCAACTTACCATTTTTACGAGCGTCAATATCGGAGAGGTACTGATTAGCCGCGCAATCCTTTGTCATATACTTGAGAACATAACGAACGCCAGCTTCAGAACAAAGGGGGTCAACCTCGGCTTTACCCATACCGGAATACCAACCACGTTGCTCATCGAGAACTTCACCTTGCCAAAGATCACGAACCTGCCACCAATAAAGAGGACAATTGAAAAATATGGCATGATAGTGCATCCGGTGAGTAGAATGGCGGCCGCGCTTGGCGGCCGTCTTTCCATCTGCAAACTCGACAACAAACAAATAAGGAAACCGAACCTTACGATAACGATAACGCTTAGTAACGGGGTCTTTCACACGAAAACGAGGGTGCTTACGAAGACGATCGATAAACTGACGAATAGGAATATACGGTTTCTCTTTTGCTTGTTCGTAAACCTCAGGTTTAAGAGTAAAAGTACAGAAAAGACATTGCTCGGGCTTCAAATGCAAACGCTTCATAATATGATTCGCACGTGAGAACCATTGCTGCTGACGACGCCGGAGGCAATCATCACAATGACCGCAAGGAACGCGAAGCATATAATCCTCATGATCATTATAATACCGAACGTTAACACGCATAATTCCTGCGAGTTTCTTATACTTGGGGTTTACAATAGTAAGCTGATTGTAACACATAACTAAAAATGTCTACCGCCGAGCGGGATTGACTTTGTACCTTTGGGACGACCTTTGCCGCGACGACCGCCGCGGCGTGACCGCCGAAGAAATGCGATCGGTACGAGAGCAGTCAAACATCTTTCCCCAAAGGTGCGGGATGTAACTGGAGATACAAAGAGCAGAACAGAAACCATCGGGAGATGCAAATAACTCACGTTCGATTCGCTGGCAATAATTGACCTCATGGAACTGAAAGGACTTGATAACGGATTGTAAAGAAACTGCAACCGAAGTATCGATGTCTGAACCGAAGAACCATTGAGCGGTATCCCCGGAAAGTTCATAATGGGTACAGTACCGATAGAGGAATCGGATACAACTGAAAACTGGCCAAATTTCGGGATCAAATGATGATGAATCGGGCCGGATTGATCGATTGTCGGGCATGATGTGAGAGTTTGAAAGTTTTTCGAACGAATGATATAATCGACGCGAACGGTGTCGATATGAACACCTTCACGCCTAATTTTGGCCTGAGCGGCGCAAGACGTAGTGAAAAACGCCGTAAGAGCGGCAACAATAGCCGCAACCAACGTCCAAAACTTTTTAGACGTTAGCAAAGATTTAAGTTTTTCCATTAGCGAATGTTTTGAAATAAACAGTCTGCAAATCTTGTGAAGTAATAAGGCAATTAATACTGCCTAAGAAAGAGAATAGATTGCAATAAGCACGGGCCGAATGCAAGGAGGAAAATTTACGAACGAAATAAACCGAATCAAAATCCGGTTCGAGAAACAGAACGTAAAACATAGAAAGGAATTAAACAATAACTCAAAGACGTCAAAGAGCCTTTGCAAACATAAATAAATTTTGAATTAATATTGATGTTATGTTAAATTAATGATGCAATATACTGAAATACATAATATTATATCCTACAACACTAAGCAAATCAAATCGCAAATGCAAGGTCTTCGCAGAATTTTATTACCTTTGTTCGGATTATGAAAACATTGATTATCAATCATGCGTAAAATTGCGACATATCTGTCGGCAATCGTGCTGCTGACGGCCTGCATAACGAATAACCGGCAGAATAACAGAATTTTATACGTTTCGATACAACCGCTGCAAAGCCTTGTGGACAGCATTGTCGGCGGAGATTTCGAAGTCGAAGTACTCGTGCCCGCCGGAGCCAGTCCCGAGACGTTCGAACCTACGCCCAGACAATTTGTGGAGCTAAACGAAGCGCAACTTATTTTCAATGTGGGACTTATCGACTTCGAAACCTCGCTGTTGGGCAAAATCGAACAACAGGAGAAAGTCATTGACCTGAGCCGCGGAATCGACTTGATCGAAGGCTCTTGTTCGCGCAGCAGTCACGGACACAATCATACGCACGGTGTCGATCCCCATGTCTGGACCTCCCCGAAGGCGTTGCAGAAGATGGCGGCAAACGCTTTCGAAGCCATTTGCAAAGCCTATCCCGATTCGGTGAAATACGAAACCAATTATAACAGGTTGCAGAAGGAGTTACAAGCATTGGACGCTCGCACGGCGGAGAAAATCGCACGGAGCGGCATCGAATATTTCATCGTCTACCACCCCGCCCTCACCTATTATGCCCGCGACTACGGGCTGCGGCAAGTCGCCATCGAAGCAGACGGTAAGGAGCCCTCGGCCAGGCAGTTGACGGCGATCATCCGGCAAGCCCGGGAGGATGGAGTCCGCCGGATATTCTACCAAAAGCAATTCCCGGCATCGACCGTGGAGGTCATAGCCCGAGACATCGACGCCGAATACGTGGCGATTGATCCGCTGGACCGGGACGCCATAGCGAACATCGACACGATAACCGACTTAATCACCGCAAAATGAATCTGGTAACGATGCGCGACGTAAGCGTCGCATACGACGGATACGAAGCCATTCAACATGTCGATCTGGAAATCGGCGACGACGATTTCCTGGGTGTCATAGGTCCCAACGGCGGCGGAAAGACGACGCTCGTGAAAGCCATACTCGGAACCGTGCCCCATACGGGCGAAATATGTTTGGCGCCGGAGTTGTTTCGGGGCAAGGAGCGGCTGATCGGCTATATGCCGCAGTTGTCGGATTTCGACCGGGAGTTTCCGATCTCGGTGCTCGAAGTCGTGCTGTCGGGATTGCAGGGCCGCCGCGGGTTCCGCTCCCCCTACACCCGGGAGGACCGCGAAAAGGCGATGGCGCTGCTGGCCTCGTCGGGGATTGCCGAAACGGCCCGCCAGCCGATCGGAGAGGTGTCGGGCGGCCAGATGCAGCGGGCGCTGCTG
>ENA-ORRE01002488-ORRE01002488.1-human-gut-metagenome-genome-assembly--contig:-NODE-2488-length-10799-cov-2.315525_pt1 | contig 10799 bp, 11 predicted proteins | sample MGYA00242171_ERZ509126 | MGnify/ENA primary metagenome ERZ509126 (study PRJEB26280, sample SAMEA2338648) | human gut metagenome | biome: human gut; feature: human-associated habitat; material: faeces... | reverse complement strand
GGCGGCGTCGGCCAAACTCTACAAGACGCCGTCTGCTCTGAGTTACACCGTTCACAAGCTGGAAAGCGACCTTAATATTCAATTGCTTGATCGTAGCGGACACCGCGCTAAATTCACCCGTACCGGAAAAATGTTATTAGAGAAAGGGCGGGAAGTTCTGCATACCGTGCGAGAACTGGAAAAGCAGGCTATCAAACTGCATGAAGGCTGGGAAAATGAGCTGGTGATTGGCGTGGACGACACGTTTCCTTTTTCTCTGCTTGCGCCTCTCATTGAGGCTTTTTATCAACATCATAGCGTGACGCGCCTGAAGTTTATCAATGGCGTACTCGGTGGTTCCTGGGATGCCCTGACTCAGGGGCGAGCGGATATTATCGTTGGCGCGATGCATGAGCCACCATCTTCCAGTGAGTTTGGTTTCTCGCGGTTGGGCGATCTGGAACAAGTCTTTGCGGTCGCGCCTCATCATCCGTTAGCCCAGGAAGAAGAACCGTTAAACCGTCGTATCATTAAGCGATATCGGGCGATTGTGGTGGGGGACACTGCGCAGGCAGGCGCTTCTACGGCCTCACAACTTCTCGACGAACAAGAAGCCATTACCGTTTTCGATTTTAAAACCAAACTGGAGCTGCAAATTAGCGGCCTTGGCTGCGGCTATTTACCACGGTATCTGGCGCAACGTTTTCTCGATAGTGGCGCGTTAATCGAGAAGAAAGTGGTCGCCCAAACTCTCTTTGAACCCGTCTGGATTGGCTGGAATGAACAGACCGCAGGGCTTGCCAGCGGCTGGTGGCGAGATGAAATTTTAGCAAATAGTGCGATCGCCGGTGTTTATGCAAAATCTGATGACGGAAAATCAGCCATTTAAAGAAAAATTATTATGACAAGCCTCTCATTCTCTTGTCATTTCCCCCCCATTTAGGCACAATGCGCCGCTGTCAAAAAATGACTAAAAACCGACGTTTAATTAGCGTCGGTTATTTTTTGCTTCAAACCAATCATTCATACCAAGAGGCCGGGCTTCGTACCGGATAGATATTTACTAAAAATCGACAGTTGTTGTCGCTGAGGAATCCAAAAAAATGGGGCAATTTTTTGCTTACGCGACGGTTATCACCGTAAAGGAGAATAACCATGTCGCATAACGTTACTCCAAACACCTCTCGCGTGGAATTGCGTAAAACGCTTACGTTAGTTCCGGTTGTAATGATGGGTCTAGCCTATATGCAGCCGATGACGCTGTTTGATACATTTGGTATCGTTTCAGGCCTCACGGATGGTCATGTGCCGACAGCCTATGCGTTCGCATTGATTGCGATCCTGTTTACGGCTCTGAGCTACGGGAAGCTGGTTCGCCGCTATCCTTCTGCTGGCTCTGCATACACTTACGCCCAGAAATCCATTAGCCCGACTGTCGGCTTTATGGTGGGTTGGTCTTCTCTGCTCGACTATCTGTTCGCGCCGATGATCAACATTCTGCTGGCGAAAATCTATTTTGAAGCTCTGGTGCCTTCCATTCCATCGTGGATGTTTGTGGTGGCGCTGGTGGCCTTTATGACCGCCTTTAACCTGCGTAGTCTGAAATCCGTAGCGAACTTCAACACTGTAATCGTCGTGTTGCAGGTAGTGCTGATCGCGGTGATTCTGGGCATGGTTGTTTATGGCGTATTTGAAGGTGAAGGCGCTGGTACGCTGGCGAGCACTCGTCCGTTCTGGTCTGGCGATGCGCATGTTATCCCGATGATTACCGGGGCGACAATCCTGTGCTTCTCCTTTACCGGTTTTGACGGCATCAGCAACCTGTCGGAAGAAACCAAAGATGCAGAGCGCGTGATCCCGCGTGCGATTTTCCTGACCGCGCTGATCGGCGGCATGATCTTTATCTTTGCAACTTACTTCCTGCAGCTGTACTTCCCGGATATCTCTCGTTTTAAAGATCCGGATGCGTCACAGCCTGAAATCATGCTGTACGTTGCGGGTAAAGCGTTCCAGGTTGGCGCGCTGATCTTCTCCACCATTACCGTACTGGCGTCCGGTATGGCGGCGCACGCAGGCGTAGCGCGTCTGATGTACGTAATGGGTCGTGACGGCGTGTTCCCGAAAAGCTTCTTCGGTTATGTACACCCGAAATGGCGTACTCCGGCGATGAACATCATCCTGGTTGGCGCGATTGCCCTGCTGGCAATCAACTTCGACCTGGTAATGGCTACGGCGCTGATTAACTTTGGTGCGTTGGTGGCGTTCACCTTCGTTAACCTGTCGGTCATCTCGCAGTTCTGGATCCGTGAGAAGCGTAACAAGACGCTGAAAGATCACTTCCAGTATCTGTTCCTGCCGATGTGTGGTGCGCTGACCGTTGGTGCGCTGTGGGTTAACCTGGAAGAAAGCTCAATGGTTCTGGGTCTGATCTGGGCTGCTATCGGTCTGATTTACCTGGCTTGCGTAACCAAGAGCTTCCGTAACCCGGTTCCGCAGTACGAAGACGTAGCGTAATCTTACAAACCGGATGACATAATCATCCGGTAAATCTCAAAAAGCCGGAGTTTGTCGTTCCGGCTTTTTTGTTTCAGACGATCTCTTCCGCGTACTGCCAAAGCGCTTTTAACAGCGCCACTTTCTCTTTGTCATCGGCATACTGTTGTGCCAGCATCTGCAATTCATCAGCATAGCCCTGCAAAAACACTGGCGTGAAGCCCTGGCGGCGGTGCCCCAGCCAGCGTTGCTGCTCGGCATAATCCAGCGTCCCCGGGAAGTTGCGCGCCCGATAATTGAACAACAGTTTTTCAATTCGTTTATCAACAAAAGTGATATCCAGTGCCGGTAAATTACGCGGCTCGGTTTCCAGCACAATTTTCATTGCTGCACGATCGGCGTCACTGAAAAAGCCATTATAAAGCTGTGCATCCACGTTATCTGAAGGCGTAAACGGTTCGGCTTCCGCGAATATCGCCACCACTTTTTCACGCACTTGCGGATTTTCACGCAGAATTTTTAGGTTATCGAGGCAATGCTGACGATTAATTCCCAGTCGGTCGGCATCTTCCGGGCGTAGCGTATTCGCCTGGGCCAGTACCGGACATTTATTGATATGCACCAGCTTAACCGGAACGGCGGCGTTATCGCCAAGATCGGCTTTTGCGGTATATAAACGCTCGCGCAATGTGTCGCTATCCAGCTCCAGTAATGGCGAAATGTCTCCTGCCAAATCCACCATAATTACGGCATTGCGATTTTCAGGATGCCACGCCAGCGGTGCCACCCAGCTGGTATTGCCGCGCCATGCCCCAAACATTCCGGAAACGTGAACCAGGGGTTTCATCTGCGGAACATCAATCAACGCCATCAGTTTGTGTTTATTACGATGGGTAAAGAGATAATCAAACAGGCGTGGCTGACGCGTTTTTACCAGTTTCGCCATCGCAATAGTGGCGTACACATCAGCCATCGCATCGTGGGCGTTGCTATGTTCAATACCATTCGCTTTGGTTAAATGCTCAAGGCGAAAGCTCGGTAGACCGTCATCATTTTCAGGCCAGTTTATTCCTTCCGGGCGCAGGGCATAACAGGCACGCATAACATCCAGTAAATCCCAGCGCGAGTTATCATGCTGCCAGCTCCAGGCGTAAGGATCGTAGAAATTACGATAAAAAACGTTGCGTGTGACTTCGTCGTCGAAACGCACATTGTTGTAGCCCAGAATACAGGTCTTCGGTACGGTAAAAAGCGAGTGAATACGGGCGGCAAACGCGGCTTCGTTTTCTCCTTTCGCCCGTGCCTCCTGCGGGGTAATACCGGTAATTAATACTGCTCCAGGCTGGGGTAAATAGTCATCCGCGGGCTTGCAGTAAAAGACTTCGGGTTCGCCGATGACATTGAATTCGTTATCAGTGCGAATGGCTGCGAACTGTGCAGGGCGATCTAACGCGGGGTGCGTTCCAAAGGTTTCGTAATCGTGAAACAAAAAGGTAGATTGTTGCTTACCGTCATTCATCATTAGGTTAAATCCGTTATTTCTGCTGTCTGCCAGAGTATCAAATATCACCGTGCTAATCAGCTTTAGCGCGACAATTTGGCAGCGAGTGGCAACAGATCATGTCAGATAAAAATGAGATAGTAGTCACATTTTCTTGCACTTTATTCCAGCCAGTTCATAAGTATTTCCGTAAAAAGAACAGCTATTTGAAACACCTGAGGGTTTGCTGTTGAAACGCCGTCTTATTATTGCTGCTTCTTTGTTCGTTTTTAATTTATCGTCTGGTTTTGCGGCGGAAAACATTCCTTTTTCACCTCAGCCTCCAGAGATTCATGCCGGGTCCTGGGTATTGATGGATTACACCACCGGTCAGATTCTCACCGCGGGTAATGAGCATCAACAGCGCAATCCCGCCAGCCTGACAAAGCTGATGACGGGCTATGTCGTGGATCGCGCTATCGATAGTCATCGCATTACGCCAGACGATATTGTCACCGTGGGGCGTGATGCGTGGGCGAAAGATAATCCGGTGTTTGTCGGTTCTTCACTGATGTTTTTGAAAGAGGGCGATCGCGTATCGGTACGTGATTTAAGCCGTGGTTTAATTGTGGATTCCGGAAATGACGCTTGTGTTGCACTGGCTGACTATATTGCCGGTGGGCAACGGCAGTTTGTTGAAATGATGAACAACTATGCCGAGAAGCTGCATCTCAAGGATACGCATTTTGAAACAGTGCATGGTCTGGATGCACCTGGCCAGCATAGCTCGGCTTATGATTTAGCCGTGCTTTCTCGCGCTATCATCCACGGCGAGCCCGAGTTTTATCATATGTACAGTGAGAAAAGCCTCACCTGGAACGGTATCACCCAGCAAAACCGTAACGGGTTATTGTGGGATAAAACCATGAAGGTTGACGGCCTGAAAACGGGCCATACTTCTGGTGCCGGGTTTAATCTTATTGCTTCGGCTGTAGACGGGCAGCGTCGCCTCATTGCAGTGGTAATGGGTGCTGACAGCGCAAAAGGTCGTGAGGAAGAGGCAAGAAAATTACTGCGTTGGGGGCAACAAAACTTTACTACGGTGCAAATTTTGCACCGTGGGAAAAAGGTCGGTACGGAACGCATCTGGTATGGTGATAAAGAAAATATCGCCCTGGGAACGGAACAAGAGTTTTGGATGGTGCTACCGAAAGCCGAAATTCCACATATCAAAGCCAAATATACCCTTGATGGTAAAGAACTCACCGCGCCAATTAGCGCCCATCAGCGGGTAGGGGAAATTGAACTTTACGACCGTGATAAACAGGTGGCGCACTGGCCGCTGGTTACCCTGGAATCTGTCGGGGAAGGCAGCATGTTTTCCCGCCTGAGTGATTATTTCCACCATAAGGCCTGACCTTTCTTTTGCAGCAGACTGGCAGGAGTGCGAGTCTGCTCGCATAATCAACACTCATTCCTTGTGGTTTTAATATTGCAACTATACTGTATATAAAAACAGTGTTAGTGGAGGCGTCATGAACTACGAGATTAAGCAGGAAGATAAACGTACCGTTGCAGGTTTCCATCTTGTTGGCCCGTGGGAGCAGACGGTAAAGAAAGGTTTTGAGCAGTTGATGATGTGGATAGATAGCAAAAATATTGTGCCGAAGGAGTGGGTTGCTGTCTATTACGACAATCCAGATGAAACACCCGCCGAAAAATTACGCTGCGACACCGTCGTGACGGTACCGAATAACTTTACGCTCCCCGAAAACAGTGAGGGCGTCATTCTGACAGAAATTTCAGGTGGTCAGTATGCGGTGGCGGTGGCTCGTGTAGTCGGTGATGATTTTGCTAAACCCTGGTATCAGTTCTTTAATAGCCTCTTGCAGGACAGTGCTTATGAAATGTTACCAAAGCCCTGCTTCGAGGTTTACTTGAACAATGGCGCGGAAGATGGGTACTGGGATATCGAAATGTATGTTGCGGTGCAGCCAAAACATCACTAATTCATCTCAGGGCGGTGTGTTGACGCGAAGACCACTCTTTTTTTGAAAGCGAAAAGAGTAAGATGCGCCTTTCAATTTTTTCGCTCCTGCCGGGAAATTACACTGTTCCCGGTTTGTCCGTCGGATAATTCAGAGGCGCGCCTTCTGGCCGACAGATGAGTTATGAGCGCTTTTAATCTTCATTACGGAGTTTCTGCGTGCGTGCCGATAAGTCATTAAGCCCGTTTGAAATCCGGGTATACCGCCATTACCGCATTGTGCATGGTACTCGGGTCGCGCTGGCATTCCTGCTCACTTTTCTCATTATCCGCCTGTTTACTATCCCGGAAAGCACCTGGCCGCTGGTCACCATGGTGGTGATTATGGGGCCAATCTCGTTCTGGGGGAACGTTGTCCCTCGTGCCTTCGAACGTATTGGCGGTACGGTGTTGGGGTCGATTTTAGGTCTTATCGCTCTGCAACTGGAGTTAATTTCGTTACCGCTGATGTTAGTCTGGTGCGCGGCGGCGATGTTTCTTTGCGGTTGGCTGGCGCTGGGCAAGAAACCGTATCAAGGATTATTGATTGGGGTGACGCTGGCAATTGTTGTGGGTTCCCCGACAGGTGAAATTGATACGGCGTTATGGCGAAGCGGCGATGTGATCCTCGGCTCTTTACTGGCAATGTTGTTTACCGGTATCTGGCCACAACGGGCGTTCATCCACTGGCGCATTCAACTGGCGAAAAGTCTGACCGAGTATAATCGGGTCTATCAATCTGCATTCTCACCGAACTTACTCGAACGCCCACGTCTGGAAAGCCATCTACAAAAACTCCTGACCGATGCCGTGAAAATGCGTGGGCTGATTGCGCCCGCCAGCAAAGAAACCCGTATTCCCAAATCGATATATGAAGGTATCCAGACCATTAATCGCAATCTGGTTTGTATGCTGGAGTTGCAAATCAATGCATACTGGGCCACGCGCCCCAGCCATTTCGTGTTATTGAACGCGCAAAAACTTCGTGATACCCAGCACATGATGCAGCAAATACTGCTGAGCCTTGTTCATGCGCTGTACGAAGGTAATCCGCAGCCGGTTTTTGCCAATACGGAAAAATTGAACGATGCTGTGGAAGAGCTGCGTCAGTTGCTCGATAACCACCATGACCTGAAAGTCGTGGAAACACCAATCTATGGTTATGTGTGGCTGAACATGGAAACGGCACATCAGCTTGAGTTGCTATCGAATCTGATTTGCCGGGCCTTGCGCAAATAATTCCTGAACTTCAGAATCACCTTGCTGCTGCTTCGATTCAGCAAGGATAAAGGGTATGATAGTGAAAAGGGATAAAAGCATTGTCATCTGCGGCAGCTATGAGTAATGTTGGCCCTAACGAATAGCGGTTGCTTAAACGAATCCGACTCTCACATTATCAGGGGTATAAAAATGGAAACTACCAAGCCTTCATTCCAGGACGTACTGGAATTTGTTCGTCTGTTCCGTCGTAAGAACAAACTGCAACGTGAAATTCAGGACGTTGAGAAAAAGATCCGTGACAACCAGAAGCGCGTCCTGTTGCTGGACAACCTGAGCGATTACATCAAGCCAGGGATGAGCGTTGAAGCAATCCAGGGCATCATCGCCAGCATGAAAGGTGACTATGAAGATCGCGTTGACGATTACATCATCAAAAATGCCGAGCTCTCCAAAGAACGCCGCGATATCTCCAAAAAGCTGAAAGCTATGGGCGAAATGAAAAACGGCGAAGCGAAGTAATTCCTGTTTTATTCAATGAGGGTTGCCCGGCAACCCTCATTGCTCATTGATTCTTATCTGTTATCACCGTCATCATTCTCATCTGAGAACCTATCGAAATTAGCGACAGCCTTCTTCTGTATGCAGCAAGGCAAAAAGTTCTGTAACTCCATTGTTATTAACCGCACTGGTTACTAACACGTTGTGCGCTCCAGCTTCCCGTAACCAACATTTCACCAAAGATATTTGTTCCATACTGGCTAAATCTGCTTTGGTTACTACTCCAATGACCGGGCGATTCATTGACGAGGTAAAGCCTGGCGAAAAAGGTGACCACGGTGCGTCCGCATTAAGTACCAGTGCGATAATGTCTGCTTCGCAGGCACTGACCAACAATGCACTGTAAAGGCTGCGGTTTTCGAGGTATTCGCCTGGTGTATCAATGGTGGTCGGGGACCAGACGATTGCCTGCGTTTTCTGATAATGGATATTTTCGCCACGCAGACATTGCGTGAGTGACGTTTTTCCGCACTGGCTGGGGCCGATAAGCATCATACGTTGCATAACGTCAGGTTCGCGTAATGGGGCAGGCGGTAAAGCGCATCATTTCACCCAGCGTACGGGTAACCTGGCTAAGTGCATATTCAATGGCAGAAACATCACCAGTCAGCACTACGGCACCGGTAAAACGATCAAGAAAACCGATCTCTACAGCGCCTGATTTTGTGGCGATATCGCATGCGATGATAGATGCTTCGCTGGGGGTAATCGTCAGAATGCCAATAGCAGAAACGGTGTCTGGTAAACCCAATTTCTTAAACAGATCCTTCCCTGGATTGGCGATGACATGTGCCAGCGTGACCTGCTTACCAGGGACATATTCCTGAATCATCCGTTCAGTTGTGTGCTGAGTTGTCATTGTCCCTCCACCATCTGACGCCACATGGCTTCATGTGGACGGGCAATCACCGACCGATAGACCAACAAACCTTTTTCTCCCGCACGCTCGCTGGCGACAGAGACCGCGTTATTAACATCTGAAATATCGCCAGCAACCACCATGTAGCACTTTCCGCCAATGCCAAAAGCCATATGCACGCGAACGAGAATGACATTCGCAGCTTTGACAGCACAATCGGCAGCGTCAATGCAGGCAGCGACACTCCAGGTTTCGACTACGCCGACAGCCCGGTGCTGCTCAACATGGTTCAGTCCGCTGATTGCAGAAAGGAGACTGGGATGAATATTCGGCAGGACAAGACTGTCGACCAGCATTTCACCAGCAAGGGAAGCACCGCTGTTGATGGCCTGTTGCACCGCGCCCACATCGCCACCGAGCATCAGTAGAAATTTTCCGGGGCATAGCGTTTTGCTGATCAGTAACTCAACGTTTGCGCTTTTCAGCATGGCGTCGCCGGTTTCCATCCCTTTCGCGATACTGCTAAGTTCTAAAATACCTACCGCTTTCGACATTGTTAACCTCTCACAAGCGTAATCGCGTTTTCTGTCACATCGCTGACCATGCCATCAATACTGGCATGAATCGGGGCACCTAATGTGCCGTGTGGAATTTGACCTACACATTGCCCATGAACGACGCGATCGCCTTTTTGTACACACGCAATTGCGCTGGCACCGATGTGCTGGCGTAACAATAACGTCACTTTTTCAGGCTGAGGCACCTGTTCAGACAATGGCGCATCCTGATACCACGGGATTAGGCCCAGTCTGGTTACCAGCCGTTTTACGGGAATCAGTCGATAATTTGCCATGGGATCAGCAGGATTTAAGGCACCTTCGTAGCGGAGATTTTGTGCGCGTAATTCCTGCTTAAGCAGGCGGTTTATGCGCATTGGTGAAATTCCTACCGGACAGGCGACGCTGGCGCAGACGTTGCACTCCGAACAGGTGAGCGCCGTCAGTAACAGTTGTGGCGTAGCGAGCTGTTGGTAGTTAACCGCACGTACTAATAAATGGGGGGCCAGTTCGTGACCGACTAAATGACGTGGGCAGAGATCGGTACACAAGCGGCATTGCTCACAAACAGTTTTCGCGACGGCAAGTACGCTGCGGTCATTCTGCATTCGACGTTGGATCAGTGAATGAGAGTTGGGTAAAACCAGCAAGCCGCCAGTGGTTTTGCTGACGGGTGTGTCGAGCGATGTGATCAAACTTCCCATCATCGGCCCGCCATTGATAAAACCAGGAGCATCTACTGTTGCGCCGCCCGCCAGCGCCAGGACTTCACGTAAAGACATGCCGATGGGGACGGTTACCGTTATTGGTTTCGCCACTGCACCATTAATAGTGAGTGTGCGGCGCGTCACTGGATACTGTTGCTCGACGGCTCTGGCAATATTAAGTACGGTTTGAACATTATTGACCACCACACCGACGCTAACGGGTAATGCAGCGGGTGGAACGCGGCGACCAGTTGCCATCCAGATGGTCAGCACTTCGTCTCCTGCGGGGTAAACATCGGGCAAAATATGCAGGCGGATATCCGGTGGTAACAGTGGTGTGAGTGCGTTTATTGCCCGTTGATATTTCTCTTTCAGCGCGATGATTCCGCTACTGGCCCCGGTGGCTTTCATAGCATAGTGAACACCGCGAAGCAGGCGGCTGGCTGCACCATTAACTGTTGATCCACTTTCAACATTGGTTCGCATTCCGCCGCATTCACCAGGAACGTGTCAACACGCGCTTGTAGCTTAATATGGGTTGGAAAACCTGCCCCGCCAGCACCCACGACACCTGCTGCTTGTACTCGCTCGCGGATGGTCTGGTCGTCGCAGGAGGTTAACTCGACGTTCATAACAACTCCTCGAGCAGTTCTGCAATCGCGGAGGCATCAGCCGCACGCGGGTTGGTACGCAACGTTGCATCCGCCAGTGCCGCCTGAACCATATCTGGTATGCGAACTGACCATTCTGCTTTTTTTTCTTTCAGCGCATTGGCAAGTGTTGGCAGCGTACAGGTTGTTTTAAGCTGTTCAATATGTTGAATAAGTGCATTCAGGCTGGCGGTGTCATTGGCGTTGTCCGGGCATAAATGGCACGTTTTCGCCAGCCGGGCGTAGCGTTTGGCTGCGCGCGGATCGCC
>ENA-ORRE01002484-ORRE01002484.1-human-gut-metagenome-genome-assembly--contig:-NODE-2484-length-10807-cov-14.475539_pt1 | contig 10807 bp, 5 predicted proteins | sample MGYA00242171_ERZ509126 | MGnify/ENA primary metagenome ERZ509126 (study PRJEB26280, sample SAMEA2338648) | human gut metagenome | biome: human gut; feature: human-associated habitat; material: faeces... | reverse complement strand
AGACAGAGGATGCTGACAAGATTTTAGGCCTCAATGTGGGAGCTGATGATTATGTTACAAAGCCTTTTAATCCGCTTGAGCTTGTGGCAAGAGTAAAGTCACAGCTTCGCAGATACACCACTCTGTCGAGCAATGATGTAGCCGGAGACAAGGTTTATGAAGCCGGAGGCCTTTTGGTAAATGATGATTTAAAAAAGGTGACTGTGGATGGTGAGGAGGTAAAGCTCACACCGATTGAGTACAATATCCTGCTTTTACTCCTTAAAAATAAGGGAAAGGTCTACTCAATAAACGAAATATATGAGAGTATATGGAACGAGGAGGCGATAGGCGCCGATAATACAGTTGCCGTGCACATCAGACATATCAGGGAAAAAATAGAGATAAATCCTAAGGAGCCACGCTATCTGAAGGTGGTCTGGGGAGTAGGCTATAAGATAGAGGACAACAAATGAAGCAGTATACGATAGGAAAAAAAGCAGCGGTCATAGTTTTACATCAGCTATGCATGATACTTATGGTGACAGGAGTGTTTGCCACAGGCTATGCATTCAGGCACGATGCTCATGAAAATATTGATATATATACACTAATATCGCTTGCGGGCCTGGTAGGCAGCTTTGTGAGCCTGGCATATATGGCAAACGTGGCAGGCAGAAAATCAGAGGATGATTACACAATATACTATTTACCGATTGACAAGGTATACTCTGATGTGATGCTAGTGATATTTACACTGCTCATGGTATTTATGGGAAAAGTGATTTCAGGCGTAAAAAACCAGCATTTTGACTATGCATCACTCATTATGACGGCCGGCACATTTACTTTTTTGTTTGATCTGGCTTTTATTATTTTATACCAGAGCATTGTAAGGAAGATAAAAGGCAATATACTTTACACACACAGCCTGATGTACAAGGGCTATGAGCTTTTGAAAAGAGTTATTGAGAAAAAGGATATCCACACACAAAAAACCAAAGAGATAATGCGCATACAGGAGGCTCTTGAAGCTATCTCGGAAGGAGCGCTTGACACTACACTTAATGTCAATGAGTTTCATGGGCAGCAGAAAAAGGTGGCGGAGGCTGTCAACCATATACGCCAGGGTCTTATGAGCTCGGTAAATGAGAGCCTTAAAAATGAAAAACTAAAGGCAGACTTAATAACAAACGTATCACACGATATAAAGACACCTCTGACTTCAATAGTCAACTATGTTGACCTGCTTAAGAGGGAAAATCTGGAAAATGAAAATGCCAAATACTATATACATGTGCTGGAGGAAAAGTCACAGCGCTTAAAGCAGCTTACAGAGGATCTGGTAGAGACATCAAAGATTACCTCGGGAAATGTGAAGCTCAATATGCAAAAGCTTGATCTGGTTGAGCTTTTATACCAGACCGGAGGTGAATTCAATGAGCGATTTGAGTCGAGAAATCTGACAATAGTTACAAAAATTCCATCAGAACAGATATTTATCTATGCGGATGGGCGTCAGCTTTACCGCTCTATTGAAAATCTGTATACTAATGCCGCAAAATATGCACTGGAAAATACCAGAGTGTATGTAGAACTTGAAAAGGCAGATAAAAAGGCAGTTTTTACAATAAAGAATGTGTCTAAGAACGAGCTTGACATAGTAAGCAACGGAAATGTGGACCTGACAGAGCGTTTTGTGAGGGGAGAGAGGTCGAGAACCACTGAAGGAAGTGGACTTGGACTTTCGATTGCAAAGAATCTGACCCATTTGATGGGAGGAAAATTCGAAATTAAGGTAGATGGTGATTTATTTATTGCCACAATTACCTATAATATTATATAATAGTAAATAAAAGAATTTTGAAATACACATACGGAGGTAGAATAAGTGAAATTATATGAAAATGGTGCTTACCTTTTAAACGGTAAGGAAGTAATAATTGATGGACCGGAGGCTCAGGCAGCTGTCAAAAGCAAGACCGGCATGGACATCGATAAACAGACAGCTAAGCAGGAGACAATTGCTTACGGTATTTTAAAGGAGCACAATACATCCGGCAATATGGACAAGCTTCAGATTAAGTTTGATAAGCTTACATCGCATGATATCACATTTGTAGGTATCATCCAGACAGCACGAGCTTCAGGACTTGAGAAATTCCCTATCCCGTATGTACTTACAAACTGTCACAACAGCCTTTGTGCAGTTGGTGGAACAATCAATGAGGATGACCACATGTTTGGTCTCACATGTGCAAAGAAGTACGGCGGAATCTATGTACCACCTCATCAGGCAGTTATCCATCAGTTTGCACGAGAGATGCTTGCCGGCGGTGGAAAAATGATACTTGGTTCTGATTCACATACACGTTATGGTGCACTTGGTACTATGGCAGTCGGCGAGGGAGGACCTGAGCTTGTTAAGCAGCTTCTTGAACAGACATATGATATTGATATGCCTGAGGTAGTAGGTATTTACCTGACAGGAGAGCCAATCAAAGGCGTTGGACCACAGGATGTCGCACTTGCAATTATCGGAGAGGTATTCGGAAACGGCTTCGTAAAGAACAAAGTTATGGAGTTTGTAGGACCGGGTGTGTCTAATCTGAGCGTTGACTTCCGTATAGGTGTCGATGTTATGACAACAGAGACTACATGTCTTTCTTCTATCTGGAGAACAGATGACCAGGTTAAGGAATTCTTTGAGATTCACGGTAGGGCTGAGGACCACAAGGAGCTTAATCCGGGTGAGGTGGCTTACTACGACAGATTTATTGAGATTGATTTAAGCCAGATCCGCCCAATGATAGCTATGCCATTCCACCCAAGCAATACCTACACTATAGATGAGCTCAATGCAAACCTCATGGATATTCTCGATGACTGTGAGAAGAGAGCTGAGGTAAGCTTTGACGGAAAGGTGAAGCTTGATTTAAAGAGTAAGGTAAGAGACGGAAAACTGTATGTAGACCAGGGAATCATCGCAGGCTGTGCAGGCGGTGGATTTGAGAATATCTGCGATGCGGCTGACATATTAAACGGACATTCAATCGGAGCAGACGAGTTTACACTGAGTGTTTACCCGGCATCTACTCCAATATACATGGAGCTTGTGAAAAACGGAGCTGTAGCAAAGCTTCTTGAGACAGGTGCAATCGTAAAGACTGCTTTCTGCGGACCTTGCTTTGGTGCAGGAGATACACCTGCCAACAACGCATTCTCTATCCGTCATTCAACAAGAAACTTCCCTAACAGAGAGGGTTCTAAGGTACAGAACGGACAGATCAGCTCAGTGGCACTCATGGATGCACGTTCAATCGCTGCAACAGCAGCAAACAAGGGCTTCCTTACATCAGCAGCGGATATTGATGTCAACTTTACAAAGCCTAAATATTTCTTTGACAAGACTATATATGAGAACCGTGTATTTGACAGCCATGGAGTGGCAGATCCTTCAGTTGAAATCCAGTTCGGACCAAACATCAAGGACTGGCCGGCAATGAGTGCACTTCCTGAGAATATGCTCCTTAAGGTGGTTTCAGAGATTCATGATCCTGTTACTACAACAGATGAGCTCATTCCTTCAGGAGAGACATCATCATATCGTTCAAACCCTCTTGGACTTGCAGAGTTCGCACTTTCAAGAAAGGATCCTGAGTATGTAGGCAGAGCAAAGGAAATCCAGAAGGCCCAGAAGGCTATAGAGAGTGGTGAGTGCGCAGGAAAGGCTGTTCCTGAGGTTGCTGAAATCATGGGAGTAGTAAAGAAAAAATTCCCTGAGGCAAGCCATGAGAATATGGGCTTCGGAAGTACAATTTTTGCTGTTAAGCCGGGTGACGGCTCAGCAAGAGAGCAGGCTGCCAGCTGCCAGAAGGTACTCGGAGGCTGGGCAAATATCGCAAACGAGTATGCCACAAAGAGATATCGTTCAAACCTTATCAACTGGGGAATGCTTCCATTCATCATCGATGAGGGAGAGCTTCCGTTCCACAATCTCGACTATATCTTCCTTCCGGGAATCAAGAAGGAAATAGAGGATGCAAAGACGGAGTTTGAGGCATATGTTGTCAAGGATGGTGAATTAAAGCCATTTACACTGAAGATGGGTGAGCTCACAGATGATGAAAGAGAGATAATATTAAAGGGATGTCTCATCAACTATAATCGTAAATAAGGAGAGTTTAATCCGATGGAAGAAACCGGAAAAGCTGGTAAAAAATCAAACATTGAGATAAATGCAGATAAGGGTGCGAAGCAGAATTCGCACCCGGGGCGTGAGGAATGGCCACATTTGATCAGAATAGGTGTCATGGTATTTGTCACGTTTGCAGTCAGTATACTGTTTTTCTTTGCACTGTACAGATTTGAGGGCTTTGCAGGCATATGGAGCAAGCTGCTTGCGGCAGCAATGCCTATTATAATGGGACTTGTGCTTGCATACCTGATGAATCCTGTCATGCTGTGGCTGGAAAGATGCTTTAAAAAGCTTCTTTCCAAAAAGATGAAAAGCGAAAGCAAGCTGCGAAAGGTTTCAAGAGCTCTTGCAATCACAGGCTCGGTTATTATTCTTGTAGCGATTATTTCGCTTCTCATTGCGGCTATTGTGCCTTCTGTCATAGCAAGTATATCAGGACTTATGAAGACACTGCCAAATGATGTTGCGGCATTCATCAACATGATAAAGAACGGCAATTTCGGGGACAGCAAAATTGCTGAGCTCGCGAGCACAGGTTTACAGAATGCAACCGACTACATTGAGAATTATGCCACAGAAAAGATAATTCCTGAGGCACAGAAGTATGTTGCACAGATTACAACCGGTGTGATTTCGGTAGTCAGAGGTTTATTCAATTTCATTATCGGAATAATCGTGATGGTCTATGTGATGAGTATTCAGGAGACTCTCGCAGGACAGAGTAAAAAGATAATATATGCTGTCTGCAAGCCAAAGACAGGCAATATCATCATTGAGACGATCAGAAAGACAAATGAGATTTTTGGAGGCTTTATAAGCGGTAAGATTATAGATTCACTGATTATAGGTGTGATTGCATATTTTGGATGTCTGATTTTAAGGATTCCATCATCGGTGCTCGTTGCAGTGATTATCGGCGTCACAAATGTGATTCCGGTATTCGGACCGTTTATCGGTGCAATTCCATCGTTACTCATAGTAGTAATTCAGAGTCCGTGGCATGCGCTTTATCTTCTGATATTTATTGTCGTGCTGCAGCAGGTGGATGGTAATATAATAGGGCCTAAGATACTTGGCTCATCTACCGGTCTTTCGACCTTCTGGGTTATGTTTGCCATACTAATCGGCGGAGGAATGTTTGGTTTTCTTGGAATGTTACTTGGTGTTCCGACCTTTGCTGTGATATACTATATTGTGAAAAGAGTTGTTAATTATGCTCTCAGGAAAAAGAAGCTTCCTGAGGACACAATGGATTATACAAAGACAACAGGCGTAGATACAAAAAATAATAAGCTTAAATACGAGTAGGTGAAATAAGTGGATAAATACGAATACAATCTCAAGCTGGATCAGATAAAAGCCCTAAGCGCCGAGGAGGGCTATATGAGCGCAGCAGAGATTGCGGATAGCATAAATTGGAACAAAATTAAAAATGTAAATACACTCGTTAAAATCGGCGAAATCTACGAGAAGGCCGAAAGATACCAGGATGCAAGGGACATACTTTTAATGGCCTATGACCGTTCACCAATCGGCAGGATGATTATATACAGACTGGCTGAGGTCGCCATCAAGATGGGTGATTATGATGCTGCTACAGAGTATTATGATGAGTTTGTTGAGATAGCGCCTCATGATGATATGAAGTATGTATTAAGATATGCCATCAAAAAAGGGCAGGGAGCTTCATTTGATGAGCTTATCACTATTCTTGAAGAGTACAAGGATGAAGAATACACTGAGGAGTGGGCATACGAGCTTGCATATCTATACCACAAGGCCGGAAAAGCCGATAAGTGTATAGATGCCTGCGATGAGCTCATTCTGTGGTTCGGAGACGGACCATATGTGGAGCGTGCGCTGGAGCTTAAGATGCTTTATCAGCCACTTACCAAGGCTCAGGAGGAAAAGTACAGACGATTCAAGGCAGAGAAGGAAAAGCCGGCTAAGATAAAGGATGAGGCTGAGGTCACTGAGATAGGTGCCATGGAGATGGTAAAGGGCGGAGAGATAGTGCATGATGACGTAACTATTCCGCAGATTACTGTAAATCAGGAGAAGTTCAATACTGTAAATTTACAGCAGGAGATTGCCAAGGGTATGCAGCAGATCATGGAGGCCAAGGGCAAGAATGAAGTTGCTGATACGATGGATACCATCAAAAAGATAGTTGAGGATATTCCTTATCTCAAGCTCGAAAAGGAGCAGGAAGAGTATGTACAGCAGCCGGAAGAGACAGAGCATATCGCTACAGATGAAGAGATAGATGGTTCACTTAAGTTGAATTTCAAAGAGCTTTTGGGTGAAGACGCTGACGGACAGATGTCTATGGTCATGAGTGAAAAGACTCAGCTTGAGCATCAGATTACAGGACAGATGTCTATACAGGATGTGCTTGAAGAATGGGAAAAGACCAGACATGCGGCTGAAATTGCACTTAAAGAGGCTGAGCAGCAGAAACTTGAGTCAGCTAAGGCAAGAGCACTTCAGGAGGCAGGAGACATCATGGAGAGACTAAATGATGTCATTCCAAAGCTGGATGCAGGTGTCACTCCGAAGGAACTTCTTGAGGAGGAGTATTTGAAGGTGCCGGTTGATATTATAGAGCAGAAAGCTGCCGTGAAGGAGCCTGAAGAAGCGCAGAAACCGGATATGCAGGAGCTTTATGCAGAGGAGACTGTGGATGAAGTACAGGAGCCGCAGGAAGCACCTGAAGAGACTATAGACGAAGCACAGGAGCCGCAGGAAGCACCGGAAGAAGCTATAGACGAAGTGCAGGAGTCACGGGAAGCACCAGAAGAAGCTATAGACGAAGTGCAGGAGTCACGGGAAGCACCGGAAGAAGCTATAGACGAAGTGCAGGAGTCACGGGAAGATGCTATAGACGAAGCACAGGAGCCGCAGGAAGCACCTGAAGAGACTATAGACGAAGTACAGGAGTCGCAGGAAGCACCGGAAGATGCTGCAGATGAAGTCAAGGAACCGGTTGGAGAGCCGGAGGATATAATTATGGCAGAGGAGTCTGAGAAAGACGAGATATTCATGCAGCCGACTACCATGATGCCTGAAATAACAGATGATATGTTAAATGTCGATGATGATACATCAGATGATGAGACTTCACAGGAGAAAGAAAACGTTTCTGAGAAGAGAGATTTTGATCATGTGACATCATTTATCGAGCAGGAAATAGCCAAGATGACAGCAAAGAATCCGGGACTGGAGAAGAAGCTGGATATGGCTAAGACAAGAAAAATGCCGGATATTTCATTGCCGGAGGATTTAGACAGCGAAGAAGATGACTCGAAATTGAAAGAAACAAAACATATAAAAGAGCTTACAAGCGAACAGAAAGCTATTTTTTCATATTTCATACCGGTAAAGGGTATGGAGGATCAGATCTGCAAGGCATATAATGCAGTGCTTGATCATTTCAACAGGAAAGAAAACGCATCCACAGGCAATCTCATTATACAGGGAGAGCAGGGTTGCGGAAAGACAATGCTTGCTACAAGCTTTATAAAGGTATTACAAAAAGATGGTGAACAGCTTACAGGAAAGATGGGCAAGATTGATGCTGCCGCACTCAATAAAAAGGATGTGCAGCAGGTAGTCAGAAAGATAACAGGAGGCTGTCTCATCATAGAAAGAGCCGGTGATATCGACCGCAGCATAGCTGCCCAGCTATCATTTTTGATGGAGCATGATATTACAGGAACACTCTATATACTTGAGGATACATCAAAGGGTATAAAGAAGGCTCTCTCAATGGATGAGGGCTTTGCATCCAAGTTCACGGAAAAGATATCGGTCCCTATTTTTACAAATGATGAACTCGTATTGTTTGCCAAATCGTACTCTGCAGAGCTTGGGTACAAGATAGATGAGATGGCTATTCTGGCATTGCATAACAGAATCAGCAATATTGAGAGGATAGACCAGGCTACCACTCTGACAGAGGTCAAGGATATAATTGACGAGGCCATAGACAGGGAGGCTCACAGCGGACTTAAGAAGGCTATAAGTATTCTGACAGCCAGGCGATATACAGATGATGACCGAATTGTACTCAAAGAGGATCATTTCAGGGAAAAATAAATACTTATGGGGGGTATATATATGTGTAATTTTACAGCAATGGATTGTTACCTGTTTGGTCAGGCAACACACTATGATATCTACAAGAAGATGGGTGCTCACTTAGCTGAGCGTAAAGGAAAAAAAGGAGTGTGCTTTGACGTCTGGGCGCCACATGCGAGGGAAGTATACGTGTTTGGTGAGTTTAACGACTGGAATGAGACCAGTCATGAGATGAAGCGTGTAGAGCCGGAAACCATGGGAGTGTATGAGCTTTTTGTACCGGGAGCGCAAAAGGGTCAGATGTATAAGTTTATTATAGTCACTGAACAGGGTGATAAGCTGTACAAGGCGGATCCATACGCAAACTACGCAGAGCTTCGTCCGGGAACAGCGTCAATCATCACAGATATCGAGCACTTCACATGGACTGACAAAGAGTGGATGGATAAGAGAGCAGCAAAGTCAGATGCTGATGTATATTCTTCACCTATGGCTATATATGAGTGCCATCCGGGCTCATGGATGAGACATCCGGGCAGGGATGATGAGGGTTTTTATACATACAGGGAGCTTGCAAAATCACTCATATCATATGTAAAAACTATGGGATATACACATATTGAGCTTATGGGTATTTCAGAGTATCCGTTTGATGGCTCATGGGGATATCAGGTGACAGGCTACTATGCACCTACATCGAGGTATGGAGAGCCTGAGGATTTTGCATACTTTGTTGATCAGTGCCATAAAAATAATATCGGAGTAATCCTCGACTGGGTACCTGCACATTTCCCAAAGGATGCGCATGGACTTGCCAATTTCGATGGAACAGCCACATATGAGTATGCAGACCCAAGAAAGGGAGAGCATCCCGACTGGGGCACAAAGATATTTGACTACGGCAAGAATGAAGTAAAGAACTTCCTTATCGGAAGTGCACTTATGTGGATAGAAAATTACCACGTAGACGGACTCCGTGTGGATGCAGTTGCGTCAATGCTTTATCTTGACTATGGAAAGAACGACGGACAGTGGGTGCCAAACAAGTTTGGAGGAAATAAGAACCTCGAGGCAGTAGAGTTTTTCAAGCATATCAATACACTCATACTTGGAAGAAATCACGGAACTGTAATGATAGCCGAAGAGTCTACCGCATGGCCAAAGGTAACAGGCAAGGTAGAGGAAGACGGACTGAACTTCAGCTACAAATGGAACATGGGATGGATGCATGACTTCCTTGATTATATGAAGCTGGATCCATATTTCCGTAAAAATAACCACAACAAGATGACATTTGCGATGAGCTATAATGAGAGTGAGAAATATATTCTGGTACTGTCACATGATGAGGTGGTACATCTGAAGTGTTCTATGCTCAACAAAATGCCGGGCTTAGAAGGGGATAAATTCAAGAACCTCATGGCAGGATATGCATTTATGATGGGACACTGTGGAAAGAAGCTTCTTTTCATGGGACAGGAGTTTGCACAGAAGCAGGAGTGGAGTGAGGAAAGAGAACTCGACTGGTATCTGCTTGAGAATCCGGAGCATAAAAAGATCCAGAACTGGGTAAAGGAGCTGCTTCACCTCTATAGGAGAAACCGCTGTCTGTATGAGCTGGATTCAAGCTGGGAAGGCTTTGAATGGATAAATGCAAACGATGCAGACAGAAGCATCTTCAGCTTTATCAGAAAGAGCAAGGATGGCAAGAATAATATGCTCTTTGTCATCAATTTCACACCGGTAGAGAGACCTGATTACAGAGTCGGAGTGCCAAAGCGCAAGACATATCAGCTTGTTTTAGATAGTGAGGATCCTAAGTTTACAGGCAAAACGGTACAAGAGCCTGTAAAGAAGGCTGCAAAGGGCAGAGGCAAGGCAGCAAAACAGTCATATAAGAAGCTGGACTATAAGGCAGTCAAATCAGAGTGTGACGGCAGACCATTTTCATTTGCTTATCCACTTGCGCCTTACGGAGTTGCTGTATTTAAATACTAATATACCGGTAAACAGCAGGGTAAAGGACCGCGCCAATTTAGGGCGCGGTCTTTATTTTTGAGTATTATATGTCGATATATAATAAAAAGATAACTATTCAGAACCACCCCCTCACATATGAGAAAAAAATATCCATAAATAAAGGCTGCAGAGATGGTATATATGCAGGGCACGGAGCAGGAAATATGCAGATAGAGAATTTGATTAATAAAAGCACAGATACGAAAAATACGGACACAAAAACCATAAATGATATGACAGCGGGTATGCGTGTGTCAGACTACATAAAGACAGACAGCAGTGACAATATGTCAAAAAAGGCGGCTGTTGTCGGTTCGTCAAATTCTGTTGATATGTCGGATACGATATATGCAAGACCACAGGCGAAAAACGAAGCCGGGAACAACAATGGCACAGATATGGCAGAAAATCTGCTAAATGATATGAATCAGACCTCAGAAAACAGGCGAAATGATATGATTGTCACTGCAAGCACTACCACGAGTGATGATTACAAAGCTGCAAAGGATGACGGCTACGATGTCATTGTCA
>ENA-ORRE01002482-ORRE01002482.1-human-gut-metagenome-genome-assembly--contig:-NODE-2482-length-10809-cov-4.643574_pt1 | contig 10809 bp, 6 predicted proteins | sample MGYA00242171_ERZ509126 | MGnify/ENA primary metagenome ERZ509126 (study PRJEB26280, sample SAMEA2338648) | human gut metagenome | biome: human gut; feature: human-associated habitat; material: faeces... | reverse complement strand
GTCATAACGTTAACTGCACCAAGCTCTGTCTCCCGGCCTTTTTCATAGCCTTCCAGCTCTGGTTTTGTCTCTTCCTCAAATAACTGCTCATAAGAAGGGTTGTACACAATTTCTGTGGTACCGGTGATGCCATACTTTGTTAAATCGATCTGTGCCATCTTGTAATTAACCTCTTTCCTTTGATAGTAATACTGCTTCATTCTGCAAAATGCAAAAATTTGAAGGTATCCTTTTTAAGAAACCGGACCAGCCGGCCTCTTCTACTTTAATTATACATAAAAGGCCAAAAAAATCAACTGAAAATCTTCCGTTTTTTTACAGAACGTGTCCCAAAATCTGTAAAAATTTTATAAACTTCGATTTTTCGAAATTTTCTGACAGTTGCACTTTTGTACACTTCATCCTGCAAATTGACATTTTTTGATTTTTTATGTTATAATATTAATAATTATGTTCGGAAAGAAGTTTCTTTATGTATTACGATCTGACCCGCGGGAAAATCTCCCGCTCTCTTATCCTGTTTGCCCTGCCGATGATCGCAGGAAATCTGTTGCAGCAGTTTTACAACATTGCCGACACCCTGATCGTCGGACGCGTTCTCGGAAGCAATGCGCTCGCCGCCGTCGGCTCCTCCTATACGCTGATGACGTTTCTGACTTCCATTTTTCTCGGCCTGTCGATGGGCGCCGGTGCGCTCTTTTCGATTTATCAGGGACGAAAAGATCTTTCTTCTTTAAAACTTTCGATTCTCCACGCGTTTCTGCTGATCCTTGCCGTTACGCTCGTGCTGAATCTCGCTGTTTATGCAGGCATCGAGCCGATCCTTACGTTTCTTCGCGTCCCGGATGAAGTCCGTCCCGGCATGCGGACGTATCTTCTGATTATCTTTGCCGGCCTTATTGCAACATCCGTATACAATTTCTTTTCCTGTATGCTGCGCGCGCTCGGAAACTCTTCTGTGCCGCTGATTTTTCTCGCTGTCTCTGCTGTGCTGAACATTGCACTGGATCTGCTCTTTGTCGCTGTACTGCCGTTCGGCATCGCAGGCGCGGCGCTCGCTACGGTTCTTGCGCAGTATGTGTCCGCCGTCGGTATTCTGCTCTATGTGCTGCTCCGCTGCCGCATGTGGCTGCCGTCAAAAAAAGAATGGCGTTTCAGCCATTCCATTTTAAAAGAGATTCTGAATCTTTCTTCGATGACCTGCATTCAGCAGTCGGTCATGAATTTCGGCATTCTGATGGTACAGGGGCTCGTCAACAGCTTCGGTCCGGCGGTCATGGCGGCATTTGCGGCCGCGGTGAAAATTGATACCTTTGCCTATCTGCCGGTGCAGGATTTCGGCAACGCCTTTTCCACGTTTATCGCACAGAATTTCGGTGCGTCCAACACCGACCGCATACGCCGGGGCATACGTACCGCCCTGCGCATCACCGTGCTGTTCTGCCTCACCGTGTCGGCAGTCATCTTCATTTTTGCCGAACCGCTGATGCGCGTATTTGTCGATGCCCGGGAAACGGAAATCATAGCCATCGGAGCCGATTATCTGCGCATCGAAGGCTCGTTCTATTTCGGTATCGGCATTCTATTTTTGCTCTACGGCTATTTCCGTGCCGTGAAAATGCCCGGCATCTCCGTGGTGCTTACCGTAGTTTCGCTCGGCTCGCGTGTAGCCCTCGCCTACGCCCTCTCCTCTCTTCCCGCCTTCGGCGTGACAGGCATCTGGTGGTCCGTACCCATCGGCTGGATACTCGCCGACCTCACCGGTTACTACTTTTACCGGAAAAACGGGTTAGGGGTTAGGGGTTAGAGTGTTTACGGTTTACAGTTTACGGCATTTCTCTAACCGCTAATCCATAACCTATAACCCCTAACCCAGTAAACCGTAAACTGTAATCTGTAAACCCTAAACTCCCCAATCTTCGCAAAAAAATTAGTACTTTTGTTGGAGTTTTATAAAAATTACCAATTATGGCAACTAAAAAGGCGGCGTTAGTCGACAAGAAATATCTGATGACGTTTATTTTGATTACGTCATTGTGTTTTATGTGGGGATTTGCCCATGCAATCCTCGATGTGCTCAACAAGCATTTCCAAGATGCACTGGTCATGACGAAAACCCATTCCGCTCTCGTTCAGGTAATGCTCTACACGGGCTATTTCACGATGGCTATTCCGGCAGGACTCTACATCAACCGTTGGGGATACCGTAGCGGCGTGATTTTCGGGCTGATACTCTATGGCATCGGTTCGCTGCTGTTCATTCCCGGCGAATGGATTATGTCGTTCGAATTTTTCCTTTTCTCCCTGTTTGTCATCGGTTGCGGCCTCACCTTCCTCGAAACGGCGGCCAATCCCTACCTGACGGAACTGGGCGACAAGTCGACGGCGGCCAGCCGTCTGAATCTGGCGCAATCGTTCAACGGGTTGGGCTGCATCTGCGCGCCGATCATCGGCGGACTCTTCCTTTTCCGCGAAAATGCAAGCGTGGCGGCTCCCTATATGTATACAGGCATTGTGGTGCTTGCCGTAGCGTTCATCTTCACCCGTGTCAAACTGCCCGAAATGAGCTACGACACAACTGACAGCGAAGGCAACGTGCGCACCCGTCAGGTGACCAATCTTGCCAAGTATTTTCCTTTCACGTTCGGCGTTTTTGCCCTGTTCTGCTATGAAATCTCGGAAATATCCATCAACAGCTTTTTCATCAACTATGTAGTGGACGACGGATGGATGGACGTGCATACCGCCACCACACTGCTGTCGTTCGGCGGATTGGGACTCTTCATGTGCGGCCGACTGATTGGCAGTTGGGTGATGAGCCGCGTGCGTGCGGAAAAAGTGCTGTTCGTTTGTGCCACGATGACCGTCATCACCACTACCCTCGTTGTAATGAATCTCGGCCATGTTTCCGTAGCGGCTCTGATTGCCGGCTATCTGTTTGAAGCCATCATGTTCCCGACCATTTTTGCCATCGCGCTGCGCGGCCTGGGAGCAAAGACCAAACGCGCTTCGTCGTTCCTGATGATGTCGCCTATCGGCGGTGCTGTCGGCCCGCTGATGATGGGCTACGTAGCCGACGCTTCCACCATGTCGCTGTCGTTTGTAGTGCCGTTGTTCGGATTCGTTGTCGTATGGCTCTACGCCACCTACGTTGTCCGTCTTTACCGCCAGTAAGACTATTTTCCCACGGCATTCACCGCATCGCCGTCGTAACTGTTGTTCAGCCGCTTTTTCTGTTCCTTTGCCTGATGTCCCCACGGCAAGCTGTAGGCGATGCGCACAATGGCCAGACTCTCCGTCATGTCGACGTGCATTTTCCGCGAATATCCGGCATAGCGGTTCAAGTCTTCCGACGGCACATTATAGTTTTTCATAAACGGATTGAACATGCCGATTCCAAACTGCCAGTCCTTGTATCGGTAGTTCAGCAGCACAACCTGATAGTTTTCCCTTCCCGAAACCGTTTCGCCCCACAGTGATTTCCGGTTGATTTCCCCTTCATAAGACAGCACGAAATTCCAATGTGTCAGCATGGCCGACCAACTGGCAATCGGACTGTTGAAACGTTGCAGATAGCGATGTCCCTCCGAACGCTGAAAGTTCCAGCCGAACGTGCCCGATGCGGAAAACCACGAAGGGACAACATCGAGTTTCACGGTAACCGCAGTGTTGGCCGTCTGCATGCCCACCTGATTGTTGACCGTGTTCAGCAGAAAGCGTTCACCACGTTCCTCCACCCAATACTTGTCGGACATAATCGGATTACGGTTATAGTCGTAGCTCGCCCACAGCTTTCCATAGAAGATACCACGACGCAGTTCGTAGGACAAAAGCCCTTTAAAATTCCGGTAGGGTTTCAGTTGCGGATTTCCGCGATAAACCTGAAACTCGTCGACGCGCTGCGCCACACTGCTGAGATCGGTGGCTGAGGGAGTGTTTGTAGAAGTCGACAAATTCAGCCGCAGGGTGTTGCCCGCATTTATCTTCCACCGCATTTTCAACGAGGCTATCAGGTCGAACGTATGCGTGTCGTCCGCACCTTCCAGACGGTAAATCCGCTGTTTTCCCGACACACCCAGCGTATAGTCGAAGCGGTCATCGAGCGGCTGCCACCACTCGGCATAATAAAGGCTTTTCATTTCACGGCTACGTTCCAACACCGAACTTTCCAGATACTTGTTCTCGCCCCACGCCTGCTGATAGCGCACACCGGCGGTCAATCTACCCGCAGTCCAGCGTTTTTCGTAGTTGCCGTTCACAATCAGGGAATAGTTACGGCTGTCAATGGTCGTCAGATAGTCCGCAAGGTCGGCACGGGTCTGGACTTCCCCCGTGCGATAGATGCGCTCGGAATGCTGATACGCCCCGGTGGCGACAACATCCAGCATCACCGACTGGCTCGAATCCAAATCATATTCGCCGTAGAAGTTGAACGACGGTAGCAACTGTTCTTTTTTTGTTTGGTCAATCACTGAAAGTTGTTCGCCGGTTTCCGAATCCGTCAATATGCCCTGATAGTTATTATCCGTTGCAGGTGTCCCCCATAACGACAGCCCGGCATACAACATCAATCGGTCAGGCTCCGAATAACTGTAGTTGAACTTGGCATTTCCGTTTGACATGGCTCCAACCACCGGTACACCCTTTTCCGTGCGGCCGATACGCGTGCCGTCGTCCATCATGAAATACTCTTCATTGTCGCGCCACATATTGAAGCCGGAACGAAGGCTGTAGCTGCCGGTGACGGCAAACTGATGCCGACCCTTGTTGAACTTCGCCGTTGCAAAATAATTACCAAAGCCGCATAATCCCTGCACGACATCCGCCCCGAGATAGCCGCCCCGCTGAGGATTGTCAACAATAAAGTCGACTACGGCATCCACCTCGCCATAGCGCATGGAGGGCGTTTCATGGTATTCCACGCGTTTCACCGTTGCCGGGTCAAGAGCCTTCACGTCGTCGACAGTCGCTTCCCGCCCGTTGATTCTCACACTCAGCGTTCCGCTGTCAACCGTCTTGATTTCGCCGTTCGCCAAATCGACAGTAATCTGCGGAATCTGCATGTTGCGGAGCAAATCCATTCCGTTGGCCGACAGCGCGGCCTGTTCCTGCGTTGGAATAAGCAGTTTGCGGTCGCTTTTGTCAATCATTGTCGACCCTTTTATTTCCACTTCCGCCAACGCAACGCCCTGCGAAAGCGTATCCGCAATCACAGTATTTTCCGAAGTCTGTGCAAAAACACACAAACTCATCTGAAGGGCCGCCAAGCCCATTAGTATCTGTTTCATCACGTTCTTATAGTTAGGCGGAAAGTGCGCACTTACCGATGTTCCTCTATTAGACGTAACGAACAACTTCAAAAGTTGCAACACACATCAGAATATTTTTCTCGACAAACAATCAACCGAAAACTGTAAACCGTAAACTGTAAACTGTAAACCGTAAACCCCCAAACATTTTTGTCAGACCGCCGGATTTTTGTATCTTCGCAGAGAACAACTAAAAAAACAAAACATCATGTCGGTATTCAGAGTTATACTATCCATCATCTTCCCGCCGTTGGCCGTATTCGACCGCGGTTGCGGATCTATCCTCATCGTTTTTATCCTTACCTGCATCGGTTGGATTCCCGGAGTCATTGCAGCATTGATTATCTTGAACAAGAACTGACAACGTAATCTGTACAGCATAAAAAATCCCAAACTTCGAAGCGACTGCTTTCGGAAGTTTGGGATTTCTTGATTATAGGGCTTTTCTTTTTTGTTTTTGCTTGGCTTTCCGCTTTTTCCACCACAGGTAATAACCGCTCCACGGCAACACCGCACCAATGAGCGCGGCAAGGAAATAGAGGACTTTTGTCCACAGTCCCCCCCAATTTCCGGTGTGCAGGGAATAGAATGTTCCTTTCAGTGTTTTCGAAGCGGGAATGTCGGCATAGCGCTGCACATCAAGCACGGCACCGGTGGCCTTGTCGAACGTCAACACATCCGCCCGGCGTGTTGCCGACAGACTGCGGGTACTGACAGATGCCTGTTTCTGCTCCAACGATATCCATGTGTACTGCGGATAACGGTGGGCAATCTCCTCATACACGCGGTCCCATGCCTGAAGATAGTCAGCCGACGGCCTCCGCTTTCCCTGCTTCGCCGCTGCCGGGACTGCCGCCGTCTGTTCTTTCTTGACTTCACCGACAAACAGGCTCGTGGCCAACGAACGATACCAGCCAAACGACCAGTAAAGCCCGGTGAGCGACATGAGCAATAGGAACAGTGTGGCATAAAATCCCCACGCAACGTGGCTGTCATACCAGAAACGCCGCCAACCTTTCGTAAAACTAACCGTCAGACGCTGTTTCAGATTTTTCATTTTCCGCGGCATCCAAATCACAAGTCCGCTCACCAGTATCACGACAAACAGCAGTGTAGATACGCCCACCGTCAGCCTGCCGAGCGTCTTGTCGGACTTCGATTCCGGCTGATGAAGAAACCAGCGGTGAAGGCCCTTAACCGTTTGGAAGAACTTGCTGTTTCCCATCCATCCGTTCACCTCTCCTGTATACGGATTGACACTCAACTGTCGCCGTCCGCCGTTCTTGAACGACACCATACAAGCCCGTTCGGCATCGGCATAATACTGGATTCCGGACACGACCAGCGTATCGGGAACCTGCCTCATTACAGCTGCCGCGAGCTGCGAGGGGGAAAATTTCGCATCCCCCTCCTTCACCTCCACGCGATACAGTTCGGGCGACATCCATTCCTTGATTTCCGGTTCGAAAACCAGAATGGCCCCAGTCAGGCAAATCAGCGACAGAAACACGCCCAACGGAATGGACAGCCACAAATGAAGTTTATGAAACACCTTTCTCATCTGACATTGTATTGCAAACGGATTTAATTCTCAGCCTTATACGCCAGTTTTCCAACTGCTACGACCGACTCTGCATCCACAACAAGTCCCTTGGTAGCTACGGCTGTTTTCGGATCAATCTGATAGATAGCCGGCTTTCCGTCGGTAGTTGTTATGCAAACGTGAGCAATGCCCGCGTCATCGATATACGGAGTATTTCCGAATCCGGAAACCACATCCGACGAAGGAAGTCCCTGAACATAGGTCAGCTTCTTGTCCTCAGCCTTGAACACCGCCATTTCGGTTGCCACGTAGCCGCTTTCCGTCAGCGGACGGTCGTACATAAGCAACAGGAAATAGTCGTCGGCAATCGGCCAGCAGGCAAGGAACGACTTGCCGTCGGTCTGCTCTTCCAAATTGCAGTAATAATTGTCGTCGAACTGCATTTCACCGGCTTTAATACGCACCACTCCGGCAGGAAGCGTAGTTTGCTGACGCTTGTCGGTCATCACTTTCGCGTACGACGGTGAGAACACATAGACATCACCGTTGTCCGCCGCCCAGATTGTCTGGTAATAACGTGACTTATAACGGCCACAGGCATAGCTGATTTTGTCGGTTTTCAGCAACGTGGGATTTTGGAAAGTCTCGTCGTTGTAAATTGCCACCCAGCACTCATCGGGATATTGTGTCCACTGCAATTCGCCTTTTTCATACGAACTGCTGCCCTGTCCGCCGGATTCCTGCTTCACAAGGTCGGGATATTTCACATATTTGCCGCCTTCGGCCTTTACGCCATATTTGCTCAATCCCATTGGTACAGCAACCGTGTAGATTCGGCTGTTAGCTTCCAGAATACCCGAAAGCGTCACATACTCTCCGTTTCCAAGATAGTTTTCGGCAGTAATATCCTGGGTATTGGTAGTGAACGTTTCGTTTTTCACATCCAGATAGGAGAATAGGAAACCCTGTGGCAAATAGCCGTTTTCATCGGCATACGAAGCGTTCATATCGCCAGTCGAAGCGGTAATGATATAGTCCTTATAGGTGCCGTACGACGTGTAACGTTTGATTTCGTAAGTATAGTCGCGCTGTTGCAGTTTGCCCTGCGCATTCATGATGTAGGACGACGACACGCTGGAGTTTCCCTGATTGTAGACAAGACGGTAAAGATAGTCCTTGCCATAGAACACCCACGTTGTACCGGCTTCCGTTGTCTGACCGTTGTTTTTCGTTGAGATTTCTCCCATGCTGAGCGTATCGGCTGCCAACAGATAATTGGCATCATCGTAGGAAGCCACTACCACATATTTCGAAAGGCTTCCGCCTTCCGTCGGTTGTTTCTCACCGCCCGGCTCTTCCGAGCAGGATGTAAAGGCAGGTACAGTCATCACTGCCATTGCCATAGCTGCATAAAATGTATTCAATTTCATAACTGATATTTTTTATGGTTAATTTCCTAAACTGATTCTCACTTTTCCATAGAAGGCACGACCGGCTTTCTGAAGGCTGAAATTGTCATAAAGCTTTTCGTTGGTCAGGTTGCGGCACTCCACGGAGAAATTATACCGGCCACCGGCCACGCTGTAGGACACTGACAAATTATGGGAAAACTGTGTCGGCACCACATAATCCGACTCGCTGCCCAACGCCTCCGAATAGAGCGGGAAGCTGTGCATATAGAGGTTGTCGTAGGTCACCGTCAGCTTGTTGCCTTTCCGGAACAAGTCATTCCAATAGAAAGTCACGTCGGAATTGGCAAAGCGGTAAGGCACGTTGGGCATACGCTCGCCGTAAGTGAGGCTTTCCTGCGACGAACCAGCACTGACAGTCCGCACATGGTCGCGGATATCCATCTGCGTGAAGTTTCCGCCCACACTCAGCCATTTGCTGAACCCGTAGCGTGCCGAAAGCGTAAAGCCCTTCGTCAGCACCCGACCGTGGTTCACATAGGCCGCCCCATATTTTCCGCCGCTGAGGCTGGTGATTTTCCGCTGGATATAGTCCTTCGTGTCGCGGTAAATCAATCCGCCGTCGACATACAGCGAATGAACGTGGAACTTTTCGCTGAAGCTGATATTCAGATTCACATTGTCGCTGTTTTCGGGACGCAATGTCAGGTCGCCGGTTTCAAGATCCTCGTCACCAAACATTTCTTCATTTGTCGGCAGACGGTAAGCCTTTTCATACGACACTTTCGCCTGAAGCGAAGGCAGCACAAAATAAGTACCGGCCACACCGTAGCCCATGGCACCGATATCGCGTGTGGTGCGCACAAACTCGTCCTGCGCCGTCGATGTTGCCATCGGGCCGGCCATAAACTGCCGGTAGTATTTGCCGAATGCCGACGCATTCCATTTCTCATTCGGCATAAAGCGGTACGAAAGTCCGCCAATGTTCTTCACCGTCTCTTTGGGAATGGCATCCTGCTCCCTGTCGGCATCGAGTAGCGACATGTTGTTTCGGCGGAAAGAGTTGAACACATGATTGAAGGTGAACAGATGTTGGTTGCCGATGCGATAGTTGACGGTAGCCGTAGCGTTCCAGTTGTGATTGGCAGAGCGGAGGAACTGATAGGACTGTTCGCCCGGCGTGCGCAAAGGCCGAATCTCGCCGCGCCAGTTGTATTCATAGTTCGAAGTGTCGACATTGTGAGTGATGTTGTGGTTGTAGTTTCCCGTCAGCATCACGTCCAGCCCCTTCGTCAGCAAATCGCGCTTGCGGTATTCCACCGAAGGCATCAGCGAATAGCCCTCGCGGTATTTCGCACCGAACACCACTTCCTGGCGCACACCCGTCTGTATGTCCTTGTGCATGTTGGAAGCCGTGAAACCGAACGCCAGCCGGTCGGCCCAGCTTTTGCCGACAATTCCGACTTTTGCCACGACAGCCTCATTGTGATACATGTCGTGGAAACGCTCCACTGTCTCCTTTTTCCGCATGTTGATAGCTCCCGTCGCAAAATCCTTCACCGGAGTTTCAACCTTGTAGTTGTTGTCGGAATAATTCTGGAAAAGGTTTACCTCATACATCAGTCCGTTTTTGAATGTTTGCCCGAAATTAATAAACGACTTGTGGGTGTTAAACGAACCGTAAGAATAAGAAGCATCCAAAAACCAGCGGTCTTTCTTTTTCTTTGTAATGATATTGATGACACCGCCGATGGCATCCGTGCCGAACCCAACCGGAACCACTCCCCGGTAAACTTCAATACGCTCGGCAAAATTCACAGGTATATTATTGAGGCTGAATGAGCTGCCGACTCCTTCCTGCGGCACGCCGTCGATAAACACTTTGATATGCTTTCCGCTGAAACCGTCCATCATCAGCTGCATGTCGGAACCGACACCGCCCGACTCGCGCAACTTCATGCCCGGCGCTTGCGAAAGAAGGTCGCTCAGATTTTGTGAAGTGTTTTCCATTACTTTCGTGTCAAGAGCCACGGCATTGAAAGCCGAACGCTGCACGCGGCTGACTGCGGTGGAAACGACTTCCACTTCCTCAAGCATCTGCGTTTCGGCATCCAGCACCACTTCCACGGACAGTGGCTTACCGTCGGAAAGACGGACTTTCGACTCATTTTCCCGATAGCCTAGCGATGACACATGAAGCTGATAGCTTCCTGCAGGAGCTTCCATGCGGAAGTGTCCCTCAGCATCCGTGAAGCATCCCAAGCTCGTTCCTGCAAAAACAACGGAAGCATAATCCACAGGCTGACCATTGTCGGCCACCACTTTTCCAGAAATTACCGCAGCTTGACACAACATCTGACCGATGCACACTGACAGTAAAAAGAACCAATATCTACGCACTTTTTCCAATACAATCTTTTTTAATTTTCTTTTGCAAAGTTCCCCCTAATTCAAAAATGAATCAATCGCATATTATTGGTATTTTTTTTTCTGTTAATAGTCCGTTAAAAATTCAACATATCGGCTAAGCGGCTTCCGCCACAAAGCC
>ENA-ORRE01002480-ORRE01002480.1-human-gut-metagenome-genome-assembly--contig:-NODE-2480-length-10814-cov-12.120178_pt1 | contig 10814 bp, 6 predicted proteins | sample MGYA00242171_ERZ509126 | MGnify/ENA primary metagenome ERZ509126 (study PRJEB26280, sample SAMEA2338648) | human gut metagenome | biome: human gut; feature: human-associated habitat; material: faeces... | reverse complement strand
CACAAAAAATGAGACAAGATAAATGAATATTTTAAACTTATAGTAATTTTGTAACAAGTTATGGATGGAGCTCTTTTCAATTAGTATCTACATGATGAAAAATACAATGACTTCAACGGCTATTGCCAAGGACTGCATTTTCTTGAAAGCAACAGGAAAAAGCGTGTGAGTATTGATGATGTTAAAATTGACGATTTGAATTGCGTCAAGTCCATCCATGTGACACAAAGTTATATTGAAAAATGAAACAACTGAATCTCATACGAAATCTGTTTTCTGTGGCCGTGATGATTACTCTTGCGTGCAACGTATCTGCCCAAGTGTCCATCCGCGACAGAATACAAATAATGGATAAGGATATATTCAATTATCCGGAATCAACAGAAGCTCCTGTCAAAACAAAGAAAAGCAAGACAAACAGAATTGTCTATTCGGACAGGACCGGAAATCAAAGTTATGAAGACCCGTATTTCCAGCGTAAGCGGTCTTCACATGGAATTGGCACACCCTATTACATAGTAGGTGAAAAGAACGGAACCTACAAGCTCGTTCAGGCTGACCCAGACATTACAGGCAAGCCCAAGTCGATAATAGGTTTCCTGTATAACAGCAAGAGACACTTTAAGGAACCCCGTAAAGTCAATTATGCCGGATGGATACCATCGGAAAATGTACTGATGTACGACCATGCCCGCATCAATCCCCGCAACAACCAGCCGATAAGGTACCGTATAGGCATAAACAGCATTAACAAGCTGTTCGATATCCATCAATTCTTCAATGGAGATACCCTGAAAATATACGGAGAGCCGTTTTTGAAAACAACAACGGATGCGGTAGTTGTCAGCGGAGAGGTTGTTTACCTATACAAGTTGGACAAGAGCGGCAAATCCGCATTGATTTCCAATGTTCCCGCATTATCAGACAGTACCAAACGCTTTTTAGGGTGGGTTCCCGCTGACCTTCTTGCAGAAGTCGGCCAAAATGAGGTGTATCATATTGATTATTCACGATACCGTGATTCTTTGTTGTGTGCTGTCAACCTAATGTATCCCGATACGTTGGCATTACATAATGCGAATATTCAGGGTACGATGTTGTTCAACCTGGATGGAAACCCGGCAGGGCCTATGACGAATGGGAATATCCGGCTGAACTATCCTCTGTCCGTCTGGGACAAGAACTGGAATAAAATCATCAATATCAAAGGCGGAGACATCATGGTTTCCGATGTCCGAAAGATGGAAGCGGAAAACAAAAACGTGAACATACATGTACTGTTCAATGATGCCGACCTGCCTTATCTATCCCCATATATCAATGTGCTACAGAACCTAAAGCTGAAAATGAAGCCCGGATATGACTACACTTTCTCGGCAACTTGCATATCCTCCAACGGAGAAAACAGACATTTGGCCCCAACCAAGGACTTTTCAGCCTGGCTCGACTATATCAAACAATCCATTTCTTCCAAGCGGAAAAACGAGCAAGAGGAACAATCATCGTTTTACGGTTTTGGCGGGGCTATCAAACAAATCTCCCGTTATGATGACGAAAGCCGTTTCAGCAACAATGTATTTGTCATTTTAGGGTCAAAGCAAACTTTATCCTTGCACGAGCAACAACTCTCGTGGCTGGCAACCCAACCGGCAAGGCTTCTGTTTGCCCAGATAGACAGAGCATCAGGCACTTCTTATCAGGACTTCCTATTGCAGGCCAAATCCATTCTGGACAGCCATTCTACGAAATACATAGACCATATATCCAATTATATCGCAGACAGCAGACTGGTAAAGACGGAGCTGTTCAAGAACATAGAAGCTACGGATGCCAACTTATACCTGTATGATGCTCCATACAACAGCCTTACGGTAGGAGGAATCTTATTCCCTAAAGGTAGAAACAGACTGGAAAGCAACGCTTTGGAAACAGCCTTGGATTCCGTATTATGGCAATCTTTCGAGACGGACAGCCTACTGTTGCACTCACTTAAAGATTATGAGCGAAATATAGGTGTCCTAAGAAGCCGTCCCACATCCGAACTGACGCATATATTCCATCATACGGAAAATCCTGACAGTATGAGCCTTGACGATATAGATAGAAACAGCGTGAATGACACCTACTATATAAAGGCCTCCGTAGCGGACAGTATAATGGACGGGTACGAATATGGATATCTACTCGATGACAAGGAAGTGATGGAACTGCTGCAAAGCTACAGGGGACTGCTCCCGGAGTTCTCAGATAACATAGGGAAAAAGGAGCTAAGAGTGCTTCGCAAGCAATTTAACCGGCAAAAGAAAAGCATAAACAGAAGTTTCTATCGAAAAGTATTGCCCAGAAATCCATATTTGGCTCAAATCTTCTATTGTAAGACGGGAGTCATGGCCAATGACAGCCTTTTAAATTCAACAAAGGTGAAGAAACTAAAGAAAAGAAAGGTTGAACTGACGGACTTTAATAGTGGCTATACAGCCCTGATTTCAAAGATGAAGAGACTGGAAGACATGTATCAACGCAACCTTTTCAGACCTGTATTCATCGCCGGCAAGAAATATTATTTTATTCCGAAACAATTAATACTGTAAATAAAATGGAACCAACAAGAGAACAACTACAGGCAGAGATTCTTGAAATCCTATATCAGAAGTGCCTCCAGAAGCCAATATGGGTATCTTGTGCAGAAATATTCTGGAGCATCAGCAACCTCAAGGTATCAGAACGGAGTGTCAAGGACGTTCTTGACTGGCTGGTAAAAAACGACCTTGTAATTTATCAAGCGGATAAATACCAGATTGCCAAGCGCGAATTTATGGATATATCAAGACGTAAGGCTCTTGAGAAAAAAGAGACCGAAGAAAATGCCGAAGTCCGGACTGTGGAGTATGGAACATCCATTCCGCCTCACACAATGAACCATCATCCATGGCTTGAACGAGAGTACCAACAACCTGTCGCGAAATCATCAAACACAATGTTTGCCATCATAGCATTAATAGCCTTTCTGATCAGCGGCACACTTGTTGGCATACTCCTGTTCAACAGCTTCGCAACGGAACGGCGCAATAATGCAGAACTGACATACCTTCCGGACAGCATACAAGTTCCCTCGTTACAGGTAAGCACGCCCGGATATATCCGTGACGCATATACGACCAACCGCAACTTCAAGAACATCCAAACTTCGCTGGATACACAGCAACGGATTAATGCTGAACTTATGGATATCTGCAAGGCACAACAATCCCAGATTAATATACTGACAACTTGCTCCAAACAACAAGCGGCGGACATCGAACATTTGGAAAAGGAACGGAAGATCTATACATGGATGATTGCCCTTGCACTCCTGGTATTAAGTTCATTGCTCATCTGCCGATATGGACGTAAGAATTAGGATATACGCAAACATTCAGACTGCATAGTCAATCTGCTAACGGTATCTGCCACTTTCATGCGGTGGATACCGTTTTTCTGCATTCCGGCAGCAGTTTACTTTCCGACGGTTTCGTCCGTTCCTGATGAAACTTCTTCTACAAGTGTTATTGTACAATGCCAGGAATCAATTTAATAGCGACACATCATCAACGGGGCGTGTTTCTAATCATATAGGACAGTGGCTTTATACACGAACATTAGTTTAAAACGTGTTAAAATGAAAATAACAGCAAAAAAACGCGCTAAAAAATTTGGAAAAATGAATATAAGCACTTATATTTGCTCACATCAAAGATGATGTTTTATTTTCTTCTCTTTTTCCCACAATAAAACTGAGTCATCCGGAGGCTGAGAGGAAATTTCAAAAAATCGTTTTTGAGGTTTTCTCTTTTTTGCATCTATACCGGTTAGGGCGCAAGGACGGAGAAACCGAAGTAAAATAATTAAGTTTAACCCATTAAATCCAAGTATTATGGCATTTAGAGCATCATTGGAACTTAACAACAAGGAATTTGACGTCCTTTATTCAAACTATGAGTTTAGTCGTAACACAGACCCTAAAGGTATGCCCTCTTCAAGCGTATTGGGTGGTAGAGTAAAAGCAACCATCGAATCAACAGAAGACACTTCTGTCATCGAAGCGATGTTGAACAGTCCTTTCAAACCTGTAGAAGGAAAGATTATCTACAAAAAAACGGAGGAAGATGCCAAGATGAAGGAGATCCAGTTCAAGAACGCATACATCGTTCACTACTCGGAAACTCTGGACGCGAACAACGATGTGCCTATGACAATCACCATTACGTTCTCCGCTGAAGAAATCATCGTCGGCAGCGCAGCTCTTGACAACCGTTGGCCGAAGAAATAAATCGGCGTACATAGGTAAATCCTAAATCAAAACATTTGTCAGGCCGTCCGACGGACTTCCGCCGGGCGGCTTTGGCAATTTGGATATAAACCGTCAAATATAATGCCGCCATGCTGGAACAAAAAAAAGTCACATTGGAAATAGCCGGCATACCCATGCCGTCGTTTGTGCAGTTGATGCTCAAACAGAGCATCAATGAGCATCACTACTTTGAGATAACGCTGGATATCCAAGCCATAGAAGCCTATGGTGTGGAAATCCCGGAGGCGTCAAAAGACTGGGTTGGGAAAAAAGTAATCATGGACTTCGGCGGCACTATTTTTGTCGGCGTGGCCACCATGGTGGGACTTCATCGTTCCGGTGGAACACACGGAAATATAAAAGTGACGGGATATTCGTCAACATTCCTATTGGAGTCAGACCACACTTGTGCCTCATGGTGCAACAAATCCTTGTCTGACATCGTTAAGGAACTTACAGACAAGGCGGGAGTGCAAGCTCTTGTCAATCCGGAAACGAAATCGAAGCTGGAATACGAATGCCAGTACGAGGAAACCAACTTCAGATTCATACAACGGCTTGCCCGCCAATATCAGGAATGGCTCTACTACGACGGACAGAACCTTGTATTCGGGAAGCCACAGGCCGGCTCGACGACCAAGCTGACATACGGCGAGGAACTATCCGTGCTCGATGTCTGCTCGCAGGCACTTGCCCGACCAATAAAGGGAAGTTCTTACCATTCGGTGAACGACCAGACCTATAATGGCCAATCCCCCGATACCGCAGCCGGACAAAACACATTAGGACAAGCGGCCTTTGACTCATCATTGGCTTTGTTTACTGCTCCCGCTGTCCAACGGGCGGAACCGCGCATAACCAATAAGGGTGAACTTGACGCCTATTTCCAACGCAGGCAGCAAAGCGACAGCGCCGCATCCAGTTTCATCACCGGGGAAAGCGATTGCCGCATCCTCACGGTGGGCAGTATCATAGATGTTCATACCGCTATCCATACAGGAATAGGTATCCACGTAAAAAATAGCATCGGCACCTATATCATTACGGAAATAACCCACGTAGCCGGTATGGGTGACAGTTACCAGAACTATTTCACCGCACTTCCGTCCTCTATTCCCACCCTTCCATGCCCGGATGTACCTCTGCCTGTCGCTCATACACAGCAGGCCGTGGTTGTCAGCAACGAGGACCCGAAAAAGTTAGGCCGCGTCCAAGTCAAGATGAACTGGCAGACCGGCCCGATGCAAACCTCGTGGATACGGGTGCTCACTCCTGACGCAGGTACAAGCGACAAAGTGGCCACAAACAGAGGATTTGTATTCATACCCGAAAAGGGAGACCAAGTCATGGTGGCATTCAGATATGATGACCCGAACCGTCCGTTTGTACTTGGCAGCTTATTCCATGGAAAGTCAGGCACCGGTGGCGGCAGTTCAAACAAAACAAAAAGCCTGACCACCCGCAGCGGTTGTACCATAACGCTTGATGATGAAAAAGGAAGCGTTATGATGAAAGACAAGGAAGGCAACAGCTATACGGCAGACGGAGAAGGAAATATCACAATATCTGCCTCTAAAAGCATCACCTTATGTGTTGGAGAAAACAAAATAATGATTGATAGCGAAGGCAATATATCATCTAATGCGGAAAAGGACATAACAGAGTCCGCGGGTGCCAATATTGCGCAGTCGGCAGAAAATATTGATTGTACAGCAAGCAGCAATTATAATATCTCCAGTACTGATTTTACAGCAACCGGCAGCAGCAGTGCCACGGTCAGCGGTACAACAAAGGCTACGATAGATTCTTCCGGAACCACAGCCGTAGCCGGAACTATTGTCAAATTGAATTAACAACATATGAGCAACGCCATACAACAAATAGCAGACAAGATGCTCTACCAATGGGAAGATGCAGTCAGGAAACCGGTCAAGTTGATCCGTATCGTCATCAATCCGGGAGACGAAAGTATGCTTGATGCTTTCTATGACTATATGCTTGCCCTTGATAGCGAAGAGGAAGATATGGTGTTCCTCATAGAACTTCCGTTCAGTTCCAGAACCGATTTCTCAAAAGATGTTGTAGGGTATATTGCACAACAAGTAGAATACTGGAATAACTCAAAGAAACCCGAAGATATTGTCTTTGAACGTGTTGATTGGATAGCTGATTATAAGTCGGAAGAAGCGGAAAACGATGCCTCCGTCGCAGTTGCCAACTTCAACAAGCTGACAGAATCCCTTGTAAAAGGGACTGATATGAAATGCAGTTTTGTCTTTAACCTAAAGAACACATACGACTATGACGGATGTCGTGAATGGTTTGAAAAGGCTCTTGCTCTGCCATTCCACAAGCAAATGGTATGGGGGATATCCGACATAAAAGACTATGAACAGTTTGGTAAACTAATGGCCAAACACTCCAATGACGCGGTGTCTATTTATCCACCAATAGATTTAGACGGTGCAATGGAGCAACTCGCGGAACAAGCGGCGAATGAAGATAAGAGCGACCCGGCAGCCTCGAATTTCAGGCTGGCATTAATCAAACTGATGAACAGTGTGAAAAAAGGGAACGCAGCGCAAACAGAGGAATTTGCGAAGAAATGCCTCGATATCGCTCTCGAAAATGTGAAGAAAGACATTAACTGGATCAGTCAATTTGTAACCGTATATACAATTCTATATACAGACCAGATTTCCCGTAAGGACTACAAGACAGCCATGTACTTTGCCGACAAAGCCGTAGAAGCCGCTGAAATCGGGGAAGAAAAATTAGATCCCTCTTTAGCTTGCCGATTGCTCGGAAACACCTTATTAGGGAAAGCCTCCATCTATGTACGGGAGTCGCTTTGGAAAGAAGCGGCAGAGACGTACTATCGCGGTGCTGAAGCATACTCCAGATGCAACGATTACCTAATGCAAAGTGAAGCATTGAGATTGTGTGGTTGGTGCCGGGAAAATAATTATGAGAAATCGTTAGCTGCGGAATGCTATGTGGAAGGTTTCAGACTTTCAGACAAACTTTCCATAGACCTGATAAAAAACTCCTCTTATCCTCTCCTGTTATTAAGCCTGTTAAACAGTTCGGCACGCTCCAAACTGGTCAGTGACGATGAAATAAATGAAGTTCTGACCAAAGTGTTAGGAGATAACTGGGAGAATTATTTGTATGAGTATAAAAGAAATTTAGGAAAATACAATGGAATGGCTGAACAACATATTGCGAAATCTTGAAGGGCTGTTCACTAATGCAACCGAATATGCCTATGCGAACCCTAAAGTGGGGTACTTAGTAGTAATCTTTCTGCTATTGGTTTGGCTTGTCGGACTGATATTCGACTGGAAATGGACATACGCCAGACCCGGAAGCTGGGGAGGAAATTTCTTTCTTGACTTATTGGGTCCAACCGGATTCCGATTTTGGCTCGGTGTAATTATTGTGATTGCCATTGTTGCATCTGCCTATTTGTATTTTCGAGTTAAATAACGATAAAAACTGACAGTTATGGCGGACACAGGCTATTTCGACAGCGTAAGTGCTAACCTAAAGACCGGCGTAGGCGCGCAGGTCAAGGGTATCTCGGAAGGCGTCAAGGCGAACTCCGAGGCCGGTGTGTCACCGTCCGTCAACGCCCTCGACACAGGCGTCAAGGCGGCAGCCGCCATCGGTGGTCTTGCCGACGGCCTGAGCGAAGCCGCCATGCTTCCCGTACTGGGTGCCATGGGCATGAAGGGCATGGCCTGCCTGCCCATCTCCAAGCAGCTCGACCCGGTCATCGGCATGGACATCCACCTCGTGACGATACCCCCGTCCCCCGTCGTGCCCATGCCTCACCCTTATGTCGGGGTTCTCCTCCGTCCGCAGGACTTCATCGCGGCGGCGGTCTCCTCGTTCATCCCCCCGCCACCGACAGCGGAACAGACGGGCGACGCCGACAGCGCGAAGCTCGCCGAGGTGGGCCACACCGTGCTGACGATGGCCGTCGGGATGCTGGGCGCCACCGTCAAGATAGGCGGCTTCATCCCCCGCGCGGTCGCATCCACCCCCACGCGGAGCATCCCGCACATCCCCATGGGCGCAGGCTGGGCGGCCCCTTCAGCGGCGATACCCAAGAACAACGGCCACGCCTTCATGGGCAGCCTGACGGTACTTGCCGACGGGATGCCCTTCTCGGGCGGCGGCGCGCACCTGCACCTTGACTGCAACGACGTGGGCATACCGAGCGTGCACAAGGTTCCGGGCATGTTCCTGCCCACGGGTGTCATCAACCCGATACCTCCCGCCAGGCAGATACTCACCAGCCCGGTTCCCGTCCCTCTCAACCCCATGGCGGCACTCGCCCGCAAGTGCACGGGGGCGTTCGGGCGTTTCTACAAGAAAAAGACCAAGAAGCTGGCGGACAAGCTGCACAGCAAGGTCAACAAGACGATAAAGAGCGAATCCCTCAAGAACATGCTCCACAAGGCCATCTGTACGGTCACTGGCCACCCCGTGGACGTGGCCAGCGGCACGTTCTTCACCGACGAGGAGGACTTCTGGCTCGACGGCCCGGTACCTCTGTCATGGGAACGCACATGGTACAGCCGCAGCGACTACCGGGGTCCTCTGGGCAACGGGTGGCACCACGCCTACGACATGGGCGTCGTCGCGGACACGGAAGAAGGCACCCTGACGCTCCGCATGAGTGACGGCATCCCGGTGGCCTTCCCGCTGCCGACAGCGAAAGAACCCTCGTTCATCCTCTCCGAGCGCAAGGAAGCCCGTCTGGAACAGGACGGCTGCTACTGCGTGTGGGACATGGCCGAGGACCTCTACTACCGCTTCACCCGCAAGGAGTACGATTCCGTGCGCCTGCTTGAGAGCGTGACCGACTGCAACGGTCTCGGCATCCGCTTCGAGTACACGAAAGAGGGATTGCTGCGCTCCATTACCGACAGTGCGGGCCGCCGTCTGAGGGTGGAGCACGACACGAGGAGCGGACGCATCCTTGAGATATGCGGCCCGCATCCGGAAGATCCGGAGAAAGAGATTACCCTCGCCTCCTACGAGTACGACGCCGACGGCAACATGACCCTCCAGCGCAATGCGGCAGGAGATGTGATGACATACGAGTATGCCGGAAGGCTCATCGTGAAGGAGACATGGCGCAACGGCCTTGCGTGGTACTTCGAGTACGACGGTACGGGCGTGGGTTCGCGCTGCGTACACACGTGGGGCGACGGCGGCATATACGACCATAAGCTCACGTTCCGAGAGGGAGTGACCGAGGTACTCGACAGCCATGGCGGGCTGACGGTGTACCACCACCGCGGCGGCCTTGTGTGGAAGAAGGTCGATGCCAACGGCGGGGAGCACCTGTGGCGTTATGATGACAGCCGCCAGCTCCTCGCACAGACAGACCCGCTCGGTAACAGCACCCTGTACAAATATGACCGCTGGGGGAACTGCACCGACAGCTCCGACCCGTGCGGCGGCAGCGTGTCCGCCGTGTACCCCGGCAAGGGGGGCCTGCGCAACCGTCCCGTATCCGTGACCACACCGGACGGCGGCACGTGGGAGTTCGGCTATGACCGCTCCGGCAATCTGGTGAGCCGCACCAACCCCGAAGGTGCCGTCACGAGGATGACCTACCGCGACGGTGCGGTGGCATCGGTGAAAGACCCCTACGGTGTGGTGACGAAGCTCGCCTATGACCGTTTCCGCAACCTCACGGAGGCATCCGACAGCCGGGGGAACACCTCGCTGTACGGCTACGACCTGCTGGGCAGGTGCGTGAGCGTCACCAACCCCAAGGGTGCGGTGCAGAAAAGGGAATACGACCCTGTGGGCCGTGTGGTGCACGTGCTCGACTTCGACGGCAACGACATACGCCTGTCCTACGACGGGATAGACAACCTCACGGAATACCGTGACAACGTCCAGCACGTGGAGTACGGCTACTCCGGCATGTGGAAGCTGACAAGGCGTCGCGACCACCGGGGCGTGGTGAACTTCCGCTATGACCGGGAGGAACGCCTGCGCCGTGTGACAAACGAGAAGCTCCAGAGCTACGAGTTTACCCTCGACGCTGTGGGAAACGTCACCGCCGAGAAAGGCTTCGACGGGGCCGTCCGTCATTACCTGCGTGACAGGGGCGGACGTGTCATCAGGGAGACGCTGCCATCGGGGACGGAAAGGGAATACGGCTATGACGCCTGCTCGCGCGTGACGCGCGTCTCATACCCCACGGCTGGCGACCCCGACCAGACCTACGCCTACGGGCTGTCCGGCAGGCTGGTGCAGGCATCGAGGGGGGAAAGCACGGTGGAGTTCGCGTACAACTCCCTGGGACTTCCCATACGGGAGACGGCTGACGGCAACACCATACTCCGCACCTACGACCATACCGGCAGGATACTCACGCTCGACAGCACGACGGGGGCCTCGCTGCGCTACACCCGCAACGGCTACGGGGAGCTTGAGGGGTTCACGGCCACCGGCG
>ENA-ORRE01002476-ORRE01002476.1-human-gut-metagenome-genome-assembly--contig:-NODE-2476-length-10830-cov-2.795638_pt1 | contig 10830 bp, 10 predicted proteins | sample MGYA00242171_ERZ509126 | MGnify/ENA primary metagenome ERZ509126 (study PRJEB26280, sample SAMEA2338648) | human gut metagenome | biome: human gut; feature: human-associated habitat; material: faeces... | reverse complement strand
CGAGGACGCTCTGGACGAAGAGGACTGGGAGGGCTGGCAGCTTCTCACTAAGGAGCTTGGCGGCAAGGTGCAGCTCGTTGGCGACGATCTGTTCGTAACAAATACAGAAAGACTTGCAAAAGGTATCAGTCTTGGCGCAGGTAATGCGATCCTGATCAAATTAAACCAGATCGGTTCCGTATCCGAAACACTGGAAGCAATCAAGATGGCTCACAAAGCAGGCTACACCGCAATTTCCTCCCACCGTTCCGGTGAGACCGAGGATACCACCATTGCCGACCTGGCAGTGGCACTGAACACCTGTCAGATCAAGACCGGTGCTCCCAGCAGAACCGAGCGTGTGGCAAAATACAACCAGTTGCTCCGTATCGAAGAAGAACTGGGTGCAGCAGCCGTATATCCCGGCATGGGCGCATTCAACGTTCAGAATTAATCAGCTTTTATCCAAAACTATTTTGGTTTCTCTTTTTCTCTTCAGGGACTGTTCGAAAGGACAGTCCCGTTTGCGTTTTTCTTTTTTAAAAACCGTGCAACATTTTTCCTTTCCCATCTGTATCTAAGATAGAACGGCAAGGAAAATGACGTAAGATCCCGGGGATCGCCGGAAGAAGCAGTGGAAGAAAAAATCCATTATTTCATATTGACTTTTCCGGAATCTATGTGATAAAATCTCACCGTTGCAAAAATAGTAAAACAGCATAAAGACTTTAGGTAAGAATTGGAAACGACACATGTGTGCACTGCTCACTGATTAACGAACAACACACATGTGTCTTTTTGCGCTCATTTTTAGAAAAGGAGGGCATCCAATTATGCCGAAAACAAAATTACAGAACATTATTTTCACCCTGATCATGGCGTTCGTTATGGTGTACGCCATGGTCTGTTACAACATCGCACTGGACAAGGGAGGAATGACCAACGAGATCTTCCTGTTAGCGTTCCACGAGATCCCCATTATGTGGCCAATCGCCTGTATTCTGGAGTACTTTGTCGTAGAAAAGCTGTCCCGGAAGCTGGCATTCCGCATGGTATCTCCTGAGGATAAGCCTATTTTTATCACACTTGCGATCTCTTCCATGATCGTATGCCTGATGTGCCCGGTGATGAGTTTTATTGCCACCTGCCTCTTCATGCATCCCGGCAATCAGATCATCGCCTTATGGCTGCAGAAGACCGTCCAGAACTTCCCTATGGCGCTGTGCTGGCAGATCTTTTTCGCAGGCCCCGGAGTGCGGAATGTCTTTGGGTTTGTTGTCGGGAAAAATGGCAAAAAACAAGAAAAATGAGAAACAGTGTAAGGAATAAAACCGATTATTAAGACTTGACTTTTTTTTACACAGGGTCTATACTGTGTATAGTTTAAAGATGATTACTAGAGTAAGAGTGGACGCGCGCCACTCTTTCTTGTTGTTGTGACGACAGTTCATATCAGTAAAGGAGGGCATACATGTCCAAACGAGAGGACTACGAAAGCAGAACCGAAGAACTGCTTGCGCCCATCGCAGAAGTAAACCAGGTGGAGATCTACGATGTGGAGTATGTGAAGGAAGGCAGTGACTACTATCTGAGAGCCTACATCGACAAGCCGGAGGGTGTGAATATTCTGGATTGTGAAAATGTCAGCAGAGCATTATCCGAAGCTCTCGACAAGGCGGATTTCATTCCGGATGCATACATTCTGGAGGTCAGCAGCCCGGGACTGGGCAGAACGCTGAAAAAGGATAAGCATTTACAGAAGAGCATCGGCGAAGAGGTGGAGATCAAACTGTTTAAACCCATCGACAAATGCAAGGAATTTTCCGGCATCCTGGAAAGCTTTGATGCAGATACGGTTACGATCACAGAAGAGGGAACCCCGAGAACTTTTGCCAGAGCAGACATCGCACTGATCCGCCTGGCACTGGACTTTTGATAATAAGAAGAAACCATACACTAAGAAAAGGCGAAAGCCGGAATGGAGGAAATGATGAATAAGGAATTAATGGAGGCACTGGACATTCTGGAGAAGGAGAAGGAGATCAGCAAGGAGACCTTGTTTGAAGCCATCGAGAATTCCCTGATGACAGCCTGCAAGAACCATTTTGGAAAGGCTGACAATGTCCATGTGGAGATCAATAGAGAGACCTGCGATTTCCTGGTATATGCTGAGAAGGAAGTCGTACCCACGAAGGACGATGTAGAGGATGACTGCTTACAGATTGCTCTGGAGGATGCACAGGAGATCTCCAAAAAGGCACAGGTCGGTGACATGATCCATGTAGAGATCAAGTCCAAGGAATTCGGACGTATCGCTACCCAGAATGCCAAGAACGTGATCTTACAGAAGATCCGTGAAGAAGAGAGAAGCGTGATCTACAATCAGTATTATGAGAAGGAAAAGGATGTTGTCACCGGCGTGGTACAGCGTTATGTCGGCAAAAACATCAGCATCAACCTGGGTAAGGCAGATGCTATGCTGACCGAGAATGAGCAGGTGAAGGGTGAAGTCTTCAAACCCACCGAGCGTATCAAGGTCTACATCGTAGAAGTGAAGAATACCCCGAAGGGACCCCGTATCAATGTCAGCCGTACCCATCCGGAACTGGTAAAGAGACTGTTTGAGTCTGAAGTTACCGAGATCAAGGACGGTACCGTAGAGATCAAGAGCATTGCCAGAGAGGCCGGCAGCCGTACCAAGATCGCTGTATGGAGCAACAACCCGAACGTGGATGCGGTCGGTGCCTGCGTAGGTATGAACGGTGCCCGTGTCAATGCTATCGTAGAAGAGCTGCGCGGTGAGAAGATCGATATCGTGAACTGGGATGAGAACCCCGGTAACCTGATCCAGAATGCACTTTCTCCTGCCAAGATCGTAGCAGTATTTGCGGATCCCGATGAGAAGACTGCAAAGGTAGTCGTTCCCGATTATCAGCTGTCTCTTGCAATCGGTAAGGAAGGTCAGAACGCAAGACTGGCAGCAAGGCTGACCGGTTACAAGATCGACATCAAATCCGAGACACAGGCCAAGGATGCTCCCGGCTTCCGTTATGAGGATTATGTGGATGATTACGAGGATGAAACCGAAGACGATTTTGATGGAGAGCAGGAATAATAAATGGCAAAAAAGATTCCACTGAGGCAGTGCGTAGGCTGCGGAGAAATGAAAGGCAAAAAAGAAATGCTGCGTGTTCTTAAGACTCCGGAAGGAGAGATCTGTTTAGATACAACGGGCAAAAAGAACGGACGCGGTGCATATATATGCAGACAGAAGGAATGTCTGCAGAAGGCCCGGAAGAATAAAGGCTTAGAGCGTTCTTTCAAGATGAGTATTTCTCCGGAAAGTTATGATATGCTGGAAAAGGAGTTTGATCAGCTTGAAACAGAATAAGATTTATTCCCTTTTGGGACTTGCGATGAGGGGGCGTAACCTGGTAAGCGGTGAATTCCAGACGGAGGACGCTGTGAAAAAAGGTTCTGCCATGTTGGTGATCGTTGCAGAGGATGCATCGGCCAATACGAAAAAGTTGTTTCACGACAAATGTTCCTATTATGAAGTCCCGGTATACGAATATGGCACAAAAGAAGAGCTCGGCTGGGCGATCGGCCGGAACTTAAGATCTTCGGTAGGTGTGTGTGATGCGGGACTGGCAGATGCACTCATCAAGCAATTGGAAGCGAATTTGCCCGGTTAGGCAGAATGGAGGAAAGCATGGCGAAAATCAAAGTACATGAACTCGCAAAAGAATTGGAACTACAGAGTAAGGATATATTAAGTTTTTTACAGGAAAAAGGAATTGAGGCAAAGGCAGCACAGAGCTCGTTGGAAGAGGATGCAGCAGCGCTGGTACGTAACAGTTTAGGACAGAAGAAGGCTGCAGCAGCACCCGCTGTGGAAAAAGAAGCTCCGGCAAAGGCTGAAAATACAAAGCCTGTTGAGGAAAAGGCGCAGGAGGAAACAAAATCTCCCGAGGAAACGAAAAAGAAGAAAAAGATTATTTTCGTAAGTAACCCACAGAATTCCAAGATGCCCGGACAGCGTCAGGGCGGACAGAACGGACAGGGACAGAGAAATGCCGGCGGACAGCGTCCGAACCAGGGACAGAATAACAGATATCAGAACAACGGCTATCAGAACAATTCTTACAATAACCGTGTGCAGGCACAGACTCCCGTACGTCCCATCAAGCCGCTGACCCCGCCTTCACCCACACCCAGTGTGGCAATGGTACCCGGCAATAAGGGACAGCAGCCTGCGAAAAAGCCTGTAAATAATACTGCAGCCACGCAGGCTCCCGTAAAAGAGCAGGCAGCGCAGAATACCAATACCGCAGCTGCACAGGCAAGACCTGCGGAGAGACCGCAGAACAATAACCGCGACAACCGTCAGGGTGGTTACGGTCAGAATAATTACGGACAGAACCGTGATAATCGTGGTCAGAACGATCGTGGTCAGGGCGGTTATAATCGTGATAACAGAGATGGCAATCGTGATAATCGTCAGGGTGGCTATGGTCAGGGCAACCGCCAGGGCGGACAGAACGCAAACAGAGGAGGTATGGGTAATGGCAGACCTCAGGGAGGCGGATTTAACAGACAGGGTCGTCCGGGTATGGAAGGCGGCCAGGGTGATCGCAGGAATAACGGCAACGGTGAGCGCGGTTACGGCAATAACGGCCGCGACCAAAGAGGCAATGGAGGATCGGGTAATCGATTCGGAGATAACAGACAGAATAAGGGCTTCGCTCCGGAACCTGCAGGTAAAGATATTGAGAAGAAGCGCGAAGATGAAAAGAGACGTTTCAGCCAGGAGAAGGACAACAAGCGTTCCAAGAAGGACCATATCTACGAGGACGAGGACGCATTGAAGAACAAGCCCGGACGTTTCATCAAGCCGGAAAAGAAAAAGGAAGAGGTACAGGAAGAGCAGATCAAGGTGATCGTGCTGCCGGAATCCATTACCATCAAAGAACTGGCTGAGAAGATGAAGTTACAGCCCGCAGCCATCATCAAGAAGCTGTTCCTGGAAGGTAAGATTGTAACCGTGAACCAGGAGATCTCCTATGAAGATGCAGAGAACATTGCCATGGAATATGACATTCTCTGTGAAAAAGAGGTCAAGGTAGATGTCATCGAAGAACTGTTGAAGGAAGACGAAGAGGACGAGGCAGATCTGGTGGAGAGACCTCCCGTAATCTGTGTTATGGGTCACGTTGACCATGGTAAGACTTCCCTGTTAGACGCTATCCGTAAGACCAACGTAACCGATCGTGAGGCAGGTGGTATCACCCAGCACATCGGTGCTTATACTGTAAATGTGGGAGACCGTAAGATCACCTTCTTAGATACTCCCGGACACGAAGCATTTACCGCCATGCGTATGCGTGGTGCCAATGCGACCGATATCGCTATCCTGGTAGTAGCAGCGGACGACGGCGTAATGCCCCAGACCGTAGAGGCGATCAACCATGCAAAGGCAGCGGGTGTGGAGATCATCGTAGCAGTGAACAAGATCGATAAGCCCTCAGCCAACATTGACCGTGTAAAACAGGAGCTGGCAGAGTACGAGCTGATCCCCGAGGATTGGGGCGGAAGCACCGTATTTGCACCTGTATCCGCAAAAAGCGGCGAGGGTATTGACCAGCTGCTTGACATGATCCTGCTGACCGCAGACATCATGGAGCTGAAGGCGAACCCCAAGAGAAAGGCAAGAGGTCTGGTCATCGAGGCAGAGCTGGATAAGGGACGCGGTCCTGTGGCTACCGTACTGGTACAGAAGGGTACCCTGCATGTGGGAGACTTTATCTCTGCAGGTGTGGCTCATGGTAAGGTAAGAGCCATGATCGATGACAAGGGACGCAGAGTCAAGGAAGCAGGACCTTCTACTCCCGTAGAGATCCTGGGTCTGTCCGATGTTCCCAGTGCCGGTGAAGTATTCCTGGCACATGATAATGATAAGACAGCAAAAGCTTATGCAGAGACCTACCTGGCACAGAATAAGGAAAAGATGCTGGAAGAGACCAAGGGCAGAATGTCTCTGGATGATCTGTTCAGTCAGATCCAGGAGGGTAATCTGAAGGAACTGAACCTGATCGTCAAGGCTGATGTACAGGGTAGCGTAGAAGCAGTAAAGCAGTCCCTGATGAAGCTGTCCAATGAAGAAGTAGTAGTAAAATGTATCCACGGCGGCGTAGGTGCCATCAATGAGTCCGACGTATCTTTGGCAAGTGCGTCCAATGCGATCATCATCGGATTTAACGTCCGTCCCGATGCGACTGCCAAGGCAACCGCAGAGAGAGAGGGCGTGGATGTACGTTTGTACAAGGTCATCTACCAGGCCATCGAAGATATCGAAGCTGCCATGAAGGGTATGCTGGATCCTGTCTATGAGGAGAAGGTGATCGGTCATGCAGAGGTTCGTCAGATCTTCAAGGCATCCGCAATCGGTAACATTGCCGGTTCCTATGTCTTAGACGGTGTCTTCCAGAGAGGCTGTAAAGTTCGTATCACCCGTGAGGGCGAGCAGATCTTCGAGGGCAACCTGGCTTCCCTGAAGAGATTCAAGGATGATGTGAAGGAAGTTAAGGCAGGATATGAGTGTGGTCTCGTATTCGAAGGCTTTGACAAGATGCAGGAGCTGGATATCGTAGAAGCATATATCATGGTGGAAGTACCACGGTAGGTTACTAGAACGCATCCGTTCGCAGATGCATTCCGCTTACCCACGCTTGCGCTCTGCAAAAAACGTAGCGGACACTAAGAATCTTCCTGCGCTTTGCTTGCAAGATTCAAGTGCCGACGTTTTTCAACGGGGTTACGCGAAACGCATTCTGTTCGCGGATGCTCGCCAAGACGTCTACGATACCCGCAGGAAAGAATTAAGAAGGAATAAGAATGAGAAAGAATAGTGTGAAAAATACCCGTATCAACGGGGAAGTACAGCGCGTTCTGGCAGAGATCATCCGGGGCGGTCTTAAGGACCCCCGGATCAGTCCCTGGACCAGTGTGGTCGCTGTGGAAGTGGCACCGGATTTAAAAAGCTGTAAGGCATGGATCAGTGTGCTGGGAGACGAGGAAGTCAGAAAGTCTACCCTGCAGGGCTTAAAGAGCGCCGAGGGCTTTATCCGCAGAGAACTGGCGCGTACCATCAATCTGCGCAACACTCCGGATATCACTTTTGTGATGGACCAGTCCATCGAGTATGGTGTCAACATGTCCCACAAGATCGATGAAGTCATTGCAGCGGATGAGGCACAGAAGCCGGATCATGAAGTTGTGGAAGATACGGAAGAGACAGAGGAAGGTGACGAATAATGGATTTGCGTGAAGAATGTCGTGGCGCAAAAAAGATCGGCATCAGCGGACATATTCGTCCCGACGGAGACTGCGTGGGCGTCTGTCTGTCCTTACAGATGTACCTGCGTAAACTCCTTCCCGAAGCAGAAGTTACCGTATATATACAGAAGCCTTCCGAAGAGTTTTCCTATCTGAAGGGATACGATGAGATTCAGACCGAATGTCCCGTGCAGGAGCCTTTTGATGTGTATTTTGCGCTGGATTGCAGTGGGGATCGTCTGGGAGATGCGGAGACGTATTTCCAGAATGCGAAAAAGAAGATCAACATCGATCATCATATCAGCAATTCCGGCTGCGGTGATGTAAATCTCGTCCGGCCCGAGGTGGGCAGTGCCTGTGAGGTGCTGTATCACATCATGGATGCCGAACTCATTGACAGAGATATTGCGGAAGCATTGTACACCGGCATCATTCACGATACCGGCGTATTCCAGTATTCCAATACGACACCGGAGACATTGCAGGCAGCAGCATTTCTGATCTCTTTTGGATTTAATTTTTCTAAAATCATTGAGGAAAGCTTTTATCAGAAGACGTATCTGCAGTCGCAGATCATGGGCAGAGCCCTGATGGAGAGCATACGCTTCATGGACGGCCGCTGCATCGTGAGCATGGTGGACCGTAAGACCATGGATTTCTACAATGCAGTACCGGGAGATCTGGACGGCATAGTGAACCAGCTGCGCAATATTAAGGGAATCGACTGTGCGATCTTCATGTATGAGACCGGTGTACTGGAGTACAAGGTCAGCATGCGTTCCAATGAGAATGTTGATGTGGCGAAGGTGGCATCCTTCTTTGGAGGCGGCGGACACGTACGTGCCGCAGGCTGCACCATGGAGGGGACTTTTCATGACTGTATCAATAATTTGTCACTGCACATCGATAAGCAATTGCGGGGAGAACAGGATTAATGGACGGCATCATCAATGTATATAAGGAAGCAGGTTTTACCTCTCATGATGTGGTAGCCAAGCTTCGCGGGATCTGCCGGCAGAAAAAGATAGGGCACACAGGTACACTGGATCCACAGGCTACCGGTGTGCTCCCTGTATGTCTGGGGAGTGCTACCAGAGCATGCGAAATGCTGACGGACAGGACCAAGGAATATGTGGCAGAACTTTTACTGGGTCAGATCACAGATACCCAGGATACCACGGGAACCGTTTTGGAAGAACGGGAAGTAGCGGTGGATGAGGCACAGGTACGTGAAGTGATCGCCGGTTTTGTCGGCGGCTATGACCAGATCCCCCCCATGTATTCTGCACTGAAGGTCAATGGGAAAAAGCTCTATGAGCTGGCCAGAGCGGGCAAAGAAGTGGAACGGCAGGCAAGACATGTGGATCTGCCGTCGATCGAGATCCTGGAAATAAGACTTCCGGTGGTGAAGTTCCGTGTGGAATGCTCCAAGGGAACTTACATCCGCAGTCTCTGTGCCGATATCGGCGGGAAGCTTGGCTGCGGCGGCACCATGCAGAGCCTCGTTCGTACCAGAGTCGGGGAATTCCGGCTGGCAGATGCCCTGACACTTGCACAGCTGCAGGAACTCCGGGATACGGACAGATTAGAGGAGGCACTGCTTCCCACGGACCGTATTTTTGCGGATTTTAATGCAGTACATGTAGAGGAAAAATGGCGGAAATTGATCGATAACGGGAACGCTTTTTATCCGGGACAGACCATGGAGCAGACTACTTATCCTGCGGGAGAGTGGGTGCGTGTCTACAGAGAGGATGACAGCTTTGTGGGCATTTATGCGTATGACGGGGTAAAAGAATGGTACAAGCCCATGAAAATCTTCCCAAGTAACACAGAAAGCAGGAAATAGACTTGGAAATCATTGCAGGAACAACAGACTTTTATCTGGAAAAAGATACAGCGGTAGCTATCGGCAAATTTGACGGTGTGCATTTGGGGCACAGAAGACTTTTAGAGGAAATCCTGAATAAGAAAAAGAACGGACTGGCAGCCTGTGTTTTCACTTTTGATCCCACACCGGCGGTGCTGTTCGGACTGTCGGATGGAAAAGAACTGACGACAAGAGAAGAGAAAAGGCGTCTCTTCGAACATCTGGGGATCGACATCCTGATCGAGTTCCCGCTGACAAAAGAGACTGCAGCCACAGAACCGGAGCGTTTCGTGACAGAGATTCTGGCGAAGCAGATGAATACCCGTTTTGTGGCAGCAGGTGAAGATCTGTCTTTTGGGAAAAATGGAGCAGGCAATGCAGAACTTTTAGAGAAAATGGCTCCGCATTTAGGGTTTTGTGTCCGGACCATAGAGAAGATCGAAGTGGATGGCATCGAGGTCAGCTCTACTTACATCCGCAAGCTGGTGGAAGAGGGCCGGATGGAAGAAGCGGAAAAGATGCTGGGGATGCCCTATACTCTCGTGGGATGCGTGGAACATGGCAATCATATCGGGCATACTCTGGGCTTTCCCACAGTAAATCTTCTGCCGCCCGCAGGTAAGCTCCTGCCGCCCAACGGTGTCTATTATGCGGTAGTCCGTTATAATGGGAAGGTCTACAAAGCCATCAGCAATGTAGGGACCAAGCCGACGGTTTCTTCCGAAAAAGTGATGGGAGTGGAATCTTATCTATATGATTTCGCCCAGGATATTTACGGTCAGGAGATTGAAGTGGCACTGAAAAGCTTCCGGCGTCCGGAACGCAGATTCGGATCCTTGGAAGAGCTTAAGAAACAGCTGGACCGGGATATTGCGGATGGGCGAAACGCGTAAATTGAGTAAAAAAATGTAAAGAAACGTAAAAGAAAAGTAAAATATCCATTGCAAGTTTTTATTCTATCTCGTAAAATATATTTTGGATTGTTTATAGTTAGATTAAATTTGAAAATAATTATTTTGGTTTTTCGTAAGAGAATCAAGAGAGATTGAGGGATTAAAAATGAGCTTTGGAACAATATTGACAATGGCAGGAGGTCTGGGACTGTTTCTATTCGGAATGGAGTTGATGAGTGATTCCATTGAGAAGGTAGCAGGAGCCAGACTTCGTCGTATTCTGGAGATTTTTACCACGAATCGTTTCATGGGGATGATCGTAGGTATTATTTTCACCGGTATCATCCAGTCTTCCTCCGCATGTACGGTTATGGTCGTCAGCTTTGTTAACTCCGGTCTGATGAATCTGTATCAGGCAGCGGGAGTCATCCTCGGTGCCAATATCGGTACTACCATCACCTCACAGCTGGTATCATTTAATCTGTCCAAGATAGCACCGTTAATTCTGTTAGTCGGTGTGGTCGTGATGATGTTTACGAAGAAAGAAAAAGTCCGTAAAGTAGCGGAAGTAGTTGTAGGCTTCGGTATTCTGTTCGTGGGACTGAGCACCATGTCCCAGGCAATGGCCAACATGAAAAATGAGCCGCAGGTAGTAAATCTGCTGATGTCTCTGAAGAATCCGTTCTTAGCCACCTTGATGGGATTTGCCCTGACTGCGATTATTCAGAGCTCATCCGTAACGGTCAGTATCGT
>ENA-ORRE01002472-ORRE01002472.1-human-gut-metagenome-genome-assembly--contig:-NODE-2472-length-10838-cov-2.269127_pt1 | contig 10838 bp, 9 predicted proteins | sample MGYA00242171_ERZ509126 | MGnify/ENA primary metagenome ERZ509126 (study PRJEB26280, sample SAMEA2338648) | human gut metagenome | biome: human gut; feature: human-associated habitat; material: faeces... | reverse complement strand
AAACGCCAGCTGCTACTAAACTTCTCTTGGTGATGTTGGTCATTGTTTTTTGGACTCCCTCATTATAATTACTGGTATTAACCAGCATGTGTAATCCCGGATTGGGACCCTGCACAGGCTCGGAGACTTTCTGCTGTCAGGTTACTTTATCGTTACGTATTACTATCACCGACTTTATTTATTCTGGTGATTCAGACGATCACCTTATGTCGATTCGTACTGTGTCTCCCCTGTCGAGACACATTATTCTTTCGCGACGGTCTTTAATTGTTAATTATTCTCATTACCAATAAAGAATCGCCTGGCGGTTGCCCGGAAAGTACCAAATGCGGTTCTTACTCGCCAATACATTTTGCAAAATTGTTAAGCAATTCTCTTTTATTGACCGTACCAGAATCTATAGCTTGCATCCATGCCTTAACAAACATCTTTCAATTCAATCAAATAGAGGTTAGTTAAGCATGTCTCTCTTTTCTGATTACAGTTCCAGTAGTGAAATGCACAATAATTTAACAATTGATTATTATTTAGCACTTTCCTCTACCAAAGGCAGTGGAATTACTAATATCATTTCAATTATTCTTCAGCAAGCCCAGGATTATGATGTGGCGAAAATAACATGATGGTGAGGAGAAGCAGTTAAGGAAATCCTTATAACTAACTGTAATTTGAGAAGAATATTTTTACCTATTCCTTTTGCTTTTGATAACTGCGCAGGAACAAAGTAAAAATAATGACGAAGTAAACGGAGCATGGCAGCTCCGTTTCATTTGAAAGGAATTAATTAAGCAGGCCGGGGAAAATCCCCTTAATACCAGTAACGATAAATTCAATCCCCAACGCCATCAGCAATAGCCCCATAATACGCGTAATCACGTTGATGCCGGTCTGGCGTAAAACTCGTACCAGCCACGGTGCCATGCGAAACAATCCCCAGCAACATAAAGCGAACAATGCAATAGCCACAAAGAAACCAAACAGATAGCTAATGCTGTGATAACGCGTACCCCAGACGATGGTAGAACTGATCGCCCCTGGCCCCGCCATCAACGGCAACGCCAATGGCACCACACCAATGCTTTCACGCACCGCGGTTTCTGATTTTTCTTGCTTGTTCTGTTTATCCTCACCAAGCTTGCCGCTGATCATCGACATCGCTATTGTCACCACCAGGATGCCACCGGCGATACGGAATGAATCAATTGATATACCAAAAAGTTGTAGAATCGTGTCGCCGAGAAAAAGCGAGATCCACAAGATAATGGCCACAGACAGGTTGGCTGTAAGGTTAGTTTTGTTTCGCGCTGCCGCTGTCTGATAGAAGAAAAGAAAAAACCAAGGTTTTTAAGAGAAAAAGCCATTGAACTTGGCGTTCCAGTAGGTCCTCTTTTTGGAAAACTGCATAATGGTGAAGAAATTGAAGTAAACGGGAAAATCAAAAAAGGTCTGAATCACGGTTAGCTCCGAAGCAAAAGCCGGATAATGTTAGCCATAAATAAGGTTGAAAAGACGCGCTGACAATACGCCTTTTGACAGCATTTTTCACCTCCTAACTACTTAAAATTGCTATCATTCGTTATTGTTATCTAGTTGTGCAAAACATGCTAATGTAGCCAACAAATCATACTACAATTTGTTAACTGTTAGCTATAATGGCGAAAAGCCATGCTGAAAGGTGTCAGCTTTGCAAAAATTTGATCTTGATCACGTAATCAGTACCCAGAAGTGAGTAATCTTGCTTACGCCACCTGGAAGTGACGCATTAGAGATAATAACTCTAATGTTTAAACTCTTTTAGTAAATCACAGTGAGTGTGAGCGCGAGTAAGCTTTTGATTTCCATCGGTTAAGCAAATCATCACCGCACTGACTATACTCTCGTATTCGAGCAGATGATTTACTAAAAAAGTTTAACATTATCAGGAGAGCATTATGGCTGTTACTAATGTCGCTGAACTTAACGCACTCGTAGAGCGTGTAAAAAAAGCCCAGCGTGAATATGCCAGTTTCACTCAAGAGCAAGTAGACAAAATCTTCCGCGCCGCCGCTCTGGCTGCTGCAGATGCTCGAATCCCACTCGCGAAAATGGCCGTTGCCGAATCCGGCATGGGTATCGTCGAAGATAAAGTGATCAAAAACCACTTTGCTTCTGAATATATCTACAACGCCTATAAAGATGAAAAAACCTGTGGTGTTCTGTCTGAAGACGACACTTTTGGTACCATTACTATCGCTGAACCCATCGGTATTATTTGCGGCATCGTTCCGACCACTAACCCGACTTCAACTGCTATCTTCAAATCACTGATCAGCCTGAAGACCCGTAACGCCATTATCTTCTCCCCGCACCCGCGTGCAAAAGATGCAACCAACAAAGCGGCTGATATCGTTCTGCAGGCTGCTATCGCTGCCGGTGCTCCGAAAGATCTGATCGGCTGGATCGATCAACCTTCTGTTGAACTGTCTAACGCACTGATGCACCACCCAGACATCAACCTGATCCTCGCGACTGGTGGTCCGGGCATGGTTAAAGCCGCATACAGCTCCGGTAAACCAGCTATCGGCGTAGGCGCGGGCAACACTCCAGTTGTTATCGATGAAACTGCTGATATCAAACGTGCAGTTGCATCTGTACTGATGTCCAAAACCTTCGACAACGGCGTAATCTGTGCTTCTGAACAGTCTGTTGTTGTTGTTGACTCTGTTTATGACGCAGTACGTGAACGTTTCGCAACCCACGGTGGCTATCTGTTGCAGGGTAAAGAGCTGAAAGCTGTTCAGGACGTTATCCTGAAAAACGGTGCGCTGAACGCGGCTATCGTTGGTCAGCCAGCCTATAAAATTGCTGAACTGGCAGGCTTCTCTGTACCAGAAAACACCAAGATTCTGATCGGTGAAGTAACCGTTGTTGATGAAAGCGAACCGTTCGCACATGAAAAACTGTCCCCGACTTTGGCAATGTACCGTGCTAAGGATTTCGAAGACGCGGTAGAAAAAGCAGAAAAACTGGTTGCTATGGGCGGTATCGGTCATACCTCTTGCCTGTACACTGACCAGGATAACCAACCGGCTCGCGTTTCTTACTTCGGTCAGAAAATGAAAACGGCTCGTATCCTGATTAACACCCCGGCTTCTCAGGGTGGTATCGGTGACCTGTATAACTTCAAACTCGCACCTTCCCTGACTCTGGGTTGTGGTTCCTGGGGTGGTAACTCCATCTCTGAAAACGTTGGTCCGAAACACCTGATCAACAAGAAAACCGTTGCTAAGCGAGCTGAAAACATGTTGTGGCACAAACTTCCAAAATCTATCTACTTCCGCCGTGGCTCCCTGCCAATCGCGCTGGATGAAGTGATTACTGATGGCCACAAACGTGCGCTCATCGTGACTGACCGCTTCCTGTTCAACAATGGCTATGCTGATCAGATCACTTCCGTATTGAAAGCAGCAGGCGTTGAAACTGAAGTCTTCTTCGAAGTAGAAGCTGACCCGACCCTGAGCATCGTTCGTAAAGGTGCAGAACTGGCAAACTCCTTCAAACCAGACGTGATTATCGCGCTGGGTGGTGGTTCCCCGATGGACGCTGCGAAGATCATGTGGGTTATGTACGAACATCCGGAAACTCACTTCGAAGAACTGGCGCTGCGCTTTATGGATATCCGTAAACGTATCTACAAGTTCCCGAAAATGGGTGTGAAAGCGAAAATGATCGCTGTCACCACCACTTCTGGTACAGGTTCTGAAGTCACTCCGTTTGCGGTTGTAACTGACGACACTACTGGTCAGAAATATCCGCTGGCAGACTATGCACTGACCCCGGATATGGCGATTGTCGACGCCAACCTTGTTATGGACATGCCGAAGTCCCTGTGTGCTTTCGGTGGTCTGGACGCAGTAACTCACGCCATGGAAGCTTATGTTTCTGTACTGGCATCTGAGTTCTCTGATGGTCAGGCTCTGCAGGCACTGAAACTACTGAAAGAATATCTGCCAGCGTCCTACCACGAAGGGTCTAAAAATCCGGTAGCGCGTGAACGTGTTCACAGTGCAGCGACTATCGCGGGTATCGCGTTTGCGAACGCCTTCCTGGGTGTATGTCACTCAATGGCGCACAAACTGGGTTCCCAGTTCCATATTCCGCACGGTCTGGCAAACGCCCTGCTGATTTGTAACGTTATTCGCTACAACGCGAATGACAACCCGACCAAGCAGACTGCATTCAGCCAGTATGACCGTCCGCAGGCTCGCCGTCGTTATGCTGAAATTGCTGACCACCTGGGTCTGAGCGCACCGGGCGACCGTACTGCTGCTAAGATCGAGAAACTGCTGGCATGGCTGGAAACGCTGAAAGCTGAACTGGGTATTCCGAAATCTATCCGTGAAGCTGGCGTTCAGGAAGCAGACTTCCTGGCGAACGTGGATAAACTGTCTGAAGATGCATTCGATGACCAGTGCACCGGCGCTAACCCGCGTTACCCGCTGATCTCCGAGCTGAAACAGATTCTGCTGGATACTTACTACGGTCGTGATTATGTAGAAGGCGAAACTGCAGCGAAGAAAGAAGCCGCTCCGGCTAAAGCTGAGAAAAAAGCGAAAAAATCCGCTTAATCAGTAGCGCTGTCTGGCAACATAACGGCCCCTTCTGGGGTAATGCCAGTCAGTTAAGGAGCAGTTGACCGATCCAGTGGCTGTGTAAGAATCCGGAAACGCTCACTCGTTTCCGGATTTTTTTATGCTCATTGGACAGGCCCTTGATTTGGTATCCCGTTACGATTCTCTGCGTAACCCACTGACTTCTCTGGGGGATTACCTCGACCCCAAACTCATCTCTCGTTGCCTTGCCGAATCAGGTACTGTAACGCTACGCAAGCGCCGTCTTCCCCTCGAAATGATGGTCTGGTGTATTGTTGGCATGGCGCTTGAGCGTAAAGAACCTCTTCACCAGATTGTGAATCGCCTGGATATCATGCTGCCGGGCAATCGCCCCTTCGTTGCCCCCAGTGCCGTTATTCAGACCCGCCAGCGTCTGGGAATTGAGGCTGTCCGCCGCGTGTTCACGAAAACAGCGCAGCTCTGGCATAACACCACGCCGCATCCGCACTGGTGCGGCCTGACTCTGCTGGCCATCGATGGTGTGTTCTGGCGCACACCGGATACACCAGAGAACGATGCAGCCTTCCCCCGCCAGACACATGCCGGGAACCCGGCGCTCTACCTGCAGGTCAAAATGGTCTGCCAGATGGAACTGACCAGCCATCTGCTGACGGCTGCAGCCTTCGGCACGATGAAGAACAGCGAAAATGAGCTTGCTGAGCAACTTATAGAACAAACCGGCGATAACACTCTGACGTTAATGGATAAAGGTTATTACTCACTGGGACTGTTAAATACCTGGAGCCTGGCGGGAGAACACCGCCACTGGATGATCCCTCTCAGAAAGGGAGCGCAATATGAAGAGATCAGAAAACTGGGTAAAGGCGATCATCTGGTGAAGCTGAACACCAGCCCGCAGGCACGAAAAAAGTGGCCGGGACTGGGAAATGAGGTGACAGCCCGCCTGCTGACCGTGACACGCAAAGGAAAAGTCTGCCATCTGCTGACGTCGATGACGGACGCCATGCGCTTCACCGGGACGTATACCGGAGCTGATGCGCGATCTTGCAAGTATGGGACAACCAGTGAAATTACCGACAAGAAGGGAAAGGGCCTTCCCGAGAGTGGTAAAGGAGAGGCCCTGGAAATACCCCACAGCCCCGAAAAAGAGCCAGTCAGTTGCTTAACTGACTGGCATTACCCCTTCTGGGGCCGTTTTTTGTTTTCCCAAAGCAACTTTTCCATAAACCGGCAGCATTGTCCTTCATCATATTTGCGACGATGTATAACGCCTACACACAGCGATATTGTACTTTACAGGTTACAAGTCAATGTCGGTGTATAAGCGCTCTGTGAGGCGTATAGCGGCGTTAAAAAACTGCCGAGAAGGGTGTATAGCCCGGAAGAAGTGCGTAAAACGAACTGACAGGGATAAAAGCGCCCTGCTCACCCTGTCAGTAAAGAAATTCTTATTAATCGTGGCGATGCCTTTCCTGAATAGCCGTTAATGAGCCGACTTCTAACGCCTCTTTATAGTGTTTACGGCATACAGAAACGTAGCGTTCATTACCACCAATAACCACCTGCTCACCTTCGTTATAAGGTCTGCCTGCTTGATCAAGACGCAGCACCATGCTTGCTTTACGGCCACAAAAACAGATGGTTTTTAATTCAACCAGTTTGTCGGACCATGCCAGTAAGTATTGACTGCCAATAAATAATTCACCTCGAAAATCGGTACGTAAACCATAACAAAGTACGGGTATATCGAGTTGATCGACAACCTCCGATAATTCATATACTTGTTGTCTGGTTAAAAACTGGCATTCATCAACCAGTACGCAATGAATTGCCTGCTGTTCATGTTCCGCACGAATCTCATCAAATAATGATGAATTTTGGTTAAATAATTTTGCAGGTGATGACAAACCTATACGCGAACTGACTTTCCCGGCACCAAAGCGATCATCAATTTCTGCCGTATATACGACAGTGCGCATGCCGCGTTCCTGGTAATTGTATGAAGATTGCAACAATGCTGTAGACTTACCCGCATTCATTGCGGAATAGTAGAAATATAGCTGTGCCATCAGCCACAGGCCCTCAATGATATGAAATAAAGTTGGCTGGAGTTTATCATAATTCGTCAGTTTTTCAGCTCAACAGTATGCACAGAAGTGGTATATGCGTTCTCCCTTACGAAGCCTTGCATAATCCTTCTGAGCTATCATTACAACTGCCTCGCTTGTTATAAGCGGGTAAATGACTGCCGGTAACTATTCACAATCTTTAACCTGTTGCGCATGTAATAGCCCTCTGTTGACCTCCAGGAGATAGTGCAATACTAAGTCCCTGCTCTTATTGCGACTGTTCTACTTTTCATCATTCGCTTAATAGGGAATTCTCGTAAACACGACTAATACAGAAGACTGAAAGGTCGTCAGCCTACGATTATCTCCCCATAAAATGTGACATGAATCAGGAAGTTTTAACCTCACGTGCTGCGAAATCATCGGTGCAAATAGGGCTATATGCCGCGTCTTTTCTGGCTAATTTTATGAAAAGATATTTATTGGCGGCACAAAATAAAGAACAATTTTGAATTCCTTACATTCCTGGCTATTGCACAACTGAATTTAAGGCTCTATTATTACCTCAACAAACCACCCCAATATAAGTTTGAGATTACTACAATGAGCGAAGCACTTAAAATTCTGAACAACATCCGTACTCTTCGTGCGCAGGCAAGAGAATGTACACTTGAAACGCTGGAAGAAATGCTGGAAAAATTAGAAGTTGTTGTTAACGAACGTCGCGAAGAAGAAAGCGCGGCTGCTGCTGAAGTTGAAGAGCGCACTCGTAAACTGCAGCAATATCGCGAAATGCTGATCGCTGACGGTATTGACCCGAACGAACTGCTGAATAGCCTTGCTGCCGTTAAATCTGGCACCAAAGCTAAGCGTGCTCAGCGTCCGGCAAAATATAGCTACGTTGACGAAAACGGCGAAACTAAAACCTGGACTGGCCAGGGCCGTACTCCAGCTGTAATCAAAAAAGCAATGGATGAGCAAGGTAAATCCCTCGACGATTTCCTGATCAAGCAATAATCTTTTGTAGATTGCACATGCTAAAAATCCCGCCATCGGCGGGATTTTTTATTGTCCGGTTTAAGACAATTTAATAAGAATAAGCTATAAAAAAAACGGCGTCGATTGCTCAACACCGTTTCGTGGAAAACACCGATACGGATGTTACTTCTTAATGCCCATCTCTTCTTCAAGCCAGGCTTTAAATTCCGTGCCAAGGGTGTTATGACGAATACCGTATTCAACGAAGGCCTGCATGTAACCTAATTTATTACCGCAGTCATGGCTCTTCCCTTTCATATGATAGGCTTCAACCGTTTCTTTTTCGATCAGCATATCAATTGCGTCGGTGAGCTGAATTTCATCACCAGCTCCAGGAGGGGTTTTTGCCAGCAACGGCCAAATATCCGCGCTAAGTACGTAACGACCCACAATAGCGAGATTAGACGGCGCAACATCCGCTTTTGGTTTTTCAACCACGCCAACCATCGGTACGCTTTCACCCGGCGCTAATTCAACGCCTTTGCAATCCACAACGCCATATGCGGTCACATCAGCAACCGGTTCAACCATGATCTGGCTATGACCCGTTTCATCAAAGCGGCGGATCATCTCTGCCAGGTTATCCTGTGATAAATCGGATTCATATTCATCCAGAATAACGTCAGGCAAAATAACAGCCACAGGTTCATCACCCACTACCGGGTGAGCACACAATACCGCGTGTCCCAGGCCTTTCGCCAGCCCCTGACGAACTTGCATAATAGTCACGTGCGGCGGACAAATAGACTGCACTTCATCAAGCAGTTGACGTTTTACACGTTTTTCCAGCATTGCTTCCAGTTCAAAACTGGTATCAAAGTGGTTTTCAATAGAGTTTTTAGATGAGTGAGTAACCAGCACAATTTCAGTAATGCCAGCCGCAATACATTCATTCACGACGTATTGAATTAATGGCTTATCGACAAGTGGCAGCATCTCTTTCGGGATGGCTTTCGTCGCCGGCAACATCCTGGTTCCTAATCCCGCTACGGGGATAACGGCTTTTTTGACTTTCGTATTAATGGCAGCCATTTAAATTCTCCTGGACTGTTCGTGTTTTGAACGTGTTCATATTTCTGTATCGCATCCCAGTATATCAGCACCCCGAAGGGGCTAAGTTCTGAAAAGGAGGCGAGTTAGCATAATTAAGACAATTACTTATACGAATAGCGACGATAGTACCACCAGCCGACATTAGCAGGTAATGCAAATTTAGCCCGTGTTATCGTTTGCTCATTCTGCAGACAACATCAAGCGCAGCCGACCACCGGTTCCCCATATTTGGCATTGCCAGGCATCGCATCGCTGGCTCAATTGATTCAAATAAGCGTTACCTAAAGTGCCTAACGGAACACCATTACTGATTTGCACCTGATGTTCGCCGGTATTTAACGTCGCATTCAGACCCGCAGAAACCAGAATGAGATTTTTCAGTTCGCGATGATAATAGCCAACTAATAGCGGAAACTGCCCCGGCAGATTGGCCTGACGGAGTAAATGGTTTACCTGCTTCAATAACGCGCCCAACTCTGGCAACCGTTGATTTTGGTGTGCAAGCTGTTCCTGTAATAATCCGTTAAACAATGCGCGTAATAACAAGGCAGCAAGTACGCCATTATGTCCAGCTCGGGTGACATCAAGGCAATAAAATGCCAGATCGTTTTCCGAAAGTGCGGCAATATCAAGCACCAGGCCGGGTTTGTCCGCGGCAACTAATTGACGATAATTAACCCGGCATTGGGAAATAACCTGCTGAACCGGCGGTTGCAATTCCTGTAATAATTTCGCCGCTGCAGCAGGGTTATCAACCATTGCATCCCAGTCGCGAAAAAGCCTTTCCTCTTCCTCAACGCGGGAATTAAACATGCTGGGATAGAGACAGGCAAAAACCATCTCGCGCAAGCGATTCAGATCTTTAACCGGTTTCAGCAAAACATCTTCAACGCCCAGACGTAACGCTTTGGCAATATCTGCCATATTTTCAGTGGCAGATATCACCAGAACTGGTGTCTGGTCACCTCTGTTGCGTATATGTTCCAGCAGTTTAAGCCCGTTCATTCGTGGCATCGCGATATCACATATCATCAGGTCTGGAGTGAAACCTCCCAGCAACTCAAGGGCATCCACCCCATCAGCCGCCAGTACCGTTGTCGCTCCCAATGAGGAAAACCACGAATCCAGAAGCGAGCGAAATACCTGCTCATCTTCAACAATGAGAATCTGTTTTCCGACCAATGGCTGCGTCATGTTCTCTCCCCTGACTGGCTTTACTCAATAGTGGCATGCTATTGCCACCTACGCCTGTCAGAATTAACTTAAGTGTAGATAAAAATTCTGGTCAAATGTTGGTGCGTACCAACGGCAAAAGTTCGTCCATTTTCTTTTCCACTGCCAACTGTCCGGCCGCAATGGCAGCGTGCGCGCGATGGAAATCAAGCGTAGATATTTGCGGGCAAACAGGTTGAATCAGAATATCGGGCGGATCACCTGCCATGCGGTTCCTTTTAAGGCGGTTCTCCAGCACCTGGATAGAAGTGGTCATAATCTCTGTTGCCGTTGGCGCTGTCACCGCCCGACGTGTCGTTATGCTGCCTAACCTTTCTTTCAGACGCGCATGCCACGGCAGAGAATCACCATTCTCGCTATTTTCTTCACTGACATTAAAGGAGAGCAAATCTTGTTGCATCAAATGAGCATCGTGCTGCAGGTCGACCGCTATCACAATATCAGCCCCCAATGCACGCGTGAGGGAAATAGGAATTGGGTTAACTACAGCGCCATCAACCAGCCAGTAGCCGTTATGCGCAACGGGTGCCATTAGTCCTGGAATACTGCATGATGCACGAATAGCAAGATGGAGATCGCCTTCAGTAAACCATAATTCACGCCCAGTACTTAAATTGGTGGCAACAGCCGCGAAGCGACGGGAACAATTTTCGATCTCTGTTTCCGGCATTATTTCGCGATATTGATTGAAGACACGCTCGCCGCGCAGTAACCCACCGCGCTGCCAGGAGAGATCCATCAGGCGTAAAACATCCCAATAACTGAAAGAGGTCACCCAATCTTCCAGCGCAGATAATCGATCGCATGCATAGGCAGCGCCCACCAGCGAACC
>ENA-ORRE01002464-ORRE01002464.1-human-gut-metagenome-genome-assembly--contig:-NODE-2464-length-10849-cov-18.262831_pt1 | contig 10849 bp, 11 predicted proteins | sample MGYA00242171_ERZ509126 | MGnify/ENA primary metagenome ERZ509126 (study PRJEB26280, sample SAMEA2338648) | human gut metagenome | biome: human gut; feature: human-associated habitat; material: faeces... | reverse complement strand
AAGTAGAACCAACAAGTACAGATACACATAAAGGAATAGTATATCTAGATCCAACTGATTTAGAAAATAGTTGTAATGCATCAAATAGTAAAAGTAAAACAGAAACAAAGACAGGATGTATGAAATGGTATATATATTCAGAAGATGATAATAATTATATTATGATATTAGATCACAATACTACAGTAAGTGTTGCATATAATTCAACTAATAGTAATAGTGAAATGAAAGAAGTTAAAACAGCTCTAGAATCTGATACAAGTACTTGGAATGGTAATTTAAAAGCAAGATTAATTGAAGCCTATGAAATATCAAATATAGTAGGAAATGTGACATGGAAAGATTCAGGTGGTAGTTTTTATTTAGATAGTAATAATCAAACACAAGTAGCTAATAGTACAAATAAATCAAAATATGCTTGGCTTTATGATTATACATATGATTGTGCAATTTATGGATGTAATATAGATGATTTAAATAATAGAAATAATTATGGGTATTGGACATCCACTAAACACACTGATTCTTCCAGTTGTGCGTGGAATGTAGATAAAAATGGTCATTTAGATTATGATGGAGTTAATGATAGTCATTATGGTCTTCGCCCAGTTATAACAGTATCTAAAGATATTTTTGAATAGAATTAATAAGGTATGAGAAATCATACTTTTTTGTATACTTAAGATGTATTTTATTATATAATTAATAAAGATGAGAGGATATATTATGGAAAAGAAAAAAGATATTATAGCTAATATTATATTTATTTTATTATTTATATGTATATATTTTATATTAACAAATACGGAATATATTTATGGTTCTGTTACAGATTTCAAGACACAGCACTATCTAATACCAGAGTATTTTAGAAATTTATTTTATACAACACATGATCTTTTACCAGATTTCGCATTTAATTTAGGTGGTGGGCAAAATATTTATTATTTTTCTTATTATGGATTTTTAAATCCTATTATCTTATTGTCATATTTTTTTCCATTTATTAAAATGATGGATTATATGATATTTACTAACTGTCTTATAGTACTTATAAGTACTTCATTATTTTATTTTTATTTAAAAAGTAATAATTATTGTTTTAAAACAAGATTTATATGTTCTATTTTATTTTTACTTAGTGGTCCTTTAATATTTCATTCACATAGACATGTTATGTTTATAAATTATATTCTATTTTTAATTATGGGATTATTTGGTACTGATAAATATATAAAAGAAAATAAAATAGGATTATTAATTACATCTTTAATATTAATTATATTTACAAGTTATTATTATAGTGTATCTAGTTTAGTTGTTTTATTTATTTATTATATATATAAACTAATAAAAAATAGTAATAAAATAAATAAACAATTATTTAATAAAATACTAAGTATTATACCAGTTTATTTAATAGCTATATTAATATCTAGTATTATAATTATACCAACTCTTTATACATTATTAAATGGTAGAGATGGTGATATAAATATAATAGGTATTAAAGATTTAATAACACCATCTCTTTCATTATTATATGATCCATATTCTATAGGACTTACATTTATTAGTTTAATATCTATTTTATATTTAATGATGAAAGGAAATAAGGCTAATAACTTTTTAGCTCTAATTTGTTTATTAGCTAGTTTATTTCCTATATTTAATTATATTTTAAATGGAATGCTTTATATAAATAGTAAATCATTAATACCTTTTATGCCATTATTTATTATACTTATAGCACAGTTTTTAAATCCTTTACTTATAAAAAAGAAATCAATAAAACAAATACTTTTAATTTTATATTTAATAATTTCTTCATTTATTATATGTATATATACTAATAAAGAAGATAAATTAATGAAAAAAAGTGATATTGATAATACTAAATATAATTCTACTATTAATTTAATAAATTATATTACTTCAACTGATAAAGATATATATAGAATAAATAATAATGTACTTGATTTAAATGGCGCTAACTTAGTAACTAATATAAGAGAATATAAATCAACACTATATTCATCTTCTTATAATAGTAATTACAGTAAGTTATATTTTGATATACTTAATAATTCTATTACTCATAGAAATAAATTAATGACTACATCTTCTAATAATATAATAACTCAAATGCTTTTAGGGGAGAAATATATTGTTACATCTTCTACTCTTGATTTAGAACTAATCAAAGAAATGAATGGTATTAAGTTATATAAAAATTCATTTGTTTTACCTATAGGGTATGCCAGTAATAATTTAATTGGGTATGATGAATATGATAAATTAAATTATCCAGATAATGTTATTTGTATGCTTAAAAATATTGTTGTAGATGGAAAATATAAAACAAATATAGATAGTATTAATAAAAGTAATTTAAATTATGATGTTATATCAAGAAATAATATAGATATATCTTTAAAAAATAATAAATATTATATTAAAGCAAAAAAGAATGCATCATTAAATATTAAGATTAATGAAAATATGGATAATAAAGTATTATTTATTAGATTTAAAAATTATAATAATCCAGATTATGATATATCTATAGATATAAATGGTATGAAAAATAAATTAACTGATAAGAATTGGAAATATCATAATAAAAATTATATATTTGATTATGTATTATATAATACAGATACATTAAATATAAAATTCTCATCTGGAGAATATGAAATAGGTAATATAGAAACATATTTACTTGATTATAGTGATATAGAAAATATTAATAAAAATATAGATAAATTTAATATTGATTATAGTAGCACCAAAGGTGATTTTATAAAAGGAAAAATAAATGTAACAAATGATAATTCATATTTTGTTTTAACTATTCCATACGATAAAGGATTTAATATAAAAGTAGATGGTAAAGATGCAATCTATGAAAATGTTAATACTAGTTTTATAGGATTTAAAATAGAAAAAGGAAGTCATGATATTTCTATTGAATATAAAGCTCCTTATAAAAATGTAAGTATTATTATGAGTATTTGTGGAATAATAATATTAGTTATATTTAATTTATATAGAAAAAAGAAAAAGCTTAAAAATTAAGCTTTTTTTACATCATTTGAAAGTTAGAACTATTATATTTAGCATTTGAATAATTATTTTGACCAATCATACTTTCTAGATTATTAACTCTATTTTCTAGAGAATTTATTTGTTGTTGTAAGGTATTTACTTGTTGTTCCAATGTATTACTTGAAACTCCTTGAGTTACAGTATAACCTTGATTTACTGGAATTGGAATAGGTGCCATCATAGGGTTCATACCTTGATAAGGTGGATAAACTGGATAAGGCATCATACAGTTACGATCTTTTTTCAATTTACATACATCCCTTCTAGTTAAATATATGTAATAGCACAAAAAAATTTACTTTTTTAATAATTTATTTTATAATTATTAAGAGGTAATGATATGGAAAAAATAGATTTATATAAATATGAAAAAGAATTATATAAAAATGGTATAAAATATATTGGAGGTGTAGATGAAGTTGGAAGAGGTCCATTAATTGGTCCTGTTGTAGCTGCGTGTTGTGTACTTCCAGAAGATTTTAAATTAGAAGGTTTAACTGATTCTAAAAAACTAAGTGAAAAGAAAAGAGAATTATTTTATGACTATATAAAAGAACATGCTATAGCATATGGAATAGGTATAAAATCCGAGGTAATAATTGATGAAGTTAATATATATGAGGCTACTAAATTAGCAATGTATGATGCAATAAAAGAAGTAAAAAAACAAGTACCTCTTGAACATGTTTTAATAGATGCTATGCCACTTGAATTAGATATTAAATCAACATCTATTATAAAAGGAGATGCTAAAAGTATTAGTATTGCTGCAGCTTCTGTTTTAGCAAAAGTTACTCGTGATAGAATGATGTATGAACTTGATAAAAAATATCCAATGTATGGATTTGGAAGTCATAAAGGATATCCAACAAAAAAACATGTTGAGGCAATATATAAATATGGACTTATAGAAGGATATAGAAAAACATATAAGCCAATTAAAGATATAATAAAGGAGAATAATAATGTTTAATTTTAATAAAAATAGTTTTAATAATATGAATAATCAAAATAATCAAAATAAATTGATAAGTAATTATAAACATAATACAGATGGTGGAAGAAGAAGTATTGAAGAAGTTAAACAAGATAGAATAAATACTAACTATAATGTAGAACAGGCAAAAATAAAATTTAGAAACGAAAGAGAAAGAAAAGAGTATGAGCAAGATAATCCCAAAATAATAAATCCATCTTTAAATATACCAAGTCCTAAAAATAAAATTGATTCTATGAATAATTTAAGAAGAGGTAATTTTAATTGAAAATAGAAAGAATTATAACAGGTTATTTAGAAGAAAATTGTTATATTTTAACAAATGATGATAATCAAGCACTTATTATTGATCCAGGAGATGAAGCATTAAAAATAATTTCTAATATTAAAAATCGTGAAGTAATAGGCATACTTATTACTCATCATCACATGGATCATATAGGTGCTTTAAATGATATAAAAAATAAATACAATATAAAAGAATTAAATTTTGAAGAGGGAAGACATTTTATAGAAGATTTTTCATTTGAGGTTATAAATACACCAGGTCATACAAAAGATAGTAAGAGTTATTATTTTTATAATGATAATTGTATGTTTACAGGAGATTTTTTATTTAAGGGAACAATTGGTAGAACTGATATGGAAACAGGTAGTAATGCTGATATGAAATCTTCTTTAAATAAAATTAAAAAATATGATGATAGAATTATTATTTATCCTGGTCATGGAGAAAGTTCTACACTTTTATATGAAAAAGAAAATAATATATATTTAGTATAAGTTCACATAAATTTCACATAATTAACAAAATCTCAACACATAGATATAATATGATTATAGTGTTGAAAGTAGGTGATATAAATAATAAAAAAACAAACGATGACAAAGATATAAAATTTATTTCATAAAGAAATATTTTAATAAACAAATTACTCCTCATAAACTATATACACAAAAAGAGATTACCCTATCTCTTTTTTTATTTAAATTCATTTATTTTATGGTATAATGAATATATCATATAAAAGAGGAGAGGATATTTATGTCTAGTTTACCATTAGTTGTAAAGTATTTAATTACATTTTTAATATCTATGGTACCTATTATTGAATTAAGGGGCGCTATACCTATTGCTGAAAGTTTAAATTTAAATATTTTTTTATATTATCCTATAGCTATAATAGGAAATTTATTGCCAGTACCTATTATTTATCTTTTCGCAAGAAAAGTACTTATTTGGGGAAAGGATAAAAAAGTAATTGGTAAGTTTTTTACATGGTGTCTTGAAAAAGGAGAAAAAGGTGGAAAAAAATTAAAAGAATCTGCTGGTAATACTGGAATCTTTTGGGCATTACTTTTATTTGTTGGAATTCCATTACCAGGTACGGGCGCTTGGACTGGAACACTAGCAGCTAGTTTTTTAAGCCTTGATTTTAAAACAAGTGTATGTGCTGTGTCACTTGGAGTAGTACTTGCAGGTATAATTATGTCACTTGGAAGTAAAATTGTATCTATACTTGGGTGGCTTGGTGTAGTAGCAATAATTTTAACGATAGTTGTTATAATTACAATTTCAATATTATTAAAGAAAAAAAGAAAATAATATATAATATTTAAAAAGATTAATTATCTTTTTTTTTGATAATGTGTGTTATAATTTTTATGTAAATATAGATTGTGAGGTGTTTAAATGATAGCTGAAGTATTAGTTGAAATAAATTTTAATAATAAGGAACAAACGTTTAGTTATTTGATACCTGATAATCTTAGTGTAGAACTTGGATGTAGAGTACTTGTACCTTTTGGTAATAGAAAATTAGAAGGTTTTGTACTTGATATACATGAAAACAATAATACTAGTACTAATTTAAAGACTATTGAAAATATTTTAGATGAAAATCCTGTCTTAACAAGTGAATTAATAGAATTAGGTAAATATATGAGTAAGAAAACAATTTCATCTTTAATTAGTTGTTATCAAGCTATGTTACCTAAAGCTTTAAAAGCAAAAGCAAAAGTTAAAATAAACAAAAAGTTAATTAAATTTATTAAATTAAATATTGATTACAATGAAGCTTTAAATAATGCAAAGAATGATAAACAAAAAGAAATAATTAATAGTTTAAAAAATGGAGAAAAAAAATTAACAGATATAAGTTGTATTAATTCATCATATAAAACTCTTTTAAATAATGGAATTTTAAAAGAAATATTAGAAGAAGAATATAGAATAAAAAATAATACAAGTGTAACTAAAAGTAATATCATTTTAAACGATGAACAAAAAAATGCTGTATCTTCTATTTTGCTTGATAAATTTAAACCTTATCTTTTATTTGGAGTTACTGGTTCTGGAAAAACAGAAGTTTATATGCATGTAATAAAAAAAGTTATTGATTTAGGCCGTGAAGTTATTGTACTTGTACCTGAAATTAGTTTAACTCCACAACTTATTAATAATTTTAGAGAAAGATTTGGAGATAATATTGCTATTTTACATAGTGGATTATCTGATGGTGAAAAATATGATGAATGGAGAAAGATAGAAAGACAAGAAGTAAAGATAGTTATTGGTGCGAGAAGCGCTATATTCGCACCATTTACTAATTTAGGATTAATTGTTATGGATGAGGAACATGTATCAACTTATAAACAAGAAAATAATCCTAAATATTCAACACATGATATGGCAATTTTTAGGGCCAAATATAATAATATACCTGTTATTTTTGGTAGTGCGACTCCATCAATTGAAAGTTATACAAGAGCTATTAATAATGTATATAAATTAATTGAACTAAAAAAAAGAATAAATAATTCTCTTCCTAATGTAGAAATAATTGACATGAAAGATGAATATAAACACGGTAATAAAATTATATCATCTTCTTTAAAAGAAAAATTAGAAAGCATAATAGAGAGAAAAGAACAAGCTATTATTCTTTTAAATAGGCGTGGTTTTTCAACAATTACAACATGTAAAAATTGTGGTTATGTACATAAATGTAAAAATTGTGATATACCACTTACATATCATAAAAGTTCTAATTCTTATAAATGTCATTATTGTGGTTATACAACAAGTAATTTAAGGGTATGTCCAGTTTGTAAATCAGATGACTTAGATAATATGGGACTAGGTACTGAAAAGTTAGAAGAATATATAAATAAAAATATAAAAGGAGCTAAAGTAATAAGGATGGATGTAGATACTACATCAAGAAAAGGTAGCCATGAGAGAATAATAAATTCTTTTAAAAATGGGGATGCTAATATATTACTAGGGACACAAATGATAGCAAAAGGGCTTGATTTTCCTAATGTTACGCTTGTTGGTGTAATAAATGCTGATGCAACTCTAAATGTTCCTGATTTTAGAAGCTCTGAAAGGACTTTTCAACTTTTAAATCAAGTAAGTGGTAGAAGTGGAAGAGCTTCATTAAAGGGAAATGTTGTAATTCAAGCTTTTAATACAGATCATTATAGTATTGTTTTAGCTTCTAAAAATAGATATTTAGATTTTTATGAAAAAGAAATAAGCTATAGAAAAAAATTATTATATCCTCCATATTGTAATTTAGCACTTATTAAGATAAGTTCTAGATACGAAAATGAAGTAATTAATGAATCAAATAAAATTGTTAAATATTTAAATAGTGTTAAAGCAAAAGATGTAATTATTTTAGGCCCTTCAGCACCGTCAATGTATAAAATTAATAATACATTTAATATGCAAATAATACTTAAATATAAAAAAACAGAAAATATTTATAATCATTTACTTTATATAAAGAATCTTTATGATAATAAAAAAATAAAAGTTGAAATAGATATTAATCCAATAAAAATATGAAGATGTAGAAATGTAATAATATAAATGAAATTATAAATAAAATAAGAGAAATGGATTATGATAAAGAAATTTGTATTGCAGAATTAACATGTTATAATCCAGAAACTAATTTTGTAGAACCCATGGATCAAATGAAATCTATGTTCATAATCTCGGTAAAAAGATAAAACTTTCAGAACTAGAACAATATATAAAAGAAAGCTAGATACTACTTATTTCAGTGATAGAGTAATTTTTGACAAAACTTAATAAATATGTTATTATGAATATGTCAAAGAAATTTGCATAAAATAAAAAGGGAATACTTAACTTTGCCGAGTTGAGTACTTGCCCATATTTATGGTAAAGCACTTAATCTATGCTAGATTGAGTGCTGTTTTTCTTATATAGTTTACTACTTTTCTAAAGTAAAAAGTAAGGCTATTAGTAAGAAGATAATAATGATTAAAGAAGAGATTAAAAAATCTTTCTTATACATAACTATCAGCCTCCTTCCTTATTTAGTTGGAGGCAAGCACTCAACAGTTAAGTTTCCCTATAAAAATTATACTATATAAATTTTTACATAACAAGTGAACAATAGAAAATTTTTTTGAATGTAGTTGTATTTTATTAATTGAAAAATTTATTTCGCTAAAAAAATATGATATAATTAAAAAAGGTGATATTATGGAAGAAAATTTAAATATTGAGAATATAGAAGTTAAAGAAGAGTTAAGAATAGTTTTTATGGGAACACCAGATTTTGCCAGATGTGTATTAGAAGGTATTTGCTCTAAATATAAAGTACGAGCTATTGTAACACAACCTGATAAAGAAGTTGGAAGAAAAAAAGAAATAAAAATTTCTCCTGTAAAAGAATATGCGAATGATAATCTTATTTTATGTCTTCAGCCAGAACGCATCAAAGATGCAACAGATGAAATAATTAGTTTAAAACCTAATATGATAATTACTTGTGCATATGGGCAAATTCTTCCAAGAGAATTACTTGTTATGCCTAAATATGGTTGTATTAATGTACATGCATCTCTTCTTCCTTTATTAAGAGGAGGAGCTCCTATTCAAAGAAGCATTATGGAAGGACATAAAAAAACAGGTATTACAATTATGCATATGTCACCATATATGGATGAAGGGGATATAATAGTTGAAAAAGAAATACCTATTTTAGATGAAGATAACTATACATCATTAAATGAAAAATTAAGTGTTGTAGGACGTGATTTATTACTTGAAGTTATACCACAATTATATGATGGAATTGCTCCAAGAAAAGAACAAGATTCTACATTAGCTACATATGCTCCAATAATAAAAAAAGAAGATGAAAGAATAGTCTTTAACAAAACAACAAGACAAATTGTAAATCAAATAAGAGGACTTAGCGACGTACCTGGTGCATATTGTATGTTTGAAGGTAAAAGAGTAAAAGTATTTAAGGCATATGCAACAGAAAATTCTTTTAATGGATGTATGAATGGCGAAGTTACTGCAATCTACAAAGATGGATTTGGAGTAAAGGTAGAAAATGGGGAAGTTGTGTTTACTGAAATACAAATGGAAGGTAAACAAAGAATGAATGCATCAAGTTATATAAATGGCCTTCAAAATAAAGATAAATTTATTGGAAGGGTGTTTGAATAAAATGGAAGAAAAAAAGTCAAAATGGAAAATTTTTAAAGAAGCATGGCATGATCCAAAGAAACATGCAATTATATGTTTGATTTTATATGCAATATTTTTCTTAAGTATATTTGTAATTTATAAAATAACGGAAATAACTTCTTCTATTAAATATGAAGATAATGATAAATATCAAGAAGAAAGTATATTAGAAAAATATAAAAAAATGGATAATTATGAATATAGTTATAATATAAATTATAATAATATAATATATAATATTGATGGAACTATATATAATAAATATGAAAAATTTATTTTAAATAATACAAAAGAAAATTTTTATATAGAAAATAATGGCCTAGAATTTGATAATAATTATTTAGAGTTAGAAAATAAATTGAATTTAAATTTAGAAAACTTAAAACCATATAATATTTATAATATTATAAATGATATAGAACCAAATGAAACCACTGAGTATAAAGATGGTTCAAAGAAAGAAATATATAATTTAAAATTAGAAAATATTAAAGGTATATTGAAACAAAATTATTCTAATTTATCTGATGATGTCATTATAACTTTATATAGTGAAAATGATAAAATAAATAAAATAGAAATTGATATAGATACATCTTTATTAAAAGAAAATATAGTTATAGAATATAAAAATATAGGTAATATTAGTGATTTTAGTATAAATAGTTGAAAAATAAAAAAAATTATGTTAAATTTATATAGGTAGAGGTGAGAGATATGCAAATAATACTAATGATTGTTTGTTTCTTATTAATTGGTATAGTTTTAATTCAACCAAGTAAAGCTGACACAAATAATGCTTTATCAGGTGGAAATGATAATTTATTTAAAAATAGGAAAGAAAGAGGAGGAGAGTTATTTATAACTAGACTTACTCTTTGTTTAGGAATTGCTTATTTTGTAATTTGTATGATTCAAGGATTTTAGAAGTATTTTATACTTCTTTTATTTTTATGAAAGGATAAAATATGAAAAAAATATTAATTTTATTATTAGCTTTTTTTGTTGTAGGATGTAAAAATAATAAAAATAAAGTTATAAATATAAAAGATGAATCTGTTATAAATAATTTGAATTTTAAAACACTTGCTGTAATAAAAGTAAATGGTTTATATTCTATTTCAACACAGATACTTAATAATGGAGATAAATCAAAAATTGATTCTTTTGATATAGTTATAAAAGATAAGAATAGTAATGTTTTAACAATTTTAAAAGGT
>ENA-ORRE01002463-ORRE01002463.1-human-gut-metagenome-genome-assembly--contig:-NODE-2463-length-10850-cov-5.802872_pt1 | contig 10850 bp, 12 predicted proteins | sample MGYA00242171_ERZ509126 | MGnify/ENA primary metagenome ERZ509126 (study PRJEB26280, sample SAMEA2338648) | human gut metagenome | biome: human gut; feature: human-associated habitat; material: faeces... | reverse complement strand
CCCAACTTATCTATTTCAGCAAGTTGGGAGGGAATTCACGTCTTTAGCGGACAGTGATAATTTTTAACATTTATACACACTCAATTAAATTTCTCAATCGTATTATATATAAAACAATCTTTAATATATGGACCAAAAAACACTTTACACACGGGCATTATCAGCCGATTTTCTATATTGGCTGAATGAAAACAAATTACTGAAAACATTTAAGAGCAACCCGCTACTCAATATCGGTATGCGTGGAAATAAAATCATCATCTATTATCGCGGTGCAAAAATCCTGACAATCACTGATCGCATCATTTCAAACCCGAAAAAACAATTGATACAATTAGACTCCAAATACATTGGAACAGAAAGCATATGCCCGCCCACCCTCGACAATATTCAAGAATATTTGAACGAAGCGATATGCGCAGTCAACAATAGTGGAAAAGTTGTAGCCGAACAGGAAATAAGGCAAACAATAGCTTATGCAAACAACCTGTCGGCAAACGCAAATGATACGGACTACTTCATAGTTGACCAAGAATACAGCGCACCAAGTTCAAGCGGGAAGAATTGTAAATTTGATGTGGTTGCCCTCAGATGGCCATCAAAGAAAGAAGCTCGACGGTCCCCGAATATCAAAGATTTTGAGATAGTCATTTTTGAACTTAAACACGGTATCAATGCAGTCGGTTCATCCTCGAAGGCACAGAATGGAAAAGCTGCCGATCTCAAAAGCCATATGGAAGATTTTAAATCATTCGTCAGCAATGACAGTATATGCCATCAATTCAAGCACGACATTCTATCGATGTTCCGACAACAGTGCATCCTGGAAGATGGATTTTTCTGCTCCGGGAAAATGCACAAATACGAAAAAATCAAAGGCTTGAAACATATTCCTGCTTTTATTGAATCGTTGACAGACAGTCAAATTGAAAGAATTCCTGTAAAATTCGGATTCATCATCTCGGATTACAAACTGGCAAGTACCGTCCTCACTGAACAGTTGTCCATGTTTGACGATGATTTCCTGTTCGCCACAAGCTCATTTATGGGCTATGGCCTATACGATGCTTTCATAATTAATCGAAACCAACTAAACAACATTTTAAGCAAATGAAAATCACTATACACCGAGGGACCAATCAAATTGGCGGTTCCGTTACAGAGTACGAAGTCAATGGCTGGCATCTTTTTATCGATTACGGAGAACAACTTCCCAGCATGACCACAACTAATGATGCACTTGAAATTGATGGGTTAACCAAAGGAGACCTTTCGAAAAGCATATTGCTTATTACACATTACCACGCCGACCATTTAGGAAAGATAGCCGAACTACCCGTGAAACTGCCGATTTATATGGGCAAAACGGCACGCAATATTTTACAGATATTGTCAGAGCATCTTTCAGAAGTAGACAATAATCATAAAATGATTGCTGAAAGATTAGCGAGTATCCACACTTTCAGCCCCGGGGAGGAATTTGCATTTGGCGATTTGAAAATTTTGCCGGTTATGATTGACCATTCTGCATTTGACGCCTACTCTTTCCTCATTAAAGAGAAAACTCTTAAAGTGCTTCATACCGGAGATTTTCGCAGTCACGGATTCCGTAGCGGAAAGTTTCTCCAAGCAATCCGACAATATGTTGGAAAAGTAGATTATGTCGTTTGCGAAGGTACAAATGTAACCCGCCCCAACGCAACAAATGAAACTGAACAAGAACTGCAATGCCGATTTGAACAATCTTTCAAAGAAAATAAAAACAATGTTGTTTATGTATCATCGACTAACATTGACCGGATTTTCGGATTATACCACGCCGCTCTACGTGCCAAGCGTCCGTTTTATGTTGACAGCTACCAGAAACGTATCATGGATACTATTTGTCAAACAAACAATCTATGGAGCAAATCACCACTGTTCAACTATGGAAAATACGAACCAATCGAACTGCAATATGAACATAAGGAATTCAAAGTAAACCAAAAATTCAATGAATTTCTAAAAGAAAGAGGATACGTATTGATTGCCCGTTCCAATCAAAGGTTTGACAATTTGCTTGCACGCACACCAAATGACAACAGAAAAACCTACCTTTCGATGTGGAACGGCTATACAGACAAGAACAATGCCGCCTATAATCCAAAGCTGGCCAATTCAATAGGCAACGACTATCTGTATATGCACACAAGCGGACACTGCGACAAAAACAGCCTTCAAGAACTTTTTAAAGAGGTTTCTCCCAAAGCTATCATACCGATACATACGAACGATCCAAAAATCTTTTCAGAATCATTCTGCGAACAATGGCCCATATTGCTATTAAATGACAGAGAGACTTTTGAAACCTTACCTGACATCGAATATGACAATATTACAGGCAGCATAATAACAATTGACAAACAACAAGACAAAAATACCACCAAAGATTTCCACAAAATAAGAGTGAACAATATCGGAATTTTCAATAGCACAGAAGATGCTTTGAACATTTTGAAAAAAATTGTTTATGCTCCCAAAGGCGTCGTCGGTTTTCAAATCGAAGACACAGAAGACATGTCACCATTTCACCTCATTACCTACTGCCCGGATTTTTCAATTAACGCTGAATATTCTTTTGGAAATCACAAGCCAGGGGGTGCTGACCATCAAAAGCCATGCAAATTCAAGCCGGGAGAGAAAGCACTTGCAGTACACATCACAGAATCGGCCTTAATTCCTTGTGAAATTATAGGTCCCGTTACAAAAGAATTATTATGGGAAAATGCCAAACTCGAAGGTATTTATAATTCTTACGAGGATATGGCTCAAGACATGTGGGACTGGGATTGGGATGTGGTTGCCGTACGTCCTTTAATTGAATACAAACCTTTATTAGGTGAAAGCCCAAGGCCCTTCCTTTTAGTAAACCGAGTGCACTTATTTCCATATAAGGAATTATCCGTGTAAGCGACTTAATTAACCACGAAAACTTTTTTTAAAAAAGCAATCAAAATTTCAACAAATCAGGCACACTATTTGTTGTGTAATAAAAATGTGTCGATTTTTAATAAAAGTCGGCATAATTTCAAGAAAAAAGTCGTATCTTTGTACGAAAACGCGTTTTTAAAATACTTTTAGAAGTAAATGAGACAATTAAAGATTACAAAATCAATCACCAATCGCGAGAGTGCGTCACTTGACAAGTATCTACAAGAAATTGGACGCGAGGACCTTATCTCTGTAGAAGAGGAAGTTGAATTGGCCCAAAAGATACGAAACGGCGACCACGCAGCATTGGAAAAATTGACTCGTGCCAATCTTCGATTTGTTGTATCTGTAGCAAAACAGTATCAGAACCAAGGTTTAAGTCTTCCTGACTTGATTAACGAAGGTAATTTAGGCTTGATTAAAGCGGCTCAGAAATTCGATGAAACACGAGGATTCAAATTTATTTCCTACGCAGTTTGGTGGATCAGACAATCTATCCTGCAAGCGTTGGCTGAACAATCAAGAATCGTTCGACTTCCGCTCAACCAGGTGGGCTCATTAAACAAAATCAGCAAAGCCCTCTCTAAATTTGAGCAGGAAAACGAAAGACGTCCTTCTGCTGAAGAACTGGCAAGCCAGTTGGATATTCCTGTGGACAAAATTTCAGACACATTAAAAGTGTCCGGACGCCACATTTCAATGGATGCTCCATTCGTAGAAGGTGAAGACAACAGTCTTCTTGATGTCCTGACCAATGATGATTCTCCAATGGCCGACTCATCGCTCAACCAGGAATCCCTGTCAAAAGAAGTGGACAGAGCGCTTAACCAGCTGCATGACCGCGAAAGGGAAATTCTGAAAATGTTCTTCGGTATCGGCTGTCAGGAAATGACATTGGAAGAAATTGGAGCTAAATTCGACTTGACAAGAGAGCGCGTACGCCAAATTAAAGAAAAGGCTATCCGCAAACTTAAAGGACAAAAAAGCCGTTTATTAAAATCCTACTTAGGAGATTAAGCACAAGACATAATAGAGTGCATAGAAATGTATAAAAAAGACTGCGAAATGCAGTCTTTTTTTGTTTTATACCCTATTATGGCTTCAATTTCCGAGCTATATAAAAAACATAACCATAATAATTCTTATACTTTTTATAAAACTCCAACTCCTGCATATCGGTTTCTACAATACGTCGAGCCAAATCATACTCCCCATAGCGAGACAGAAAGTCTTTGTGCGATTCAACAAGCGGACAATAGTAGTTATCAAGCCAACAGTTGTCCTGTAATATAAAATGCCCCAGCACCATATAGCCGGCCTCTTCCAAAATTCGAATTTTACCCGAAACAGTATCCATTTCCGCATATTCGGCATTCCAGAAATCTGCCAATTCGTCAGGACGTTTTTCCGTTATCCACGACAATTCTGTCACGGCCAGAATTCCCCCATCCTTTATAAAATCTTTCCAGTAATTTACACCTTTGCGGAACCCCATATTGTAGACAGCTCCTTCCGACCAGACAATATCAAATTCCTCTCTTTCAAAAGGCAAATCATCCATTGATGCAACAACTGTCGAAACAGAAGCGCTCAAAGCTCTTCCGGAACAACTCTTTTCAAGTTTCGCCAGAAATTCTTCAAACAAGTCAACAGCAACAATCTCTCCCTTCAAACTGGCAGCCAAAGCTATTGTCTGCGCTCCTGTACCACAACCGATATCCGCAACTCGATAAAACTGACTTCGGTCAATACCGGCCATATTCAAAGCTAAATTTGTCGCGTCATCACTTCCCGGCCCTTGACGCATATTATTCAGATGCAACCGCATCATCAAAGTTTTCTCATCCATAGTTCTAATATCATTCAACAAAAAACGCCGACAGGGCTAATCCCGCCGGCGTTATAATTTACTTCTGTCTCTCAAAATAGCAGCAAAAACTCTCTATTCTATAATTTAACCAAAGCCATATTAGCCCAACGGTTTTTCTCCTTAACCGATTCCAATTTCAATGAGAATTCTTGTGCCTTTTCCTCAAGCATCGGAACATCTTCCACATAGAAGCCACTCAAGAACATTCTACCGCCCGATTTCAAGGCACCGGCATATTTGTCAATATCAGCCATAATGATATTACGGTTGATGTTTGCCAACACGAAGTCAAATGCCTCCTTTTCTACGACGGTTTCAGCTCCTCCCAAACGGATTTCCACCTGAGGCACATTATTCAGCTGAATATTGTCAAGCGCATTCTCATAAGCCGGAGGATCAATTTCCACCCCAAGAACCTTTCCAGCGCCACGCATAGCAGCCAAAATCGCCAAGATTCCCGTACCGGTACCCATATCAAGCACAGCCTTACCCTCCAAATCCGCATTTAGCAGGCGTTCCATCATTAAACTCGTTGTTTCATGATGTCCGGTACCAAAGGCCATACGAGGATCTATGACAATATCATACTCGGCAACCGGATAGCCTTTATGGAAAGAACTGTGAACCACACAACGGTCTTCAAAAACAATAGGCTGAAAATAGTTCTTCTCCCATTCACTGTTCCAGTCCTCCCCTTCAATAAATTCTTCCACCACATCAATCTTCGCGTTGAAAGGATATTGTGCCAGTACTTCATCCACAGCATTACGGTCATACTGCTCCGTTCGGATATAGGCAGACACTCCCGCATCATCCGGAACAAAACTTTCAAACCCAACCTCACAAAGCAAGGCCGACAAAATATCGCTTTCTGTTTCCGTAGCCGGAGACATGTTGAAACGTATGTGATAGTAATCGTTCATCTGAAATTTTGAGTTTATGTAAAATGAAAATAACGGAACCAAAACTGACTCCGTTATATTGTAGCGCTTACGGGACTCGAACCCGTGTTTCAGCCGTGAGAGGGCCGCGTCCTAACCGCTAGACGAAGGCGCCATACCTTCTTTCTCTCAACGGGGAGAATCCCAAAAGTGTCCGGGATGAGACTCGAACTCACACGAGCGAATGCCCACTACCCCCTCAAAGTAGCGCGTCTACCAATTCCGCCACCCGGACTTCCAAAATGTTTGAGCGAAAAACGGGACTCGAACCCGCGACCCTAACCTTGGCAAGGTTATGCTCTACCAACTGAGCTATTTTCGCATTTGCCGTTTCCGGCTTACTAACTTTTTCAATATCCTTTGAGCGAAAAACGGGACTCGAACCCGCGACCCTAACCTTGGCAAGGTTATGCTCTACCAACTGAGCTATTTTCGCATTTGCCGTTTCCGGCTTACTAACTTTTTCAATATCCTTTGAGCGAAAAACGGGACTCGAACCCGCGACCCTAACCTTGGCAAGGTTATGCTCTACCAACTGAGCTATTTTCGCATTTGCTTTAGTTCCCTTTTGCGGTTGCAAAGATAGAGACAATTTCTAATTCTCACAAGTTTTTTAGCAACTTTTTTTCAACTTTTTCTACCCAAAGACCTAATATCTTAATATGCAAATTATTGCGCATATCATTTTTTATACCCCTGCAACAAGCTGAAGAACTCCTGGCGCATGGCAGCATCATCAAACACGCCACAATACTCAATTGTCGCGGTTGAGCTGTTCTCTTTTTCTACCCCACGCATCTTCATGCACATGTGGTCAGCTTCACAATAAACAATGACACCCTTTGCTCCTAATTCTTTATAAAGGACATCACAAACCTCTCTTGTCAATCGTTCCTGCACCTGCAACCGGCGGGCAAAAACATCGACAATCCGAGCAACCTTGCTCAAACCTACCATGCCTTCACCTGGAACATACCCAATTGAAATTTCTCCATAAAACGGAAGAATATGATGTTCGCACAAGGAATAGAACTCAATGCCTTTTACAATGACCATTTTCGAACCCGAATATTCAAAAATGGCAGAATTAACCACTTTCTTAGGATCCTTACGATAGCCTGAAGTTAAAAACGACAAAGCCTTCGCTGCCCTCATCGGCGTTTTTTTCAAGCCGTCACGTTCAGGGTCTTCACCGATAAGTGTCAATATGCTTTTATAATGTTCTGCTATCTGCTCAACAACGGACATATCAAGTCCGTCAATCATCTGCTTCTGTTCTTGCATCACTCTATAATTATAATTCTATCCCTCACAATGACCATCTCGCCGGCCAATGAAGGAAACTTGGTTTTCAAATCCTCCAATGCTATTTCAGCTTCCTCACGTGTCAAATAATTACCCACACGCAAACGCCAATACGGCGCCTTATAGGCCATATAGGTGCCAATCAAAGGATAAATCCCTGAAATTTCACCTGCAATCTGCTCTGCACGCTGTTTTGCTAAACGCTGACGATTGTCGGAATATACCTGTATTCTGTAGCCCGTACGATGGACAACGGTCGTACCCACTCCCACTTCCGGAGTTTCAACATTTGTACCCGTAGTATCACGAACCAACATTTCATTTAATTTTGCAGACTGATAAATCTGTACATTCCCATTGGAACGCACTCGAATCGAATCCACAATTGACCGCACAACGTCCTTTTCGTCATCCGGTAATACATTTTCGCCCGACATTGCCGAACATCCCAGCAATGCGGAACAACATAATATGACAATTTTCCGAAAATCCATATTATATAAATAAAATAGGCTACAAAAATAATGATTTTTATTCATTTTTCGTAGCCTATTATAAATTATGTGATGCTAAAATTAGAATGCATCAACGATGCCCATGAATGATTCAGCTTCCAAAGCTGCACCACCGATCAAGCCACCGTCAACGTTCGGTTTAGCGAAAAGTTCTTTTGCATTTGAAGGCTTGCAGCTACCGCCATAAAGGATAGAAGTGTTGTTTGCAACTTCTTCACCATATTTTGCAGCAATTGTAGCACGGATGAATGCGTGGATTTCTTCAGCCTGGTCAGCAGTAGCAGTCTTGCCAGTACCGATAGCCCAAACCGGTTCGTAAGCCAATACGATTTTGCCGAAATCTTCAGCAGAAAGGCCGAACAATGAATCTTCAACCTGAGCCTTAACTACATCAAAATATGTTCCGTTTTCTCTTTCTTCAAGAACTTCACCAATACAGAAAATAGGAGTCAAGCCATTAGCCAATGCCAATGCAACTTTTTCCTTCAAGATTTCTGCTGTTTCGTGATAGTATTGACGACGTTCTGAGTGACCAAGAATTACATATTTTGCACCTGTAGAAGCAACCATAGCAGCTGAAACTTCACCAGTATAGGCACCCTTTACCTTGTCTGCACAGTTTTCTGCGCTCAAGCCCAACTTAGTTGAGTCGATAACAGCATTAACAGATGCCAAGTGAGTGAAAGGAACACCGATAATTACATCGCAGTTCGGAGTGCGAGTTTTCAATGCTTCGTTTACTTCTTTAGCCAACTTTACGCCTTCTTCAAGCGTAGTGTTCATTTTCCAGTTACCTGCAACAATATTCTTTCTCATTGTTATGAAAATTAATGTTATTGATTGAATTTATTTCTTCTGCAAATTTACGGTTTTATTTTGATTCCGCCGCATTCGTATACTAAATTTAATAACCAGGCCCAGACGATTTATCAGCAGGAGCAACACCCCTAATATTCCAAGAGTAACCGTCAGCACCAGCGTAACCCTTCCGCGGTCAGCCAATGACACCTCCCCATCATCGAACGACATGTCGAAAAGTTCAGGAAGTTCATCGGATTCAATGCTGTCCAGTGTCGATTTCCAAACGATTCTTCCGTCTATGACACGCACAATGGCCGGATTTCCTCGAGCAATTGTCTTCAGCATGGAATCATCCATAGTAAATATCGGATAATCGGCAAATGCAAATTCCTTCCATTGTGCAATTTCGTCTTCAGAGCCGCTCGTAAGACACACCAGCGACACACCCGATTCCGAAGCGAACTCATTCATGTCATTTAGGCGGAACGTCGTTGCCACATCTATCCCTGAAATATTCGGAATCAAGACAAGGACAACATCTCCTTCACGAGGCAAAACTTCAGCCGTCACCTCGACATCTCCATCATAAATGGCAATCGGCTCCACATGCTGAGCCCGAGGTTGCACCGCCGGCTTGGCGATTGGCTTTCTGTCAACAAAATTCCAACTGTCGTCAGGCAGGCTGTCCAGCATAAATTCGCGTTGCACCCCATCCTTTTCATAGATAAACACAAAATCGTCCTCTCCACTATCCACATTGGAAGCGATAATTTCTGTTCCGATTTTATAGGGACGAAAATCAATGAGTGGCTGCACATAATATCCCCAATAAATGATTATCAGCAAATAGACAGCAGGAAAAACGACGGTCATCCATTGCACCGCCGGACCATACAAACTGCGGACTCTCTTGTTGTTGTCCAACAAAAACACCAAGCCGGCAGTCAACACAACATTTTTCCAGAAAGTTGTCTGATTCGACAGCACCAGAGCATCGCCAAAACACCCGCAATCGGCAACAGGATTTGCCACCCATACGTAAAACGTCAACGGCAGCATAAACACCATTGTCAGCAAACCAAGAATGACAGCTGTTCTGCGAAAAGAGCCAATCAACAGCAAGATACCCAATACAAACTCAAACAACGGAACAAAACCCGCCGCCAAGCCTGCAAAAGGTCTGGCCCAATCCCAACCGAAAGCAGTAAGGTAATCCCCTATCTTATAATAGAAGCCCCAAAGGTCAACTCCTTTAACAAATCCGGAGAATATAAACGTACCGCCAACGACAAGCCGGCAAAGCAGTACCAACAAACTCCGCCATGTCAACAACGACTTGAACTTTGCGCTCCAGCCGTTACTCTCCATATTCAAGTTTTATCAAGGCAAACAAAGAGTAGTTTATCATGTCCATATAGTTGGCATCGATACCTTCAGAAATCAGAGTACATCCCTGATTTCGCTCTATCTGCTTGGTACGGAACAGTTTTGTCAGAATCAAATCCGTGTATGAGCTGATGCGCATCAGTCGCCAAGCTTCGTCATAGTCATGATTCTTGGCAAGCATCAAAGTCTTTGTACTCTCCATATGCTTGTCGTACAAGGCCACCGCTTCCTCTACCGGCATTTCCCCTGAATCACTATACCCCAGTTCCAGTTGAATCAGTCCAATAATTCCATAATTGACAATTGCTATAAACTCCGGACGAATTCCTTCGCCAACCATTGAGCAGCCTTTCGTTTCCAACGAGCGGATACGGGTTGCCTTAATGAACAACTGGTCGGTGATAGATTCCGGACGCATAATACGCCATGACGCACCGTAGTCCTGCAGTTTCTTCACAAAAATGTCGCGGCAAATCGCAATTACTGAATCAAATTGGCTGTTTGTATCATTTTGTTTTTCCATATACCTTCACTTTTCATTTCTTGCAAAGTTAATACAATGACTTAGCTTTTAAAACAATCACATCATTTTTTATAATTGAAAGACAATAAAAAATGGAGTCTTGGGAATAACCAAAGCTCCATTTTTCACTTGTTTTTTGTAACGACTTTTTTATTTGAGTTTCTCAATCTTTTCAGCCAACTGTGCCTTTGTTGCTGTTCCAACGTGACGGTCTACCACTTCGCCATTTTTCAAGAACACAAGTGTCGGTATATTGCGGATTGAGAATTTATCACACGGATCAGAACATTCATCGACATTACACTTGTAAATATCAACCACGCCTTCGTATTCTGTAGCCAATTCATCTACAATCGGTGAAATCTTCTTGCAAGGACCACACCATTCTGCCCAAAAATCAATAACAACTGGAGTACCTGCACTTATTACCGACTCAAAATTGTCGTCAGTTAATTCTTTTGCCATTTCTATTTGTTTTTATTGTATTAATACTTCGTTAAAATTGTAACTAATCCGTTGAAAATAAGCACGCTGATTGA
>ENA-ORRE01002460-ORRE01002460.1-human-gut-metagenome-genome-assembly--contig:-NODE-2460-length-10855-cov-9.216204_pt1 | contig 10855 bp, 8 predicted proteins | sample MGYA00242171_ERZ509126 | MGnify/ENA primary metagenome ERZ509126 (study PRJEB26280, sample SAMEA2338648) | human gut metagenome | biome: human gut; feature: human-associated habitat; material: faeces... | reverse complement strand
TCCGAGGAGGACGAGAAGCTCTACAAGCGTCTGGGCATCAACGTCACCTGCCAGCCCCGCTATGAGGTGAAGAAGCTGTACCACAAGTAAAAATCTGCCGGGACGGATATCCTCCGTCCCGGCAGTTGCCTGCGAAAGGAGAAGCAAATGCAAAGCATCGCGGAAATTCTGGCCCGGGAGCTGGAAAAGCCCCTGGCCCATGTGCAGAATGTCATTGACCTGCTGGATGAGGGCAACACCATCCCCTTCATCGCCCGCTACCGCAAGGAGCTCCACGGCAGCATGGACGACACGGCCCTGCGGACCCTGGAGGACCGGCTGAACTATCTGCGGAACCTGGCCCAGCGCCGGGAGGAGGTCAAAAACGCCATCGACGGCCAGGGGAAGCTCACCCAGGAGCTGTCCGCCGCCATTGACAACGCCGCCACCCTGGCGGAGGTGGAGGACCTGTACCGCCCCTACAAGCAAAAGCGGCGCACCCGCGCCACGGTGGCCCGGGAGAAGGGGCTGGAGCCCCTGGCGCAGCTGCTGTTGGCGCAGGGGCAAAGCTGCCCTGCGCCGGAGGCGGCCGCACAGGCGTACATCGATCCGGAGAAGGGCGTGGAGACCGCGGCCGACGCATTGCAGGGCGCCAACGACATCATCGCGGAGATCATCAGCGACGACGCGGACATCCGCAAGGCACTGCGGGGCCTGCTGATGCGGCAGGGACGACTGAGAAGCCTTGCCGCCACGGAAGAGGACAGCGTGTACCGACTGTACTACGACTTTGAACAGGCCATTCCCAAGCTGGCGGGGCACCAGATCCTGGCCATCAACCGGGGCGAAAAAGAGGGGCTGCTCTCCGTCACGGTATTGCTGGACCGGGAGGCCGCGCTGCCGGCACTGCGGCGGGCGGTGGTGAAGCCCGGCTCGGCGGCCATGGAATTCATCAAGGCCGCCTGTGAGGACGCCTATGACCGGCTGATCTATCCGTCGCTGGAGCGCGAGGCGCGGTCCGCCCTGACGGACAGCGCCAACGAGGGCGCTATCGGACAGTTCGCGCTGAACCTGAAGCCGCTGCTGCTCCAGCCGCCGGTAAAGGGCCACGTGACCATGGGGCTGGACCCCGGCTATGCCCACGGGTGCAAGGTGGCGGTCATCGACGGCACCGGCAAGGTGCTGGACACCACGGTGGTCTACCCCACCTACGGCGAGCGCCAGAAGCGGGAGGCCATCGCCAAGCTGACGGCCCTGTGCAAAAAACACGGCGTGGCGCACATCGCCATCGGCAACGGCACCGCCAGCCGGGAGACAGAGCAGATGACGGTGGAGATGCTGCGGGGCCTTCCGGGCGTCAGCTATATGATCGTCAACGAGGCGGGCGCGTCGGTGTACTCCGCCGGCAAGCTGGCGGCGGAGGAGTTCCCGGACTACGACGTGAACCTGCGCTCGGCCATCTCCATCGCCCGGCGGTTACAGGACCCGCTGGCGGAGCTGGTGAAGATCGACCCCAAGGCCATCGGCGTGGGGCAGTACCAGCACGATATGCCGCAAAAGCGGCTGGACGAGGCACTATGCGGCGTGGTGGAGGACTGCGTCAACGCCGTGGGTGTTGACCTGAACACCGCCAGCGCCAGCCTGCTGGGCTATGTATCCGGTCTGAACGGCACCACGGCGAAGAACATCGTGGCGTACCGGGAGGCCAACGGCGCCTTCCCGGACCGGAAGCGCCTTTTGAAGGTTCCGAAGCTGGGGCCCAAGGCCTATGAGCAGTGCGCGGGCTTTTTGCGGGTGCCGGAGAGCAAAAACGTGCTGGACAACACCGGCGTACACCCGGAGAGCTATGGGGCGGCGGAGAAGCTGCTGGCCCTGTGCGGCTGCGGCGACGAAGACGTGCGCCGGGGCGCGGTGGACGGATTGATGCGAAAGGTGCAGGCCATGGGCGAGGCAAAGGTAGCCGAAGAGATCGGCGTGGGCGTGCCCACACTGCGGGACGTGGTGAAGGAGCTGATGAAGCCCGGACGCGACCTGCGGAGCGACCTGCCGGCGCCCATCCTCCGCACCGATGTGCTGGACATGAAGGACCTGAAGCCCGGCATGGTGCTCACCGGAACGGTGCGGAACGTGATCGACTTCGGCGTATTCGTGGACATCGGCGTGCATCAGGATGGGCTGGTACACATCTCGCAGGTGTGCAGCAGGTTCATCAAGCACCCCTCCGAGGTGGTGGCCGTGGGCGACGTCGTGAAGGTACTGGTGCTGGACGTGGACGAGAAAAAGCATCGCATCAGCCTGTCCATGAAGCAGGTGAAGGAATAAAAAAGAAACCGCCCTGGAGGGCGGTTTCTTTTTTATTTGTCTTTTACTCGATGACGGGGAGCTTTTTGACCACGGCGGCGCAGCGGGGGCACAGGTCGGGGTGCTCGCTGTCGCTGCCCACGGTGGGCAGGACCTTCCAGCAGCGGGCGCACTTGGCGCCGCTGGCGGGGCGAACGGCCACCTTCTGCTCCGCGTCCACGTCCACGCGGACCTGGGAGACGATGAACAGATCAGCCACCTGGGCGGCGTCCATGGATGCCAGGAAGCCATCCTCCGGCGTAACGGTCAGGTCCACCTCAGCCTCCAGGCTCTTGCCGATGGTCTTGTCGGCACGGGCGGTCTCCAGCGCGCCGTTGACGGCGGTGCGGAGGGCAGCGATACGGGCCCAACGGGCCATCTCGTCCTCGGAGAGGGCGTAGCCGTTGTAGGGCAGCACCATCTCGTTGAACAGGACGTTGCGCGCGTCATCGCAGGAGCGATGGGGCATGGCCAGCCAGATCTCATCGCAGGTAAAGGCCAGAATGGGGGCAAACAGGCGGGTCATGGCGTCCAGGATCAGGAACAGGGCGGTCTGGGCGCTGCGGCGGGAGAGGCCCTCGGCCTCGTCGCAGTACAGGCGGTCCTTGAGAATATCGAAGTAGAAGGAGCTCAGGTCCACCACGCAGAAGTCGTTGATCATGTGGGACACCACATGGAACTCGTAGTTGTCATAAGCGGCATAAGCCTTGGTCAGCAGGTCGTTCAGGCGGGTGATGGCCCACTTGTCCAGGGGCAGCATGTCGCCCGGCTCCACCAGATGATCGGCGTCGAAGCCGGTCAGGTTATCCAGGCAGAACTTGGCGGTGTTGCGGAACTTCAGGTAGTTCTGGCTCAGCTGCTTGAAGATCTCGTCGGAGCAGCGGACGTCCACATGGTAGTCGGAGCTGCCGGCCCACAGACGCAGCAGATCGGCGCCGTACTTGTTGAAGATCTCGGCGGGATCCATGCCGTTGCCCAGGGACTTGTGCATGGCCTTGCCCTCGCCGTCCACGGTCCAGCCGTGGGTGACGCACTCCTTGAACGGTGCGCCGCGGCCCAAAGCGCCCACGGCCACCAGCAGGGAGGACTGGAACCAGCCGCGATACTGATCCAGGCCCTCGATGTACATGGTGGCAGGCCAGAAGCCCTGATCGCGCTCCATGGCGGCAAAGTGGGTGGAGCCGGAGTCGAACCAGCCGTCCAGCGTGTCCGTCTCCTTATCAAATCCGGCGGCCTTGCCGCAGTGGGGGCAGGTGAAGCCCTTGGGCAGGATGTCGGCGGCGTCTCTGTCGAACCAGGCGTTGGAGCCCTCCTTCTCGAACAGCCCGGCCACGGCCTCGATGCTCTCGGGGGTGCAGACGGGCTTGCCGCAGTCCTTGCAGTAGAACACGGGGATCGGCAGGCCCCAGCGGCGCTGGCGGCTGATGCACCAGTCGGTGCGCTCCAGGATCATGGAGCGCATACGGTCCTTGCCCCAGGCGGGCACCCAGCGGACGTCCTCGCAGGCGGCGATGGCCTCGTCCTTGAAGCTGTCCACGGAGCAGAACCACTGGGGGGTGGCACGGAAGATGATGGGCTGCTTGCAGCGCCAGCAGTGGGGGTAGCTGTGGACGATGTCCTCGCTGGCGAACAGAGTGCCGTTGTCCTTCATATCCTGCAGGATGACAGGGTTGGACGCATCGGTGGTCATGCCCTCGTACTTGCCGGCGTAGGCGGTGTGCTTGCCCTGATCGTCCACGGGCACCACCATGTCCATGCCGTAGCGCTTGCAGGTCACATAGTCGTCCGCGCCGAAGCCGGGTGCGGTGTGGACGCAGCCGGTACCGGAGTCCATGGTGACGTAATCCGCCAGCACCAGGCGGGAGGTCTTGGGCAGGAAGGGATGGTCGGCCAGCATATTCTCGAAGAAGGAGCCGGGGTGCGTCTCCACGATCTCATAGCTGTCAAAGCCGCCGATCTTCATGACCTTCTCGACCAGTGCCTCGGCCATGATGTACATCTCGCCGTTGGGCGCCTTGACCACGGCGTAGCTCTCGTCGGGGTGCAGGGCGATGGCCAGGTTGCCGGGCAGGGTCCAGACGGTGGTGGTCCAGATCACGAAGTACAGCTTGCTGTGGTCCAGATGGCCCAGCTTGCCCTGATCGTCGTGCGTGGGGAACTTGACGTAGACGGTGGTGCAGGGATCGTCCTTATACTCGATCTCCGCCTCGGCCAGGGCCGTCTCGTCGTGGGGGCACCAGTACACGGGCTTCAGGCCCTTGTAGATGTGACCGTTCTGGTACATTCTGCCGAACACACGGACCTCCTGGGCCTCGAAGCCGGGATCCATGGTCTTGTAGGGGTGCTCCCAGTCGCCCACCACGCCCATGCGCTTGAAGCCGTCGCGCTGGACATCGATGTAGTGGTCGGCAAACTCGTGGCAGGCGCTGCGGAACTCAGAGACGCTCATGGCCTTGTGGTTCAGCTTGTTCTGCTTGATGATGGCGGACTCGATGGGCATACCGTGGTTGTCCCAGCCGGGGATATAGGGGGTATAGTAGCCGCGCATCGCGTACATGCGGGTGATAAAGTCCTTCAGGGACTTGTTCAGAGCGTGGCCCATGTGCAGCGCGCCGTTGGAGAACGGAGGGCCGTCGTGGAGGGAGAACAGAGGCTTGCCCTCGTTCTTCTTCAGCAGCTCATTGTAAAGGTCCAGCTCTTCCCAGTGCTTCAGCATCTCCGGCTCGCGGGCGGGCAGGCCGGCGCGCATGGGAAAGCCGCTTTTGGGCATATTCAGTGTCTTCTTGTACTCCATGTTGCTTCTCCTTTATCTGAATAGTTTTGAAAACAAAATAAAAAGCGCCTTTGTCTCGTTCAAGAGACAAAGGCGCGGAAAAACGTCCTCTGCGGTACCACTCTCGTTGCCGCCGGGGCGGCCACTCATCCCCCACGGAATGGGGCGGGGAGAAGGTAACGGCTCCCTTGCCGTCCGCGCTTACTCGGCGAGCTTTCAGGCGGATGCTCCGGGGTGATGTTCGGTGTCCCTGTCCCGTCCGCCTTGCACCAAACGGCGGCTCTCTTCGCGTGGACATGAGGCACGGCCTGTCCCCTTCATCGCAATTTTCAATATTGCTGACAATGTAGCACGGTTTTGAAAAAATGTCAAGAGGAAAGCGGAAAAAGGCGGCACACAGCCGCCTTTTTCAGTTAAATTATCCGATAATCCCGCTGGGCCAGGGCCTGCTCCCGGCGTATTTTCTGGGTAGCCAGCGCCTCCTCCAGGGCCACGATGATGCTGTTGGACACCAGAAAGCCGCGGGGCGTCAGGCGCCAGCCGTTCTCCGTCCGGGCGGCCAGACCCGTGCGCTCATACTGCACGAACAGATCCTCCATGGGCTGGAACCGCTGGCGGTAGGTCGTCTCGAAATACCGGCGGTCGATGCCCTCCGCCGTGCGGAGGGACAGCATGACGTACTCATAATCCCGGGTCAGCGTGGCGTCGGACTCGGACTCCAACAGGATCAGGCGACCGCTTATGTAGCTGTCCAGGTCCCGGACGTAGGCGTAGCGCACACCGCCGAAGTCGGAGTGGGCGCCGGGCCCGAAGCCGGCATACTCCTCCATGTGCCAGTATTTCAAATTGTGGTGGGAGGCAAAGCCCGGCTTGGCAAAGTTGGATATCTCGTACTGCTCATAGCCGTTCTGCGCCAGAACCGTGACGGCGTAGAGATACATATCCGCCTGGCCGTCGTCGTCCGGGAAGCGCTCGCTGTCCCGGCGGTCATACAGGGGCGTGCCGGGCTCCAGCTTCAGGCCGTAGCAGGAGACGTGCTCCGGGGCCAGGGCGATGACGGCGGCGAGGGTGTCCTCCCACTGCTGCATGGTCTGGCCCGGCAGGCCGTAGATCAGGTCCATACTGAGGTTTTTGAACCCGGCCTTCCGCACGGCGGCCACGGCCTCCTGCACCTGGGCAAAGGTATGGATGCGGCCGATGGCGCGAAGCAGGCCGTCATCCGCCGACTGAACGCCCAGAGATATCCTGTTGAAGCCCGCCCGACGCAGCGCACGCAGGGCCTTGACGTCACAGGCGGAGTCCGGGTTGGCCTCCAACGTGATCTCGGCGTCGCGGGCCACAGGGCAGCGCTTGCGGAGGGTCCGCAGCAGCTTTGTCAGGCGGTCCGGTCCCAGATAGCTGGGGGTACCGCCGCCGAAGTACACCGTGTCCACCCGATGGGCAGCAGTGCGGGGCGCGACCTCCTCGATATGGCGCAGCAGGGCGGCGGTATAGGCGTCCATCTTCTCCTCGCTGCGGGGCAGAGAGTAAAAGTCGCAGTAGGCGCATTTCTGGCGGCAGAAGGGGATGTGGATATAGAGCCCGAGAGGGGCTTTTTCTTTCTGCATATCAGCGTACCTGAGGCGGCAGTATGGTCACAGCGCCGTAAAAGCAGTTGACCTTGCAGCTGCGGCAGGCCCAGCCGATGCAGTCATCTTGACGGACCTCATAATAGCCGTCCGGCCGCAGGTCGATGCACTTCATGGGGCAGAACATGGCGCACCAGCCGCAGCCGGTGCAGCTCACCGGGTCGATCACGGCCAGCTGGACCGCCTTGCGCCCGAAGGGATGGGCAGGGTCGTACATAACTGACGCCCTCCTTTCCTGAGATCACCGTATTATTATAGCCGTTTTCATGGGTTTTGACAAGTATAGCCGCGGCGAAAGCGGCACATATTACCGGCGAAAGGATGTGATGGCGTGACACCCAAGGAATATGACGCGCTGGTACGGCAGCTGTCGCCCAGCTCACCCATCGGCAAGGACACGGCGCTGGCCTTTGTCGTCGGCGGCGGGATCTGCGCCGTGGGACAGCTGATCGCCAACGGCTGGCAGGCGCTGGGGCTGACACAGCAGGAGGCGGCCACCGCCACCTCGGTAACGCTGGTGTTCCTGTCGGTGCTGCTGACGGCGCTGGGGCTGTACCACCGGCTGGCGCGGTACGCCGGGGCAGGCACGCTGGTGCCCATCACCGGCTTCGCCAACGCCGTAGCCTCGCCGGCCATCGACTTCCGGGCGGAGGGCATCGTCACCGGCACGGCGGTCAAGATGTTCACCGTGGCCGGGCCGGTGATCGTATTCGGCACCGCTGCCAGCGTGGTGTATGGACTGGTGCTGTATCTGCTGGCATAGTGTGAGCGCCGGCGCTGCCGGTCACGACCGTGTCCGCCCGTACACATAAAAAGCCGCCTTTCGGCGGCACATGAAAAAAGGGCCGCCTTTCGGCGGTCCTTTTCACGCGGTTCAGATGTACTGCTTCATACCCTCGGTGGCGGTGTCCTCGTCCGCGCTGATGGTGACGGTGAACTTCACGCCATTCTCCTCGCTGAAGCGGTCCAGCCAGTGAAGGAACGTCTCTACCGCCTGCAGGTCGTTGCTGCCGGCGATCTTGCAGAGATTATCCACGAACACATGGGAAATATCGTAATTGCCCGCGTACATACCGCACAGGAATCCGCGCAGGCAGTCAAAAGAATCCACATTATACTCGCCGGCGTTGACCAGACGGACGTTGTAGCTGACGTCGTAGGTCATATCGCCCTTAGGCTCGATGCACACGACACTTCCGGTCTCGGACTCCACACTGGTGTGGATGAGCTCGATGAGCTGCTTGGTCTTACCGGCACCGTTGGCACCCATGATCAGTCTAACCATAAGAAATCACTCCTTTGTCATTGGTGGTTTCCACCTGAGTACAGCATACCATACCGGTGGAAAAATAGCAATGCAGAAAAAGTAAACTTATTTTTGGGCACTTTTACTTTTCCAGCTTCCCCAGCAGCGTCTGCCGCAGGTCCTCATACCCCGGCTTGCCCAGCAGGGCGAACATATTTTTCTTATAGGCCTCCACGCCGGGCTGGTCAAAGGGGTTCACGTCCAGCAGGTAGCCGGACAGGCCGCAGGCGTACTCAAAGAAGTAGATCAGCCCGCCCAGGGTCTGCTCATTGACGGATCCTGTCCGCAGCGTCACGTTGGGCACACCGCCCTCCACATGGGCCAGCAGCGTACCGTCCATGGCCTGCTGGCGGATAAAGTCCATGCTCTTGCCCGCCAGGAAGTTCAGGCCGTCGCCGTTGCCCTCGTCATAGGGCACGGGGTTTTCGTTTTGAGAGGGGCCGAAGCGCACCACCGTCTCGAACAGGTGGCGCTCACCCTCCTGGATGTACTGGCCCATGGAGTGCAGGTCAGCGGTAAACTCCACGCTGGCGGGGAACAGACCCTTGTTCTCCTTGCCCTCGCTCTCGCCGTACAGCTGCTTCCACCACTCGGACATAAAGCGGAAGCAGGGCTCATAGGCCGCCAGCAGCTCGATCTTCTTCCCGGTGCGGTACAGCTCATACCGGGCGCCGGCATACTGCCAGGCGGGGTTGGCGTTCATGTCCGCCAGGGCACATTCGCGCATCATATCCGCCGCGCCGGCCATCAGCGCGTCGATATCGATGCCGGCCACAGCAATGGGCAGCAGACCCACGGCCGTGAGCACACTGTACCGTCCGCCGATGTTGTCCGGCACCACGAACTCCTCGTAGCCCTTATCGTCGGCCAGGCCCTTCAGGGCCCCCTTGCGGGCGTCGGTGGTGGCATAGATGCGCCGGGCGGCCTCCTCCGGGCCGTACTTCTTCTCCAGCAGCTCACGGAAAAAGCGGAAGGCCACGGCGGGCTCCGTGGTGGTGCCGGACTTGGAGATAACGTTCACGGAGAAGTCCACGCCGTCCACCAGCTCCATCACCTCGGTCAGCGCGTCGGAGCTGAGGCCGTTGCCGATAAAGTAGATGTTGGGCGTATTCTTCTTTTTCAGGTTGTAATTGGGCGAGCGCAGGCATTCGATGACGCCCCGGGCACCCAGGTAGGAGCCGCCGATACCGATGACCACCAGCGCCTGGGAGTCGGACTGTATTTTCTTCGCCGCCGCCTTGATGCGGGCAAATTCCGCCTTGTCATAGTCCTCCGGCAGACGCACCCAGCCGGTAAATTCGCCGCCGGCGCCATCACCATTTTGCAGATGGTCATGGGCGATACGCAGGCGGGGGGACAGTGCGGCCTCGTAGGGCAGTGGGATAAAGCTGCGGATATTTTGCAGATCGACCTGTATCATGTTAAAACCTCCTCGTCGGTGCAATGCAACTATTTGCCCTATCGTACAACGTTTCCGGGGAAAATACAAGGGGAAAAACGGGACTTTCCCCCGCTTTTCCCCTTTCCGCTACGCCAGGAACACCGCCTGCTTCAAAAGATCGGTGAACATCCGGCCCCAGCTGCGCCCCGGAACGCTCTCCGCCGCCAGAATGGGCACCGTCAGCACCTCCGTATCGCCGCTGCACAGGGTCAGCGTGCCCACCTGCTGGCCCTGCTGTATCGGGGCCGCCAGCGTCTCCGGCAGGTCCACCCGATACTCCAGCGACGATGCCTGCGCCTTCTCCACCACAGCGGTAACGCCCGTCTCCGGCAGCGTCAGGCCCACCTGCTCCGCCTCTCCCATGGTCACCGGCAGGGCGGGCAGCGGCTCCTCCGGCGCGGCGGAGACCAGCGTATAGGCGGAGAAGCCGTAATTCAGCAGCGCCTTGGCGTCGGTATTCCGCTTGTCGGACGTCTCCCCCTTCATGACCACCGCGATCAACTCCATGCCCTCCCGCTCCGCCGTGGCGCTGATGCAGTAGCCTGCGGAGGCGGTGTAGCCGGTCTTCAGCCCCGTGGCGCCGTCGTACCAGCGGATGAGCTTGTTTGTATTGGCCAGATCAAAGGTGCCGTTTCGGATGCTGTCCGTCCATATGGTGGTGAAATTGCGGATGTCCGGGTGCTTTGTCAGCAGCTCGCGGCTCATAAGGGCAATGTCATAGGCGCTGGTAACGTGGCCCGCCGCCGTCAGACCGGTGGGATTGGCAAAATGGGTATCGTCCATCCCCAGCCCTCTGGCGCGGTTGTTCATCTGCTCCACGAACAGCTCCGTCACACCGGCGACCTTCTCCGCCAGCGCCACCGCCGCGTCGTTGCCGGAGGACACGCACACGCATTTCAGCAGCTCCTCCACGGTGATCTGCTCGCCCTCCGCCAGAAAGACCTGGCTGCCGCCCATGCCGGCGGCGTTGGCCGACACCGTCACCACATCGTCATAGGCCAGCGCGCCGCTGTCGATGGCGTCCATGGTCAGCAGCAGTGTCATGATCTTGGTGACGCTGGCCGGCTCCAGCTTCTCATGCTCGTTTTGGGCGAACAGCATCTGTCCCGTGGTCTTTTCCATCAGCACCGCGGCGCGGGAGGTCAGCGGCAGGTCCACCGCCCCGGCGTGTACCGGCAGCACAGCGGTAATGCACAGCGCCGCCAGCAGCGCTGTCAGTTTTCGTTTCATAGCGTCCCCTCCAGGCTTTTTTCTATGGGTATGCGGCGGGACAAGACGTTCATGCCCTTTCGACACAATTTTCGGTTGCAAAACCGCCGCCGGTATGCTACAATAACCCGGTAAGTAAATCGCAGGGTTGGTATATCGGTATTACAGCGGCTTCCCAA
>ENA-ORRE01002457-ORRE01002457.1-human-gut-metagenome-genome-assembly--contig:-NODE-2457-length-10857-cov-7.704314_pt1 | contig 10857 bp, 6 predicted proteins | sample MGYA00242171_ERZ509126 | MGnify/ENA primary metagenome ERZ509126 (study PRJEB26280, sample SAMEA2338648) | human gut metagenome | biome: human gut; feature: human-associated habitat; material: faeces... | reverse complement strand
CCAATGCCTCTGCCGAATCTTTCAATGCCAAAATAAAAAACTTCAGAGCTCAACTTAGAGGCATATCTGACATAAAATACTTACTTTTTAGACTACAGAAAATCTATGCATAATACACAGGGTTTTCCCCCTGACCCCGAACAGATCAGGGAAAGTCTCAGCCATCTTCCTAAGGTCGACTAGTACTTTGTAACACTTAAATGTTCAATATAGGATGGAGGTGCTTTAGCTTGGTGCGAGCATCGGCAGTCTCCTCTCACTTTTCTCTGCAAACCAGGTTCTCTGGTATATTACTTGCTGCTTCATTCCAGGTGCAAAAACTAATGGATTATGAACAGAAACAAGCTGATGACATTATTTGTCACGTGCATTTTTCTCCTTACGTTCTGTATTTCCGCCACTGCGAAAATCAAAAAGCCTGTCATTGAGCGCGGCATGACCAAGGAACAGGTGACAGCGATGTTGGGAGAACCTAGAACTGCCAGCTTCAATGAATATGGCGACAGATGGATGTATGAAGAGTGGCGTGGACCGTTCCTCGGCGGTACCAATGTCAGGATTTACGTCATGTTCGATGTGACGGGCAAAGTCGTAGGATGTGAAGAACGGACATGTGAGCCAAATCATCAGGAAGAAACCAAGTGCCAGGTTTATCCGAATGTCGTTCCGGACATAAACCAGCCGATGTATCCTAACGGAAGATACTGTCTGAGCGACAGGGATTTCTCAATCCTATATAATAAAATTGTCAATGCAAGTTTCGACAAGGACAAGAAAGACCTTATAGAAGTGGCCAGCCTCGGCTGCTACTATTCATGCAGCCAATGTGCGCAGATATTGAGGACTTTCTCGTTCGACGATGACAAATTCAGCGTGCTCGAATTGATGGCATCCCGTATCATTGACCTCCAGAATGCCAACCTGATTTATCATCAGTTTACATTCGATGACGCAAAACAAAAGGCCGCAAATATACTGCAGTGTCGGAAATAATTGCTATCTTTGCGCCCGCATAACTTCAGGGCAGGGTGAGAATCCCGATCGGCGGGAAGAGTCCGCGAGCCGAAAGGCATGAGCCGTTGGAACTACGGCACCGACAGTGTTCCCGACATTCTATCATTGAATCAGGGTAAGTCTGGATGGAAGAAGATAACGGCCGGTTTGCGCAAATACGTGCGCAGACTGGCGTTTGAAGCCTTGAATTGTATGCCATGAGTAACAATTTAAGGTTTTTTTGTATGAAGAAAAACATCCTGCTCATGGGCATCACAATTCATGTGGCCGCACTGTCTGTGTGTGCCGCTGATGTCCATGTTTTCGCCGCAGACAACGCTCCCGGTATTGCCGGAATCTCGGCAGTTGACAAAAATTCAGTCTCAGGCAGAAGTTCTGACAAGGACAATGTCAATGCTAAAGTGACGATACATGAAGAGAATGTATCTGAAAATGAAGAAGTCCCTACCGAAATTCTGACTCTCCGTGAGTCGATTGTCAATGCCTATTTTGCAAACCAGAACCGTTCGGCACTGCGTCTCGCTGTCATCGACGAGAAACAACTTCGGGATCGAGGTGCGTCGCGCACCTATCCGGAACTCCTCAAAGGCATTCCGAGTCTCTATGCTACTTCAGAATCAGGAAGTTACGGGGATGCGAAACTGAATATCCGCGGTTTCGGACAGGAAAACATCTCGGTGCTCCTGAACGGAATTCCCATCAGCGGCCTCGTCAGCGGGGGAATGTATTGGAACAACTGGATGGGACTGGCGGATGCCACTTGGGCAGTCCAGGTCCAGAAAGGAGTGGGTGCGTCAATGCTGTCTGACGGCTCTGTCGGCGGCTCTGTCAATATCATAACTGAATCGCCGTCGGAACAGTTCTCGGTAGAAATCGGCTCATACGCAAACGTTTACGGAAAACACACCCCAACAGCCTCAGGACTGCAGGGAATCGGAGGCGGACCATTCAAAGAATATATCAAAATCAGCAGCGGTGCCCTTCCGCACGGCTGGACAATGAATCTGATGGCATCTTATGTCGGCGGAAAGGGATATGTCGAGTCCACATCAGTCAGCTCATATGCGTATATGCTTAACATCGCGAAAGAATTCGGGACCGGACATCATTTGATATTCACTGCATTGGGCTCACCTGAACGCCACGAACAACGCTCCTCGAGGCTCAGCTCTGGTGACATTGACAAATATGGCCGCAGTTACAGCAGGAATTGGGGCTATCGTGACGGCAAAGCATTCAATCTCAGCAAGAACGACTATTTCAAGCCATATTTCACACTCCAGCATATCTGGGACGGCAACCGGCTGTCGATGAAGAATTCCCTTTATCTTGCAGTTGGCAGCGGTGGCGGAAGATGGTCCGAAACCAAGGGAAAGAGTATCTCTTCTTTCATGACCGAAGACAGGCATATAGACTGGGATATGGCGATAGCAACCAACAGAAATCCAGATGGTTCGGCCAACAATATCCTTAGCCAGTATATGGCAGGGAATACACAGGCGGGAGCGATAGCAAGTCTGGAGTATCGCCTCGGACGCGGATGGAAAATCGGCGGGGGAGTCAATTCCCAGCTGTACCGCACATGGGAACGCGAAAAAATCATTGACCTGCTCGGTGCGGACTGGTGGTACGAAGATTATGCGTCGAAGTCGCTCTCCGGTGTGGCCGGAAGGGAGTGCGTAAAGAAGGTGGGCGATTATGTAAGGACTGATAATGGAAAGCGGATATATCATGGAACTGCTTATCTGACAGTATCTTATGAATCCGAGAAGGTCAATGCTGACTTGGGTGCCTCTGTGTTCGGAAGCTCTAACCAGCGTTGGGACAAGTACAACTACGTCGGAAAAGACATTTACAGTGACATCGCACATGGTGTGGGTGCCAGCGTGAAAGGAGGGGTGCTTGTCAAGGTTGCACGCGGACACAGTTTGTATGCCAATGGCGGTTGGTACAGCCGTCTGCCTTACAGTAATGTCTGGTTCTCTTCAGGGAATAATCAGATAACCCGCGGCGTGAAGAATGAGAAGAATATCCTCGGTGAACTCGGCTGGAAATACGTCTGGGATAGCGGAAAACTCGACCTGACCGGCTATGCGGCATATTGGAAGAACCGCTCTCTGATGTCGGGTAAATACCGCCAACTCGATGCGGATGAGACCCGCTACATGGTAACGGGACTGGACGCCTTTCATTACGGACTCGAGACGAGCGTTTTCCAGAGAGTGGGCAACTGGCTGGAGGTCAATGCTTTTGCTTCGATCGGCGATTGGCGCTGGACCAAGGATGTCTCGGCTATAATTTATGATGACTATTCCGGAGTGGAGATGGGACGTGTCAATGTCTATTGTGACGGACTCCCTGTCGCCGATGCGCCGCAGACTCAAATCGGAGCTTCCGCGAAATTTTCAATGCCGGCAGGCTTCTCGGCAACTGTAGACTGGCAGTTCAATGACAGGATGTATGCTGATTTCGACCCCCTTTCCAGAAATAATCCGGATGACCGTCAGTATTCTTACCGGATTCCTGGCTATCATCTTCTGGGTGCGACCGTCTCTTGGAGCAAGGATTGGCAACGTACCAGTGCATCTGGTGAGCCGGGTAGCATTGACAGGCATCTGCGGAAGATTTCTCTTAATGTGTTCCTTCGTGGGGATAATCTCCTGGATACCTCGTATATAGAGAGGGGCAAGGACGGCGCGGCGCATGACCTGGCTACTTTCCGTGGCTACTGGGGCTTCGGAAGGATGTTCTCCCTCGGAATACGTGTAAAAATCTGATAATCTTTGACTTATGATTCGTTATCGGGGCTCCACTCGGGGCCCCGTTTCCGTATGTTCCAGCCTCCGGATTAAGGACATCACACTTGGAAAACGGTGTAAGAAAACGTCATTTTTTACACCGTTTTCCAACGATGCGGCATCTGAATGGGACGAATCCCGGCAGGCGGGACGACGCCACGGCCATCCTTGTAACACATTGATAATCAAGCATCATTTATTTTAAGCGTGGATTTCCGATGATTTTTTGGCCACTAATCCACACCAGATTTTATAACTCCTTAAAAATCAAACCATTGCAAAAACCGATGTGGCACCGTCCCGACAGCAGACGTAACTCAGGAAAGTTCCGTATTTTACGTTGAGCCCGTATTCCATTGTACGCGATATCCTGGCCGCCCCATCCACAACCATATACGAAAAACGGAGACCATTTCTGATCTCCGTTCCAGTGCTCCCTTAGGGGCTCGAACCCTAGACCCCAACATTAAGAGTGTCGTGCTCTACCAACTGAGCTAAGGAAGCAAACTTTGTGATCCGTTCGGGGCTCGAACCCGAGACCCCAACATTAAAAGTGTTGTGCTCTACCAACTGAGCTAACGAATCTCTCCATTTCCCATTATTTCCGACATTTTTGCTGTCGTAGAGAACTTGACTGGCGTCTTGTTTTCTAACGGGATTGCAAAGGTAGGCAATATTTCTGAACTTGCAAACTTTTGCAGAAAAATTTTCGAAAAAATCTTCTGTAAATCATTTTATGACATGTTTCTGAGTAAATGCTACCCGAAAAACACTAAATTTGTCGCGACCAAATATTACAGCATAATGACACATGCACAGGACCGGGACCTGAAAGGAAACTATCAGGCCTTCGTAAAAGAAATATCAGAGACAATACCGGCAGACCGGATCTATACGGACTCACTCAGACGATATGCGTGGGGAACCGACGCCGGCTTCTACAGACTGACACCAAAAGTCGTGGTGAGGTCCGACAACGAGCAGGAGATCTCGCATATAATGAGAACCGCTTCCAGACTGAACCTTCCCGTGACCTTCCGCGCTGCCGGCACCAGCCTGTCGGGACAATCCATCAGCGATTCCATCATCGTCGTCGCCGGCAAACATTGGGAAAAGTTCAATGTCAATGCCGATGGCAAATCCATAACCCTGCAGCCCGGAATAATCGGGGATAAGGTCAATGCCATATTGAGACCTTACGGGCGTAAGTTCGGTCCCGACCCTGCTTCTGTGAAAAGTTGCATGGTCGGCGGAATCCTGATGAACAATGCCTCAGGAATGAGCTGCGGAACAGTTGCCAACAGCGACAAGTTGCTTACGTCAGTCCGCATCGTCTTTGCAGACGGAACAATTCTTGACACTGCCGACGAGCAGAGCCGTAAGGCTTTCGCATCCACCCATGCCGATTTCATAAGTGAAATCGAGAAGATAAGGGATGAGGTCAATGCTGACGAGGAACTCAGGAACAGAATCATTTACAAATATTCCATCAAGAATGTTACAGGTCTGAATATCAGACCATTCGTGGCATATCAAGATCCATTTGAAATCATTGCTCATCTTATGGCCGGTTCGGAAGGAACATTGGCCTTCCTGAGTCAGGTGACCATGGACACTTTGCCGCTTGCCCCGAAAAGCGCCAGCGCGATGGTTTATTTCCATACAATGCGCGAGGCCAACAGGGTAGCGGTTGCATTGAAAAAGATCAATGTTTCTGCCGCGGAACTCTTGGATTCAAGATCATTGGCTTCGGTCAGAGACGAGCGCGGCCTCGGGAAAGCCTCATTGCTGATAAAAGTCGAAGATTTCGACGATGCGGGACTGGCCAGGCAGATAGACGAAGTCAAAAAGGCATTGGCAGGATACGAAACGGCCTATCCTTTTGAGTTTACGTCAGACCCTGCGGAATGTGCGCGGCTTTGGGGAATCCGGTCCGGCATTTTTCCTACGGTGGGCAGCATGAGGCAGCAGGGGACGACATGCATCATCGAAGATATAGCCTTCCATATTGAAGACCTTCCGGATGCGATTGACGAGGTGTCCGGACTTCTGGACAAATATCATTACGAGGACTCCTGCATCTATGGCCATGTCCTTGAGGGGAATGTGCATTTTATTATAAACCAATTATTTGACTCCGATAAAGAAGTCGAGAGATACGGTGAAATGCTCAGGGACATCGTGAAAATAGTCGTTGACAAATACGATGGCTCCCTCAAGGCGGAGCATGGAACCGGACGCAATATGGCTCCGTTCGTGAAGGCTGAGTGGGGCGAAAAAGCCTATTCGTACATGAAACGCGTGAAGCGGCTTTTCGACCCTCAGAATATCCTGAATCCCGGTGTCATTTTCAATGATGATCCGCAGTGTTGCTACAAGAATCTCAAGCAGATTCCTGTGATAGCTCCGTTTGCAGATGCTCCGGATGGTGCTGTAACTGCTTATGCCAGAGCCAATAAGTGTATAGAGTGTGGCTTTTGTGAAGTCAACTGCATGTCGTGCGGGTTTACTCTTTCATCCAGGACCAGGATTGCTGTGCAGCGAGAGATTGCCAGGCTTCGTTCTACAGGCGAGAACCCTGAACTTCTGGAAACGCTCCTGAAAGAATACAAATACTATGGAGACGACACCTGCGCCGGAGACGGTCTTTGCCAGACATCATGCCCAATGGGAATCAGCGTCGCGGACATCACCCACGAGATCCGCCGCGGAAATGCCGGTCCGGTGACCAGGAATGTCGGCGAGTTCGCTGCGGAACACCTCTCAGGGGTAAAGTCAATGCTGCGAGGCGTTCTGGATTTGGCTTCGTTCGGAAGAACCGTGCTTGGACGGCCGGCAATGGAGACTGTCGCCGGCATTCTCCATAAGGGAGGACTGCCGCTGTGGACCGAGTCCCTGCCGAAAGCCTACAAGATGCCTTCCGGAATAGGGGATAAGGTCAATGCCAGTCTGAAGGTCGTGTATTTCCCGAGCTGCATAAACCAGACGATGGGCATTGACAGAGCCTCAAAAGGCATGAGGCCTCTGGCCGAAGAGATGTTGGCATTGATGCAGAAAGCCGGCTATGAGGTGGTTTTCCCCTCAGGCAGGGAGTCGCTTTGTTGTGGTACGATTTGGGAGAGCAAGGGTATGGGTGACATTGCCGACAGAAAGACAAGAGAACTGGAAGATGCTCTTTATGAGGCTTCTGAAGGAGGAAAGTATCCGGTTGTATGCGATCAGAGTCCGTGTGTGCACCGCATGAAAACGAAAATGACAAGAGTGAAAGTCTATGATTCTGTGGAGTTTATATGGCTTTTCCTGAAAGACAGGCTGAATTTCGTAAAGGTCAATGAGCCGGTTTCCATTCATTTGACCTGTTCGACGCGTCTCATGAAGATTGACAAGATGTTCTACGATTTGGCGAGTCTCTGTGCGGACGAGGTGCTGGTTCCGGAGGGTGTCGGCTGCTGCGGATTTGCGGGCGACAAGGGAATGACAAATCCTGAACTCAATGCATACGGATTGAGGAAACTCAGGCCGCAGATAGAGGAGCACGGCATTAAGACCGGATATTCAAACAGTCGCACATGCGAGATTGGCCTGCAGACGAATTCCGGAATTCCGTACAGGTCGATTGTGTATCTTGTAAATCAATGCACAGAGGCGAAATAGGTTGCCGTCTTTTGAAAATTAAGATGTCTTTTCTATCTTTGTGTAATTATGCTGCCCGTTATTTGAGGCTGGGGCGATGGCTTGCGGGGTGATTGTGAGGGGTTGTGGCAGCGGATGACGTGTATAAAAACAAGACTTTAATGAACAAATCGTTGCTTGCCGTGTCCGTCGTCCTGAGTATGGTGGTTCTTATGATAACCGGCTGTGGTTCAGGAAGAAAGCAGAAGCTGGAGGGACAGGTTTCAGTGTCAGGCGCATTTGCTCTCTATCCACTCGCTGTGCAGTGGTCCAATGACTTTCAGGTCAGGTATCCGGAGGTTAAGATTGATGTGTCTGCAGGTGGTGCAGGAAAGGGAATGACCGATGTGCTTAACGGCATGGTGGATTATGCCATGTTGTCTAGGGAACTTCATAAAGAAGAAGTTGATGCAGGAGCGGTGGCTTTTGTTGTAGGCCGTGATGCCGTTATACCTGTAATCAATTCGGAAAATCCTCATATTCAAGAACTTCTGAAGAGGGGAATCACGGCTGATGAGGCCAGGAAAATCTGGGTTACCGGAGAAATTACCACTTGGGGACAGCTTCTCGGAACTAAGGAAAAGCGTAAAATCAATGTCTATACCCGTTCTGATGCCTGTGGCGCCGCTCAGACTTTCGCGTCCTGGTTCGATGCCAAGCAGGAGGACCTGAAGGGTACTGCTGTTTTCGGTGATCCTGGAATTGCGCAGGCTGTGCAGAAAGACAAGTGGGGCATGGGCTTCAATAATCTCGCTTATGCCTATGATCCTCAGACACATAGGCCACAGGAAAGACTTGCGGCTTTTCCGATAGACTCTGATATGGATGGCCAGATCAGCGAACTGGAAGCATGTTATGATACGAAGGAGAAACTGGTTCATGCTATCGAAGAGGATTTATTTCCGACTCCGCCGGCCCGTGACCTGTATTTCGTGACGAAGGGTGCTCCCAAGGATTCAGCATCGCTTGGTTTCCTCAAGTATATCCTGAAGGATGGTCAGCGTTTCAATGAGCCAGCTGGCTATGTCCAGATTTCCGGGAAACAGCTGAGTGAGAATGCAAAGACTCTCAAGACTGCGAGGAAGGCAGCTGACCTGAAGGTGAACAATACTGACAATGCCGTTTATATTTTCATGGCATGTCTGTTCGGAATTCTCCTTCTTCTGAGCGGGTCATTGTTCCAGAAGTCATTGAACAAAAGGAGAATATATAAGCAGAACCTGTCATCGGCATTTATGTTCATACTGACGGTTTCTTCTGTCCTCCTTCTACTGGCGATGATTGTCGGCCTCTATATCAAGTCGATGCCGATTCTTCAGGAGAATTCTTTCTGGGACCTTGTGACGTCATCCGTCTGGAAGCCGTCACAGAAGAAATTCGGTTTCCTTCCGTTCATTTCGGGAACATTGGCCGTCACATTCATTGCAATTTGCATCTCACTGCCGCTTTCCCTTCTCACTGCAATATCATTGACAGAATACTCGAAGAAGATTGTGCGCAAATTCGTCCTTCCGGCACTCGACATTCTTGCGGCTCTGCCGTCGGTTATTTATGGTGTCTGGGGAATTCTGCTGCTGATACCTGTGACCGGATATTCGATTCTCACGGCGTCTCTTGTGCTGTGCGTGATGGTTCTGCCGATTATGGTGAGTCTGTTCGTGGAGATTTTCTCGTCTGTGCCGCAGGATTTGAGGGATGCGTCAATGTCATTGGGTGCCACTCAGTGGCAGACCACCAGAAGGGTAGTGTTGAGAAAGTCAATGTCAGGAATCTTCGCCGCCGTCGTATTGGCATTGTCCAAAGCGATGGGCGAGACGATTGCGGTCATGATGGTCTGCGGAAGTATTCCTGCAATCCCATCTTCGATTTTCAAGGGTTTCTATACTCTTCCGGCTTTGATAGGAAACAATTACGGAGAGATGGCATCGGTGCCTCTTTACGAGTCGGCGATTATGTTTGCGGCTCTGCTGCTGCTCGTTATTGTTGTGATTTTCAATATCTTATCGAGAATTATTCTTTATAGGGTGCAGAAACAGGATTAGTTATGAAGAACAGCAAGTTTATAGAAGAGAAGGTAGTCAAGGCGCTTATGTGGGTGTCGGTATCGCTTGTTATCCTGGTGGTGGCATCCATTATCTGCACTATTTTCGTAAAAGGCTTCGGTTCTCTTTCATGGGATATGGTGACCAAGGTGCCGGGCCGGAACTGGAATACGACTGATGACGGAGGTTTTGTCAATGCCATCTGGGGCTCCGTCAGCGTGGTGACTCCGGCGACATTGATAGCGATGGTGGTGAGTATTCCGGTAGTTTTCTATATGAATCTTTACAGGAGGCGTTCGAACTGGCTGTCTTATGTCGCAAGGCTGGCGTATGATGTGCTCTACGGAATCCCGTCGATTGTCTATGGCGCGTTTGCATTCATGATTATGGTCATGGTCGGCATGAGGGCCTCGGTTCTCGGCGGTATCATTGTCAGTACCCTCCTTATAATTCCGATGTTCATCCGAAACGGAGACGAGATTTCAAAATCTGTCCCTGACGATATGATAGATGCAGCCTATTCATTGGGCGCAACCAAGTGGGAAACATTGAAAGTCGTTGTGCGTCAGGTGCTTCCTGGTATGGCTACTGCTACACTGCTGGCAGTGGGGAAGGCTATCGGAGATGCTGCGGCCGTCATGTTCACTGCCGGTTTCTCGGATTCCATGGCTACTTCTCTGTCTTCGCCGACTGCGACATTGCCTCTGGCCATCTTCAACTGGGTTACCATGCCAGATCCGTTCCCGGGCAGGGCTTATGCCGCCGCTCTGGTGCTTACGGTCATCGTGCTGATACTCAGTCTCGGAGGACGTTGGATAACAAATTATTTCACTAAGAACAATCTCTAGAATATGGACAAGAATACCAAAAAAGACCCGCTTACGGTCAGGAACCTTAATTTGTCTATTGAAGGAAGGCCGATTCTCAAGGACATCAATCTGGTGTTCCCGGAGAACAAGATTACATGTATCGTCGGCCCGTCAGGCTGTGGAAAGAGTACATTGCTGAAATCTCTCAACAGGCTGATAGATAATGTGGACGGGGTGAAGATTGACGGACAGATCATGATCGGTGACCAGAATATAATAGGTGCCAAGTATTCGGATCTCATCGAACTTCGCAGGCGTATCGGACTGGTTCCGCAGCGTCCGTGTCCGCTTCCGATGTCGATTTTCGGGAACATTTGCATGTAATGCCTTTTATAGTTGACGAACAAGGAGTATTCTCCGCTGCGGAATATCGTACAGCGGAGAAACGGAATTTTCAGATTCACTACTACTTGTTTCCGGATTTTGTACTAACGTTGAGCTTGTAGTTTATTAAACGTGAAC
>ENA-ORRE01002442-ORRE01002442.1-human-gut-metagenome-genome-assembly--contig:-NODE-2442-length-10890-cov-3.477065_pt1 | contig 10890 bp, 10 predicted proteins | sample MGYA00242171_ERZ509126 | MGnify/ENA primary metagenome ERZ509126 (study PRJEB26280, sample SAMEA2338648) | human gut metagenome | biome: human gut; feature: human-associated habitat; material: faeces... | reverse complement strand
CCCGAATTGCGGATGCAAAAGTAGTGCTTTATTTTTAAATAGCAAATATTTCTGTTGATTTTTGTTTTGCTATTATCTTGTTAGATAACACATCTCTCTTATTCTTAATTTGTTATGATGGAAAGTTTATTCTATTTAAGTTTCGCATGTAGCCTTTCAGCATACATGCGAAACTTCAGTTTTATTATTTTAGAAAGTATCTGTCGATTCTTCTTTCACCCTCTTCAGCAAGTTTTCTACATTTTGAGAGTGGTAATATAAGATACCTTCCAATTGTTTCAGAAAACCTACATTGCTTGCCAGTTGCGTAATGAATTGCAGATGCAGACCGATTTCCCGGTTGGCTTGCAGCAACGTCTTGTGCGGGAGTGTACTTTGCAGCATATAGAATCCGCTGGCATCTTGTATTTCTGCAATGCCGTTTCCCCATTCGTGTGTACCTAACAATTGTAGAACATGGATGAATTGTCTTAATTTGCGTTTCAGACATTGCAGGCTTACATATTCCGAAGATTCTTTGACATACGCGATGTTCATGATGTCAATCAGTTGTAAATAGTACGCTTTCATGGCTTCTTCTGAAGGGAAGCCCGTGCGTGGGTGCATTGCTACGTTGGATAATTCCTGAGCGGTTACCGGCTGAGTGTTGTTTTCCATAAATCGTTAAGTTTTAAAAGGTGAATAATTCGATTCATGGGAGAGGAGAAGATTTTAAAAAAGCAATCCCTGCCTGTCCCATTGTCGAACACTAAACTCACAGCTAGTATTTGGAGGTGCATTAACACTCCCCATGGGGGTACAGGGACCGCCATATAGGAGTGGCGTGGACGGGCATAAAAATGCCCGCCACGGATTCTTGGCAGGTTTCCCTGCTGTGAGTTTATAATGGTTCGACATCACAAAGGTACAATAAAAAATAAAGTAGCAATGTAAATAGGAGAGGAAAATACATCTGTTCTCCGATTAACTTTATTAATGATGCGAATCAGAAGTTGAAATTCACATGAATAATACCGAAATAAAGGATCGATGAATAAAACTGATCTTCGGAAAGGTATGACTGCGAAAAAAACGCTGCTCTGTTCTGAAACTTTAGAGAATCAATGTATTATAGTCTCTCTGAAAATCTTTATCTTTGCGGACAGTTTGAAAATAGAAGTGAATAATAATTGATACAATAACTTAAAACAACCAGAATCAAATGAAGCAGGATATGATTGTTATCCTTGACTTGGGTAGTCATGAGAATACGGTATTGGCTCGCGCCATCCGTGCGTTAGGTGTATATAGTGAGATCTATCCTCATGATATAACCGTTGAAGAACTGAAAAAGTTGTCCAATGTAAAGGGCATTATTATCAATGGTGGACCGTGTAACATAGTAGATGGCGTTGCCATCGATGTGAATCCTTCTATCTACGAGGCGGGAATCCCAGTGATGGCTGCCGGTCATGACAAAGCGACTTGTGCGGTGAAACTGCCACAGTTTACTGATGATATTGAAGCTATCAAAGCAGCTGTTAAGCCTTTCGTTTTCGAAACTTGCAAGGCCGAAGCTAATTGGAACATGACCAACTTCGTGAATGACCAGATTGAATTGGTACGTCGCCAGGTGGGTGACAGAAAAGTATTGCTGGCCCTTTCCGGTGGTGTTGACAGTTCCGTAGTGGCAGCTCTGTTGCTGAAAGCAATTGGCAACAATCTGGTATGCGTGCATGTAAATCACGGTCTGATGCGTAAAGGCGAATCCGAAGATGTAGTAGAAATGTTCGGTAATCAGCTGAAGGCGAATTTGATCTATGTAGATGTTACCGACCGCTTCCTTACTAAACTGGAAGGTGTGGAAGATCCCGAACAGAAACGCAAGATTATCGGCGGAGAGTTTATCCGCGTATTCGAAGAAGAAGCGCGTAAACTGGACGGTATCGACTTCTTAGGCCAGGGAACTATCTACCCTGATATTGTGGAAAGCGGAACGAAAACGGCCAAGATGGTGAAGTCTCACCACAACGTAGGCGGTCTGCCGGAAGATCTTCAGTTTGAACTTGTGGAACCGTTGCGTCAGCTTTTCAAAGACGAAGTACGTGCATGTGGTCTTGAACTGGGCTTGCCTTATGAAATGGTTTATCGTCAACCCTTCCCCGGTCCCGGTCTGGGCGTGCGTTGTCTGGGTGCTATCACACGCGATCGTTTGGAAGCTGTGCGCGAGTCCGATGCTATCCTGCGTGAAGAATTTCAACTTGCCGGACTGGATAAGAAAGTGTGGCAATATTTCACCGTGGTACCCGACTTCAAGTCAGTGGGTGTGCGCGACAATGCCCGTTCTTTCGAATGGCCGGTTATCATCCGTGCTGTCAATACGATTGACGCGATGACCGCTACCATCGAACAGGTAGAATGGCCTGTCCTGATGAAAATTACGGATCGTATCCTGAAAGAAGTAAAACATGTGAATCGTGTTTGCTACGATATGTCTCCGAAGCCTAACGCTACTATCGAATGGGAATAAAAGACTTTTTGCTAAATAGCTAGCGCATTAAGTCCTTTCGGATACTTCATTTAAAGATACTTTCCGTATCTTTGCTGTCTCTCTTACAAAAGGTGGCATCTTTTGCTGTAAAAGATGCCATCTTTTGTGTTATAAGATGCCACCTTTTGCTACAAAAGATGCCATCTTTTGCATGGAAGGAATAAAGGAGAGATGTCAAAGGTAGTAATTAAAAACACGTAAAGACTATGGGAATGATTTACTTGGTAAGAAAGAAGCTCTTCCAGACTAAGGAAGGTGCAAAACAACTGTATTATGCCGTGCAACGTACACTGCAACCCAGAGGTGGGGTGACCGAAGACATACTGGCAAAACGAATCGCTCACCGGACGGGCAGGAGCGAAGGTGATGTAAAAGGAATATTGGCCGACCTGCCTCACTTCATAGAAGAGGCCTTGAAGAATGGAGAGTCGGTATCCATCAAAGGACTGGGTTCTTTCCATATTGCGATAACCAGCGAGGGCTTTGAACACCCCGAAGACGTGATGCCGGGAACCGTGCGCATTTCGCGCGTTTACTTCACCGCTGACCGCGGCTTGACCAAGGAATTAAGCAGGGAAATGAGATTTTTCCGCTATCCGTTGAGCAAATACTTCCCGGCAAGTATGTTGAGCAAGAAAGTTGTGGAAGCGGAAAAGAAGGCGGAACTGCAAGGAGAATTTCCGGAAGAAGAGATAACTGAGAACCCCTAAAGAATACCCCTTCCACACTCTATTCCCTATGAATAAAGGGTTGCAGAAGTGTGGAAGGGGAAATAGTACAGGTACACAGTGAGGTTATACCCCCATACATTCCCGATAAAAATCGAACATTTCGTAAATGGTATCTTTGTCGGCAGTCTGGTTGAGGCAGATGTCTCCGACTTCTTTCAATAGAGTGAAGTTGATGGCGCCGGCAGTGTTCTTCTTGTCATGCTTCATCAACTCATAAAGTTGGTCGTACTGTTTGCAATTGAAGGCAAAGCCACCGTAGTTCTCTTTGATGAACTGAATGGTCTGGCGCATTTTCTCTTTCGGAAAACCTACCTTTATATAAGAAAGGTATAGCTCGCAAACAATTCCCCAAGCAACAGCATAACCATGTAATACGGGGCGACCTTCGGCAAGAGCCAGACTTTCGAAGGCATGACCTACGGTATGTCCCAGGTTCAGTGCCTTGCGGATGCCGTGTTCCAGCGGATCTTGTTCCACGATATCCTCTTTTACTTGTACGGAACGGCCCACCATTGATTTCAGTGCAACGTAATCTATCTTGTCCGTATCGAAAGCCAATAACTCGGCAAGGTGCTCCGGGGTACTGATAAGACCGTGCTTCAACATCTCGGCATAACCGGAGAAGAAGTTGTGGGCATCGAGGCTGCGCAGGAACTCCGTTTCAAGAAGTACACTGGCGGCAGGTGCGAAAACACCGATTTCGTTCTTCAACCCGTTGAAGTTGATACCCGTTTTGCCTCCTACGGAAGCATCCACCATGGCCAGCAGGGTGGTGGGGATATTGATATAGGCAATGCCCCGCTTGAAGGTAGAAGCGGCGAAACCACCCAGGTCGGTCACCATGCCGCCACCCAGGTTAATCAGTAATGAATGGCGTGTAGCTCCCTGTTCGCTCAGAGCTTGCCAAACGGAAGCCAGGGTTTCCAGATTTTTGTGTACATCTTCTGCACCGATAATGATTTCAGTTGCATCCTGTATTGCAGGAATATTTTGCAGCTGTGGCAAGCAAAGACGGTGGGTATGTTCGTCGGTAAGGATAAAAAGCCTGTCATGAGGACACTTTTCGATGGCTTCTGCCAGGCTGTTTTCCAGACTCTCACAAAGAATTACTTCTAGTTTACTCATTTGGTCAATTACAAATTATAAGTTACAAATTACTAAAGGGAAGAGGACTCCCTTTATTTATTGTGCTACAAAGATAGTTCTTTCAACAATAAAACGTTATCTTTGTCTCCAAAAATACATGGATTTGTAAGATACTTCTCTATCTGCATTCCGCTATTTGGTAATTTGTAGTCTGTAATTTGTAATTAAGAAAATGAAAGCTTTACTTCCTGTGTACTGTCGCCCGCTTGGATATTTTGTAATTGCGTTAGCCTTGTTCCTTCCGTTCTTAATGATGATGATGGGCAAAGTAACGGATGCTAATTTGTTGTTTTATAAAGAATGTTCCAAACTTCTGATGATGTTGGGAGCATTGATGATAATATTCGCTTTGACAAAAGGAGAATGTAAAGAAGTGGAAGAAATACGAAATAAGGCCACAAGGAATGCGATATTCCTGACTGTACTTTTTATTTTTGGCGGCATGCTTTATCGGGTGGCACAAGGTGATCTCTTGTCCGTAGACTCTTCTTCTTTCCTGATATTCCTGATAATGAATGTTCTTTGCCTTGAATTTGGTATAAAAAAAGCGACTGTTGATCGGTTGTTTAAACGAAATAATCGATAATTAAGTAAAATCAATCTGTAAGGCGTTAAACCTTTTGCCCGTAAGTTTGTCAAATGAAGCAGTAACAAATAAACATTGTTGATTATTTAGAAGACAGGGCATGAAAATATTTATCACCGGAGCGATGTTGTTGCTTGCAACTACATTCTCTGTATTCTCACAAACAAAAAACATTACCGTATCCGGCCGCGTGGTTGAGGATACGAACGAACCAGCGGTACAAGCTACTATTCAATTATTATCATTACCGGACAGTGCTTATGCTGCCGGTGTTGCTACTACCGGAAATGGCCGCTTCACTTTACCCAAAGTGAGTGCCGGAAAGTATGTTTTGAAAGTTTCCTACATCGGTTTTAAGAATAAGTTTATTCCTTTACATCTCTACGCCAATGTACTCAATAAAAATGTGGGTACAGTGACACTCGAAACGGATGCTATTATGCTTGCCGAAGCAGTAGTTACTGCTGAAGCACCGCAAGTGCAGGTGGTGGAAGATACGTTGATGTATAACTCTACTGCTTATCGTACGCCGGAAGGTGCCATGCTGGAGGAACTGGTGAAAAAACTTCCCGGAGCGGAAGTTGATGATGATGGTAATGTGAAGATTAACGGTAAGGAACTGAAGAAAATTATGGTGGATGGTAAGGAGTTCTTTGGCGGTGATGTGAAGACCGGCCTGAAAAATCTGCCTGTCGACATGATTGATAAACTGAAAACTTATGATAAACAGTCGGATCTGGCACGTATAACCGGGATAGATGACGGTGAGGAAGAAACAGTGCTGGACCTTACTGTGAAGAAGGGCATGAACAGGGGATGGTTCGGCAATGCAGATCTTGCTTATGGTACGGAAGACCGTTATATGGCCCGCATGATGGTGAATCATTTTGTGGATAAAACCAAGTTCTCCTTAATCGGTTCGGCGAATAACGTTAACGATCAGGGGTTCTCCGGTGGTGGGGGTGGTCCGCGCTGGCGCAGGAATAATGGTTTGGTGGCAACAAAAACATTAGGTGCTAACTTTGCTGCGGAAACGTCCAAACTGGATATTGGCGGTAGTGCCCGGTATAATTACAGAGGGGCGGATATTATCAGTACTAATTCTTCCGAACGTTTCCTGCAAAATGGAAATTCATATTCCAACTCTAATTCTGTCAATAGAAACAAGAATATAAACTTTAATGCTAATTTTCGTTTGGAGTGGAAACCGGACTCTATGACAAACATCATTTTCCGCCCGAACTTTTCGTACGGAAAAACTGATAATGCTTCCGGTTCTGAGTCCGGAACATTCAATGCCGATCCGTATAGCTTGGTTACCAATCCGAACGACTTTCTTAATTTTGACCAGATGACGGATGATCCTTTGGAGGATATTCGTGTCAATGCAACAAATGATGCTTCTCTAAGCAAAAGCAAGAGCGTCTCTACGGAGGCTACTTTGCAACTGAATAGAAAGTTGAATAACCGGGGGCGTAACATTACTTTTCGTGGGCGCTTTAGCTATGGTGACAACGACAATGACCAGTATTCACAGTCTGAAACGCGTTACTACCAGATTCAGAGCATATTGGGAGGCGATTCCATACTATACCGTAACCAGTATGTCACAACTCCTACACACAATTATAATTATAGTGCTCAGTTGACATACAGCGAACCGATTGCGCGAGCTACTTTCCTGCAGTTCCGCTATCAGTTTCAGTATAAGTACAGTGAGAGTGACAAAACTACGTTTGATATGTTGAGCTATCCCGATTGGGACATCAACGGGCCTCTGCCTCCCGGTTATGAAACACACCCGGTGGATAGTTTGGGTAAGTACGCGGAGTACAGATATTATAATCATGACGCGTCCGTATCGTTGCGCTTCATTCGAGAGAAGTATCAACTGAGTGCAGGAATGTCTTTCCAACCTCAACATTCGACACTGTCCTATAAACGTGGTGATTATATGATTGATACGACACGCAATGTGTTCAACTTTGCTCCGAATATTGATTTTCGTTATCGTTTCTCCAAAGTGAGCCAGCTGCAGTTTATGTATCGCGGACGTAGCAGTCAGCCAAGTATGGAGAACTTGTTACCTATCGTCGACAACTCAAACCCGTTGAATGTCAGAGTGGGTAATCCGGGTTTGAAGCCTGCATTTACGCATAGTATGCGTCTCTTCTACAATACGTATAATGCAGAATTGCAGCGTGGTATAGTGACGCATGTCAACTTCTCGGCTACGCAGAATAGTATCAGTAACAGTACGGTATATAATGAACAGACCGGTGGAAGAATTACGACTCCTAAGAATATTAATGGAAACTGGAGCGCTTTCGGTATGTTCGGGTTCAATACAGCATTAAAGAATAAGAAATTTACCATTAACTCGTTCTCTAATATCAATTACACCAATAATGTGTCTTTCTTGTACAATAATGATACCAAAATAGATGACAAGAATACCACTACCGGACTTACATTGGGTGAACGGTTGAATGGAGCTTATCGTAATGATTGGTTTGAATTCGGGCTGAATGGTTCTATCTCTTATACTGCTGAACGCAGCAAGCTGCGTCCGGAAAACAATCAAGAACCTTATACTTTTTCTTACGGCGCTTTAACCAATATAACGATGCCTTGGAAGATGACGATTTCCACTAATATCACCAATCAAAGCCGTCGCGGTTATACAGATAGCAGCATGAACCGCAATGAGCTGATCTGGAATGCTCAACTTTCGCAGTCTTTCCTGAAAGGGGCGGCTACCGTAAGTTTTGAAATGTACGATATTCTGAAACAGCAGAGTAATATCAGTCGTTCGTTGACGGCAGATGCACGTTCGGTATCTTCTTATAACGGTATCAATAGTTATTGTATGCTGCACTTTATTTATCGCTTGAATATCTTTGGCAGTAAGGCTGCTCGTGAAAGCATGCAGGGGCGAAGAGGGTTTGGCGGCCCTGGCGGCCATCCGGGAGGACATCGGGGCGGATTTGGCGGTGGGCGTCGTCCGTTTTAATGTTAATCAATGTAATAGGCCGCAAAAGTTCCTCTATTTTTCATACATTTGTTTTGCTCTTTATGACAGATGTATGTTTGATTGGAATTTCATAGCCGGCCTCGTTGCTACAGTAGCATTTGATATAATCTATTTTGGCGCAATTATCGGAACAATTACGGTTATCATTCTTGATAACCGTAACCCGGTAAAAACGATGGCATGGATATTGATATTGATGTTTTTGCCATTAGTGGGGCTTGTACTTTACTTCTTTTTCGGTCGTAGTCAGCGTCGTGTACGTGTCATTGGTAAGAAAAGCTACAACCGCCTGTTGAAAAAACCGATGGCTGAATACCTTGCTCAGGACTCGTGCACGCTTCCTGTAAATTATAGCCGTCTTATTTCTTTGTTTCGCAACACAAATCAGGCTTTCCCTTTTGACGGGAATCGTGTAGAAATCTATACGCATGGGCTTTCCATGTTTCAAGCTTTGCTGCGTGAGTTACAGAATGCTACGAAGCATATTCATATGGAGTTCTATATTTTTGAGGATGATGCTATCGGACGTATGGTGCGCGATGTGTTGATAGATAAGGCAAGGCAGGGAGTAGAAGTACGTGTTATTTACGATGATGTGGGTTGTTGGCATGTTCCTAACCGCTTTTACGAACAGATGCGTGAGGCAGGAGTAGAGGTGCGTAGCTTTCTGAAAGTGCGCTTCCCTTTGTTTACCAGTAAAGTGAACTATCGTAATCACCGTAAGATAGTGGTGATTGACGGACGCATCGGGTTTATTGGCGGTATGAATTTGGCAGAGCGTTATATGCGTGGTTTTTCCTGGGGAATCTGGCGTGATACGCATCTTTTATTAGAAGGCAAGGCTGTGCATGGTTTGCAGACTGTCTTTTTGCTCGACTGGTATTTTGTAGATCGTACATTAGTTACGTCCGCCCGTTATTTTCCGAAAGTGGATAATTGTGGTACTTCGTTGGCGCAGATTGTAACAAGTGAGCCGATAGGACCTTGGAAAGAGATTATGCAGGGACTTGGTATGGCCATAACGGGAGCGAAGAAATATTTCTACATACAAACTCCTTACTTCTTGCCTACGGAAGCCGTTGCTGTCGCTATGCAAACAGCTGCTTTAGCCGGGGTGGACGTGCGTTTGATGCTTCCTTATCGCGCGGATAACAGACTGACGCATTTAGGCTCTTGTTCTTATTTGGCAGAGGCACTGCGGGCAGGAGTGAAAGTATATTTCTATAAAAAAGGTTTCCTGCATTCCAAATTGATGGTGTCGGATGATGAATTGTCTACTGTGGGCTCTACAAACGTGGATTTCCGAAGCTTTGAGCATAACTTTGAGGTGAATGCATTTATATATGATACGGAAACTGCTCTCCAAATGCGTGAAATATTCTTGCAAGACCAACGGGAATGTGTACAGGTATTCTCCAAAAATTGGGCGAAACGTCCTTGGTATCATAAAGCGGCAGAAAGCGTGGTACGTCTGCTGGCTCCGCTTTTATAACTTGGAAAATTGGAAAAAGGAGAAATTGACACTGCCATACACTCTTCTTTCTATAAAATGAGGATGGCTTTCAAAGTTATTGGTCTTCCCATGTTCTAATACAAATAAACCTTCTTCTTTTAAGAGGTTATTTTCAAAGATCAGATCAGGTAGAGTCTCAAGTCCTTTTAATTCATAAGGCGGGTCGGCAAAGATGAAATCGAACTGTTCGCGGCCACCTCGTATGTACTTGAACACATCACCGCGGACAGGCAGACATTTGTCGGTCTTTAGTTCACGCATTATTTTGCAGATGAAAGCATAGTGGTCGCGGTCTTTTTCTATGCTGATGACTTGGTCGCAACCTCTGGATACGAGTTCAATACTGATGCTTCCTGTGCCGGCAAACAAATCGAGGGCGCGTACGCCTTCTTCAAAGTCTATGTAGTTGGATAACACATTGAATAGATTCTCTTTGGCAAAATCCGTAGTGGGGCGTGCCTTGAAGCTGTGAGGCACGTCAAAGCGTCTTCTTTTGTATATTCCGCTGATTACTCGCATAGGTTGATAGCTTGTAGGTCAAGATTATAGGCTGGATTCATGATGAATACCTGCCGGATGAATTTTTTTAGTTCGGGCAATAGCTCTTCCTTGTCGGACAGTTCGCCTGTGAGGTGAAGTTCGTCACGTTCTTGCTCCATGCCGAGCTGTTTCCATATATAGAGAATGTAGTAGATACGGTCGTTGGTCTCCTTACAGGCAAAGGCATTGGCAAATATCAACCGGCCGCGTTCGTAAGCATATATGTCTACGGCTTCTTTACGCAGATGTATGTACATTTTCCTGCAATTGCCTAAACGACTTTTGGTTGCAAAATACTCAATAAACGGGCTTGCCTGCGAATAGAAACGGATATCGGGATATTGCTCGCGCAAAAGGGAGCAGGTGCTCTTGTCCATGCCAAACAGTACGACTATGTTGTTTTTATGCAGGATGTTGTATTGTACAACTTCATTGTCTTGCTTGGGATGATTATGATAGAATACGGTCTCTGTTTGCTCGTCCTCGAAAAACTCCAGCGGAATGAACGTAAAACGCTTGTTTGCCATGAGCACATTGACACGACGGAAAGAATGGTTCAGCCATTCTACTTCTCGGAAGGCTTGTTTAAGATTGGCAGTGAGGGACAAAGAAGTGTCTACCTCATGTTCGTGGAAAGAAAGCTCTCCGTCGCCGAGAGGATTGAATATAGAAAAAGAAAATCCATCCGTACTGAGACGGATGGATAAGGTATATTGTTCCGATTTACTAAAATCAGTCGTTTCTATCATACGTATTGTGTCGGTGGATTATTCCCAGTTACCGGCGTTGTTGTTGGCTGTTTCCAGGCTA
>ENA-ORRE01002435-ORRE01002435.1-human-gut-metagenome-genome-assembly--contig:-NODE-2435-length-10906-cov-3.923602_pt1 | contig 10906 bp, 10 predicted proteins | sample MGYA00242171_ERZ509126 | MGnify/ENA primary metagenome ERZ509126 (study PRJEB26280, sample SAMEA2338648) | human gut metagenome | biome: human gut; feature: human-associated habitat; material: faeces... | reverse complement strand
CCCTGTCCATCAGCTACTATGATCTGGGCGTGACCACCGGCAAGATGGCTGCCAAGATCCTCACCGGCGAGGCGGATATCTCCACCATGCCCATCGAATACACCGACGCCACCCCCAAGTATAACCCCACCATCTGCGAGGAGCTGGGCATCCAGCCTCTGGACGGCTATGAGGCCATTGAGGGCTGATCCAAAACAAACGCGATCCTATAACGAAAATCTGGCGGAAGGGGGCAATCCCCTCCTTCCGCTGTGAACAAGGAGAAACGGTATGAGTTTTCTATCCTCCCTTCTCAATGCGCTGCCGGGCGCTGTGGCCCAGGGCCTGATCTGGGGCCTGATGGCCATCGGCGTCTACATCACCTTCCGTATTCTGGATGTAGCTGATCTGACGGTGGACGGATCTCTGGCCACCGGCGGTGCCGTGGCCGTCATGCTGATCCGGGCAGGTCTGAACGCTTGGGCCGCGTTGCTGTGCGCCTTTCTGGCAGGTATGCTGGCCGGCTTTGTCACCGGCCTGTTCCACACGAAATGCGGCATCCCCGCCATTCTCGCCGGTATTCTGACCCAGCTGTCCCTCTACTCCATCAACCTGCGGATCATGGGCAGCAAGGCCAATCAGGCAGTAGGCGTGGATAAGTATGATCTGCTGGTATCCCAGCGGTATGTGCGTTCGGTGAGTCTGGATAACCCCCTGCCTCTGCTGGTGGTATTCACGGTGGTGCTCATTGCCGTTTTGTACTGGTTTTTCGGCACGGAAAAGGGCTGCTCCCTCCGTGCCACCGGCGCAAACCCCAACATGGCCCGGGCTCAGGGCATCAACACCAACGCCAACGTGGTGCTGGGACTCATGGTGTCCAACGGTCTGGTAGCCCTGTCCGGCGGTCTGCTGGCCCAGTTCCAGGGTTCCTCCGACATCAACATGGGCCGGGGCGCTATCGTCATTGGTCTGGCCGCCGTCATCATCGGCGAAGTGGCCTTCGGCAAGGTATTCATCAACTTCGCTTTGAAGCTGCTGGCGGTCTCCATCGGTGCCGTCATCTACTACATCGTTCTACAAATCGTTTTGCAGTTGGGTCTGAACACCAACGATCTGAAGCTGGTGTCCGCCCTGATCGTGGCCGTGTTCCTGGCGATCCCCTACTGGAAGGGCCACATCCACACCAAGAAGGGAGGTTCCGTCCATGCTTGAGCTGAAGGATATCTGCAAGACGTTTAATCCCAATACCATCAACGCTAAGGTAGCTTTGAACCATCTGAACCTGACACTGAATGACGGGGACTTTGTCACCGTTATCGGCGGCAACGGTGCAGGCAAGTCCACCATGCTGAACGCCATCGCAGGCGTGTTTCAGGTGGATTCCGGCACCATCACCATCGACGGACAGGACGTTACCAAGCTGCCGGAGCACAAGCGGGCGGCATTTTTGGGGCGGGTGTTCCAGGACCCCATGATGGGCACCGCACCCACTATGCAGATCGAGGAAAATCTGGCGCTGGCAGCCCGCCGGGGCCAGCCCCGGGGGTTGAAGTGGGGCATCACCGCCTTGGAGCGGGCAGATTACAGAGAGCTGCTGAAAACGCTGGATCTGGGGCTTGAGGACCGCCTTACCGCCAAGGTGGGCCTGCTCTCCGGCGGTCAGCGTCAGGCGCTGACGCTGCTGATGGCCTCCCTGAAGCAGCCCAAGCTGCTGCTCTTGGACGAGCACACTGCCGCTTTGGACCCCAAGACCGCTGACAAGGTGCTGGCTCTGTCCGACCAGATCGTGCAGGAGAACAACCTCACCACCCTCATGATCACCCACAACATGAAGGACGCCATCGCCCACGGCAACCGGCTCATTATGATGGATGCCGGCCGGGTGGTGGTGGATATCTCCGGTGAGGACAAGAAGAAGCTGACGGTCCCCGACCTGTTGGCCCTGTTCAGCCGCGCCAGCGGCTCTGACGAGGCCAATGACAAAATGCTCCTGTCCTGAAATCCTACATACATCTCTCCCCCGGAAGGTCTCTTCCGGGGGATTTTGCTATGCAAAAGCACAGTAAAATAAGAAATGTGCCATTTCCTCGCCCCCGCAGGGCAACCGGGAATGATGCACGAAAACTTCATGCACTGGCATTTGTGCATGTTCGCGGTGCGCTGCTCATGCATGCAGTTTTATGCGCGAAAATATACCCCGTTCTTCCGCTTTTTCAGAAGAACGGGGTGTACTTTTAAATCAGGCATGCGGTCAGTCCGCGCTGGAATTCATGACCTCGTTGGCGGACTTGACGGTGCGGCGCAGGAAGATTGTGCTCAGGGTGAAGGACATGACCTCCGCGATGGGGAAGGACCACCACACCAACTCCAGCCGTCCAGTCCGGGACAGCAGCCACGCCACCGGCAGTAATACTACCATCTGACGGCACACGGAGACGATCAGGCTGTACACCGGATTGCCGATGGCCTGGAACACCGAGCCAGCGATGATGCAGAAGCCTGCCAGCAGGAAGGAAACGCTGATGATCCGCAGGGCGGGAACGCCGATGGCCAGCATGGTCTCCGATGCGTCGAACAGTTCCAGCAGTGTGGAGGGAAACAGCTGGAAAATGGTGAAGCCCACAACCATGATGACCATGGCGGTGATGTTGGAAAGACGGATGGTCTTCCACACCCGCTGAGGCCGGGCTGCGCCGTAGTTATAGGAAATAATGGGCACCATACCGTTGTTCAGGCCGAAGATGGGCATGAACACGAAGCTCTGGATCTTGAAATACGCGCCGAACACGGCGGTGGCGGTGGGGGTAAAGACGAAGAGGATCTTGTTCATGCCGAAGGTCATGACGGAGCTGATGGACTGCATGATGATGGAGGGCACACCCACCCGGTAGATCTCCTTGGCCACGATGGGGTCCCAGCGGATGTTCTCCCGGCGGATGTGAATGTCGTGGTTGTACTTGATATTCACGATCAGGCCCACGATCGCCGCCACGATCTGTCCAACAACGGTGGCCACAGCAGCGCCGGCCACGCCCATCCGGGGTGCGCCGCACAGGCCAAAGATCAGAATGGGGTCCATGACGATGTTGATGATGGCGCCCAACAGCTGGGTGCACATGGCCAGACTGGTACGGCCGGTGGATTGCAGCAGCCGCTCAAAGCAGAACTGGCTGAAAATACCTACGGAAAGGCCTAAGCAGATCCGGGTGTACTGCACGCCGTATTCCACGATCTCCGGCACTGCCTTGGCCTGCGCCACGAAGAAGGGCCGGGAGAGGAACAGGCCGATGAAGGCAAAGACAAGATAGCTGCAAATGGGCAGCAGGAAGATACCCACGCCGGCAGCCCGGTCCGCCATCTCCTGCTTTTTCTCGCCCAGAGAGCGGGAAAGCAGGGCGTTGATGCCCACGGCGGTGCCGGCGCCCACGGCGATCATCAGGCTCTGAAGAGGGAAGGCCAGGCCCACGGCGTTGAAGGCGTTCTCGCTGAGCCGGGAGACGAACACGCTGTCCACGATGTTGTACAGCGCCTGCACCAGCATGGAGATCATCATGGGCACCGCCATACCGGCCAGCAGTCTGCCCACCGGCAGAACGCCCATTTTGTTTTCCTGGGGAGCCGCGCCTGCGGCGTTTTCTTTACTCATATTGGGGATAAATTCCTTTCTGATTGTATTTTTCAGAAAAAGGACGCGGCTGCAAGCCGCGCCTTTTTGGCATTTACTTTTTCAGTTCACCGGTGGCCAGCTGGGTGAGGTAGGCATTGAGGAAGCCGTCCAGGTCGCCGTCCATCACATTGTCGATCTGACTGGTTTCGTAGCCGGTGCGGGTGTCCTTTACCAGCTGGTAGGGCATGAACACGTAAGAGCGGATCTGGCTGCCCCACTCGATTTTCATCTGCACGCCCTTGATGTCAGAAATTTTCTCGGCATGCTGCTGAATCTTCAGCTCAATGAGCTTGGCGCGCAGCTGCTTCATACAGTTATCCTTGTTCTGGAACTGGGAACGCTCCTGCTGGGAGGCCACCACAATGCCGGTGGGCTTGTGGATCAGGCGGACGGCGGAGGAGGTCTTGTTGATGTGCTGGCCGCCGGCGCCGGAGGAGCGGTAGACCTGCATCTCGATATCCTCAGGCCGGATCTCCACCTCTACGTCATCGGGAAGCTCCGGCATGACCTCCACAGCGGCAAAACTGGTCTGGCGGCGGGCGTTGGCGTCAAAGGGAGAGACGCGGACCAGACGGTGGACGCCGTGTTCGCTCTTCAGCAGGCCGTAGGCATTCTCGCCCTCGATGGAAATAACGGCAGATTTGATACCGGCCTCGTCACATTCCTCGTAGTCCAGCGTTTTCCAAGCGTAGCCGTGACGCTCCGCCCAGCGGGTATACATCCGATAGAGCATCTGGCACCAGTCCTGGGCCTCGGTGCCGCCGGCACCGGAGTGGAGCTGGAGAATAACGTTGTTTGCGTCATACTCACCGGAGAGCAGCGTGGTCATACGGATCTCTTCGATCTCGGTTTCCAGCGCGGGGAACTCTGTTTTCAATTCTTCCAGGATCTCTTCGTCCTCCGCCTCCTGGCCCATTTCGCATAGGGTGGTCAGGTCCTCCCAGGTGCTCATGAGCTTCTTGAAGCGATGGAGCTTGTTTTGAAGCTGCTTCAGGCGGGTCTGCACCTTCTGAGAGCGCTCCAGATTGTTCCAGAAGCCGTCCTGAGTGGTCTCATCCTCCAGACGGGCGGCCTCCTGAGCCACAGCGTCGATGTCAAGGGCGTCCCCCAGCTTCTTCAGCTCCGGTTCCAGGTCCCGCAGCTTCTGCTTATAAACGTCATATTCGATCAAAGCCATACTGATTCTCCAATTTCCATATAGATTACTTTAGCCATGATATTATATAGGAGTTCCCCGATTTTGTAAAGGGAAATATGCACAAAAATGACGATTTTCAAAAATCCAGCGCACGTTTGCGGAAAACAGGTGAAAAAAGAGACGGACTCTGTCCGTCTCTCACGCTCAATGATTCAGAATAAACTGTTCCAGCTCCTCCGCCGTCCGCACCACCGCGGCAGCCCCGGCCTCCGCCAGCTCGCCGGGTGCAGCGTACCCGAAGAACTCCACGCCCACGCAGGCAAGGCCGCATTCCTGCGCACCAAGCACATCATACTTCCGGTCACCGACCATCAAAACGGTGGGCTTATCCCCATCGGTCAGGCGCAGGCGGCGCATGGCTTCCCGAATGACATCCGCCTTTTCCCAGTCTGCTCCCGCAGGGCTGCCGGTCACAGCGGACAGAAAGGGTGTAAAGCCAAAACGCCGACAGATGCTCACGCACAGCTCCTCCGGCTTGGAGGAGGCCAACGCCAGAGTGTATCCCTTGGCCTTCAGCCGCTCCAGAACGTCCCGCATACCGGGGGCCGCCTCGTTTTCATACTGTCCCACCGGCACATAGTGCTCCCGGAACACCCGAACGCCCTCCACCGCCTTCTCCCGGCTGTAGCCGCAGTGCTCCATGAAGGATTCCTGCAGCGGCGGACCGATGAATTTCAGAAGGGTCTGGGCATCCGGCATGGTCCCGCCCAGCTTTTCAATGGTGTATTTCACGGAGTTGACGATCCCCTCCCGCGAATCCGTCAATGTACCGTCCAGATCAAATAAAATCGTGTGAAACATCCGTCTCTCCCTTCTGTAAGCAAAACGAAGCCGGGCCAACAAGCCCGGCTTCGCCGACTGTTTTGTCCCTTTACAGACGATTCTAACATGAATTCAAAGGCTCCGCAAGGAAAAGCTGCACAAAAATCGCAAATTACAGAGTTTCCACCGGCTCGTAATCCAGCAGCTCAATGCGGGAGCTCCACATATCCGCCGTTTCCGCCGGGGGATTGGAGAGCATGGTGGTGAGATACTTCTTGCTGTCATCGGCAAAGACGGTAGCCACCTTCCGGCCCGGCTCCAGATTCTGAATCACAGAGCCAAGGAAGTTAGCGCCGGAGGAGATACCCACGCCAAGGCCCAGTACACGGCCGAATTTCGCCGCCATGGCAATGGCGTCCAGATCGTTGATGTCCATTACGCCATCCACCAGAGTCTGGTCCACCACAGCAGGGATAAAGTCGTCGCCGATGCCCTCAATGTGGTGAGCGCCCTTGACAGTCCCGCCGGAAAGCAGAGGCACTGCATCCGGCTCCACAGCCACAGCCCGGACGGCGTGATCTGCCTTCAGGCGGCGGGCGGTGCCCATGAGGGGGCCGCCGGAGCCGACGCCGGCCACGAAGTCCGTCACATCCGGGAGCTGGCGCAGGATCTCAACGCCGGTAGTAAGATAGTGGGCCTCTGGGTTATCCTGATTTTCAAACTGCTTGGGCTGAAAGCCGCCAATCTCCTCCGCCAGATCTCTGGCCCCCTGAAGGGCTGCGTTGAAACCGCCGGCTTCCCGTGAGATCAGGTGCAGGGTGGCGCCGTACATAGCCATCAGCTTTTTCCGCTCCTCACTGGCCCAGTCCGGCATGAAGATGTGGACGGGATGGCCGGTGAGGGTACCCAGAGCGGAGAAGGCGATGCCGGTGTTGCCGCTGGTCATCTCCACGATGGGCTGGCCGGGCTTCAGGGTGCCGTTGGCGGTGGACTTGGTAATGACGTGGGCCGCCAGACGGTCCTTGATGCTGCCGGAGAGGTTGTATGCCTCCAGCTTTGCCCAGACAAAGCCTTCCCGGCCGTCCAGCTTGTAGCGGATGCGGATCATGGGGGTGTTCCCTACCAAATGTGTGAAGTTCATAACGTATCCTCCTCATCAATACTGATCATGTTGAATCTTTCCATCCTCGGAAACACGGCTGCGCAAAACAAAAGGAGCGATGTGCGCTTGCACATCGCTCCTGAAAGCTCTTCATGCAAGACACAGGCACGCTGAAACGGACGCCTGTATCTGCGATCAGCAGTTCAGCCGCCCTGTATCTTACAACAACAGGTTTTTGCAAATTCATTTCTCATAATGAAATTAGTGTAGCACCTCTCTGCAGAAAAGTCAACCATCTTTCCATTCTACGAAAAAACGTCCGCTTTGTTACCGGAAAATGTTCGTATGGGCCAGCACCCGGAACAAGCAGGCCGCCGCCACGCCCGTCACCGCTCCGGTGATCAGGGAAGCACCCAGCAGGATCGGCAGATAGTACAGCGGGGCCATTGAGCCCAGCGTCAGGCAGGCCGCCGCGATCTGGCCGCAGTTGTGGGCCGCTGCGCCGCCGACGGACACACCGTAGATGGACAAATGCCGGGACTTGGACAGCAAAATCATCACCAGCATGGCGGAAAAGCCCCCCAGCAGGGAGAAGATCAGGGCGTTCATGTTCCCGGCAAACACCGCCCCCAGCAGACACCGGCCTGTCAAAATCAGCAGCGCCTGAGCGGGACCAAGGGCGTACAGGGCGAATACCGTCACAATATTAGCAAGGCCCAGCTTGATGCCGGGGATGGGAATGGCCAGAGATAATGGGAAAAAGTTTTCCAGATAGCTGAACGCCAGCGCCAGCGCTGTCAGCACGGCGCAGAGGGTCAACTGCTTCGTTGTCAGCCTCACAGTCACCCTCCTAACCGATCACAATGTCCACATCGTTGCTGTCCGCCGCGCCGCCGGTGAGCTGAATGATGATCCGGGCCGGAAGGCACACGATGCTCTGTCCGCTGCGGGAAATAGTTCCGGTGCGGACGCAGTCCTGGGTGGGACAGTCGGAGGAACTGACCCGAAGGCCGTTTCCGTCCTCCGCCGCCACCGTCAGCGTCACGCCGTTATAAGAATAGGTGCGGGGCGCGTCCAGCAGGTCCGCCGGGGCAAAGCGGTCAATCTCCTGCCCGTCAGCGGTGACCACCGCCGTCAGAGCACCGGTTTCGGTTCCGCCACGCCAGACCGTCATGGCCGAGAGAGCCGCCAGCGCAATGACCGCCAAGACCACGATCACATCCCAGAAATTGGGCTTCAGCTCAGGAAACCGTTTCATAGGTGTACCCACTGTCCTTCACTTCCTCAAGCCGGTCCGCCAGTCCGGCAGTGATGACTACCCGGCCATCCTCCGTCACCAGCACCAGATCGAAGTCATACCCGCCATTTCGCCAGAAATCCAGCGCCTGTTCCTCTCCCATGACGAACAGTGCCGTGGAGAAGGCGTCGCACATGGCACCATTTCCCGCGCCGGCCCAGTCTGGGCCATTGTCCGCCGCCACCACCGTCACCGACAGTAAACCGCTGTCCGCGGGATAGCCGGTGGCGGGATCAATAATATGGTGATAGGTTTTTCCGTTTTCCTCAAAGTACCGCTCGTAGCCGCCGGAGGTGATGGCGTAGGCGTCCCGCAGGGACAGGATCGCCGCAAGGCCGCTCTCATTCCGGGGATCCTTAATGCCCACCCGCCAGTCGGAGCCGTCGGGCTTGCCGCCCAGCACGAACACGTTGCCGCCCAGAGAAATTTTCCCACTTTCAATGCCGTTGGCCCGGAAGGTCTGCTCCACTAAATCAGAGGTATAGCCCTTGGCGATGCCCCCCAAGTCGATAGCCTGCCCCTCCCCCAGCGTTACGGAATGGGCCGGTTCCTCCTGAATTTGGATCTCGTCGCTGTTGACGTGTTTCAGCAGCTCGTCCAGTTCGGACCGCTCCGGAACACGAAAGCTGTCCCCGGTGAAACCCCACGCGTCCATGACGGGGGCGATGGTAATATCAAACGCGCCGTTTGTGGCGTCCCGGTATTCCAGCGCCGCCGGAAGCAGCGCCCGCATCCCGTAAGTCAAGCCGGTGGTAGGCGTTGTGCCGTTATGGTTGACGCGGGACACGTCGCTGTCCGCCTTTGTGCGGGAGAGTTGGTTCTCCAAAGCCTTGATCTGTCCCTCCGTCTCTTGGACGGCTTTCTCCGCCTTGGGGCCATAGGCCGCAACCTCCATCACCGTGTCCATGGCGAAGATCTGGGCAGTAGCCTCCGTTGTTTGTTTTCCGCAGCCTGTCAGGCACAGGCACAGGGTCAGTATCAGAATTGAGAACCGTTTCATGGCGTCCTCCGTTAGAATTTGATTCGATTTTTTCAGTATACCGCGAATATTGTAAAAAAGCAATGAAGGTTTTCCTTGCAAATTGGAAAAGAGACTGGTATACTATGAACGTGTGTCGGCGGGAACCGGTCTGGAATGGACTGCCCGCATTTTGGGAAATATAACCCTGGAGGTTTTAATAGATGGCAAAAAATCCGAATAAAAAGGTCGCTCCGAAGGACGAACCCATGAATGGAGCAATGAAATTTTTCCTGGCTGGCTGCGTAGCAGAACTGTATTTACTGATCCTGCGTCGTTTTTATATCAATGCCGACTCTGAACTGACCCGGATCGCCTGGTATGATCACTACCTCTGGACTCTGGCCGGGATCGGCGCGGGTGTGTTGGCAGTGGGCGTGATCGCTGCTCTGGTTTTGCGGAGCAGCGCCAAGAAGCAGAAGTCCGCTTGGATCCTTGCTGCGGCAGGCGCTTTTGTGGGTGCGGCTACGGCTCTGGTCCGCTGGAATATGGCCACCCTCTCTTTTATGACAATCGTTGTGCCGGTCATCATGCTGCTGGGAATCCTCTGGGCGCTGTATGACCGGGAATGTGCACTGGCTCTGACGGTGCTGGGTGCCTCCCTCTTTGTTCTGTGGGGCGTGCGTCGGTACGGTTCCAGCGTGTATGTGGGCACCACCGTTAAGGTCTGCGTAGTGATCTATCTGGTTCTGCTGGCAGCTCTCGCCGCACTGACCAAGAGCGGCAAGCTGAATAAGCCCCCAAAAGCGGATAAGCTGCCGGTATATGCAGCCTGCGGTCTTTCCGCGCTGGCTCTGCTGGCCTCTCTGCTGGGCGGTGGCATCTCCTACTACGCCATGTGGGCACTGGCAGCGGTGGTCTTCGCACTGGCTGTCTACTACACGGTCAAGCAGCTATAAAATGTGAGCAAACAGCTCCGGTCCAGTACGGACCGGAGCTGTTTTTTGCTGCAGCAAGTTCCAATCTGCACTTTGCTCCCCCGAAAGTACAGGGGACACCTGACGCCATTGGATACGATCTCAAAGCGGAACTGCATGAAAAGCCCCGGGAGAAACCGCTTTCTCCCGGGGCCTCTTTCCCATAAAATAATTGCGCGTAAGGAAAGCAGATACCCGATCAATCCGTAAAATCGGGATAGCCCTCCTTCAGGGTCTCATCATAAACGGCGCGGTCACCGCCGATGAACTTGGGCCGTACCCGGGCCGCCAGCACAATGGCCTGACCGATGTGATCCTGCTCCAGCCGCACCGGCACCGCCACCTTTTTCAAGTGCATCCCGATGAGGGTGCCACCGATGTCCAGTCCTGCATCCGCCCGGATCTCCTCCAGCGCCACAGGATGCCGAAACGCCTTGTAAGCGGCGGTGGCGAAGGAGCTGCCCGCCTTGGGCTGGGGCACCACATTGACGATCTCCCCGCCGGGGACCGCCTCGTATTCCACGATCAAAGCCCGGTTCAGATGCTCGCAGCATTGGGCGGCCATGTAGACGCCCATGGGGCCGAACACACTGTCAAGGCCCCGGAAAATGGCATCCGCCACCTCCGGTGTAGACCAGCTTCCCACCTGATGCCCTACCACCTCACTGGTACTGCATCCGATGACCACGAGCTGTCCCTTCCGCAGATGGGCAGTCTCCGCCAGTTGGCGGGCCGCAGTGGCGGACTCCCGCTCTACCTGTTCCAAAAGCTGCTGATTCTCCAACGTATGTACCGTAGTTCCTGACATATATAAGCCTCCCTTTTGTTTTACGCACAAGGCGCCGTGTGAGAATTTTTCTCACACGGCCGCCTTATTTTTTCGTTTACAGTTCCAGACCGCTCAGCGCAGGCGCCTTTGCCTTTTGCAGCAGCACAGCCAGCGCAAGGCCGATGGCGATACCGGCG
>ENA-ORRE01002434-ORRE01002434.1-human-gut-metagenome-genome-assembly--contig:-NODE-2434-length-10907-cov-8.540177_pt1 | contig 10907 bp, 13 predicted proteins | sample MGYA00242171_ERZ509126 | MGnify/ENA primary metagenome ERZ509126 (study PRJEB26280, sample SAMEA2338648) | human gut metagenome | biome: human gut; feature: human-associated habitat; material: faeces... | reverse complement strand
GACAACTCTACGACACCCTGTATAAAAAAGAGACCAACCCTTTTGGGTCAGCCTCATACGGCTTTAACGGTTCCATGAATTTTTCTTGGGTCACAACCCAACCGACAGCTCCTGAAGGGAAGAATCCGAAGCGGTTACTTGGAGCGAATCTTTCAGAACCGGTATATCCCATATTGAATTCGAGGAGATATTTGTGTGAATAATCATAGGTAGCACGTGCCACAAGAGCTTCGTTGTAATACGGGAAAGATGAACCCTTGTCTTGCTCTTGCCTGTTGAACAGGAAAAGCCCTGTGACATTGTGGTTCCTGAATGATCTATTATAATTCAATGACAAATCGTAATAGAGGTCCAAATAGTATCCTCCCTGCAATTCGTTTCCTGCATTCGTATAAATAGGAGCTTGAGTAAATACATATCCATCATCTCCTGTACGGCGCCAAGGATTCGCATCAGTTCCGACTTTATTGAAATCGAGGACATAACTCGGTCTATTATATTCGGTACGTAATGTTGAATACTTATAATAAGTACTTAATGACACCTTCCCCTGAACCGACAAGCCTCTGGTAATGAAATCAAGTTTTTGATTGATTATAAGGTCAGAAAACAGTTTATTGTCTGTCAGTTGGATGAAACTGCCTTTCATCATCTGATAATAAGGGTTATAGACACTTTGGTCAGCTTCACTCAAAAGCCTGTCCTCACTGGAATTCGGATAATCAAGATCAGGAACTTCTTTCAACACCCAAGACGGATAATACATAGGGTATTTAGTAGTACTGGCACCAAATACAGCAAGCCACATCTGATCATCACCACCCTGTGGTTGAGGTTTATTCTTTATACCTACGTTGCCTCCAAGCTTAAATGACACCTTAGTTGTTCTTGTTACGTTGAAGTCAACATTAGTTCTAAAGTTAAATCTATCGTACTTGTAACCGGAATCCACCTTGTCGTCATGAAAACTCTTAAAGATTGATCCTTCATGCACATAACCAACAGACGCGAAGTATTTTACAAATTTAGAACCTCCACTGATATTGAAATTGGCATTAGTTGTAGAGGCGAATGGCTTCGTCATTTCCTTAAACCAGTCAACATCAGGATATCGAAGAGCATTAAGCCTTGTTGAAGGATGCTGCCACTCTTTAAGCACCTGCTGCGAACTAAGTCCTTCAAACTGCTGATCATTCATTCTAGCGACATTGAGAAGTGACATTGTTTGATATCCGTCCACGTGGCTTGGAGTATTTATAGGTGTGGCAAATCCTTGAGAAACTGATATATTCATCGTCGGTTTACCCTCTTTTCCGCTCTTGGTTGTCACAATGATAACACCATTTGCACCTTTAGCTCCAAAAACTGCAGTTGCGGATGCATCCTTAAGGACAGATATATTCTCAACTTCATTAGGATCGATTGATGCAAAATCTCTCTCTACGCCATCAACAAGTACCAGAGGACTGGAATTATTGAAACTGGAGACACCTCTAATTATGATTTCCGCATCATTTTGGCCAGGTTGTCCTGAAGACTGCAATGTTGTTACTCCTGAAAGTTTTCCGGATATCGCATTTGTAATATTTGAAATTCCAGAATTTACAAGAGACTCACCTTGCACCTGCGAAATAGCACCAACCACACTTTCTTTCTTTTGCACACCATATCCGACAACTACAACATCATCCAGAAGAGTCGCATTCTCCGAGAGAATAATCGAATAGTTGCTCTGTGTGGGTTTTAAGGAAATCTTCTGATTCTCAAAACCAATGCAAGAGATTAACAGACGACCAGATCCAGGCACCTCGATTGAGAAGCGCCCATCAATATCCGTCATTGTTCCGAAGTTCTTGGAGCCTTCCAAGACAACATTAGCTCCGACAACGGGGATACCGGAATTATCCAAAACCACTCCTGTGATTTTCCTCGGACCGCTATCCCCTGCCGCATAGACATTAAAACTTCCAATAGACAACAACATAACTAAAGTTACTACTGAAAGTATGCGAATCTTGGTTCTTAGCATTACTTATTAATTATGGGTTAAAAATTAGGATGATTATGTCATTTATATCGAAAACGCATCGAAGCCGCCGTCCACGACGCATACGGTGCCGGTGACTGCTTTGGAGGCGTCGGATGCCAAGTAGTGAAGAGTTCCTACCAGTTCATCCGGCTCGAGGAATCTGCCGACAGGTGTATGGGCCAGAATGGTATGGGAGCGGGCGGTCAATGAGCCGTCTTCATTCACAAGCAGGGCGCGGTTCTGGTTCGTAAGAAGGAAGCCGGGAGCTATTGCATTGACCCTCAGACCTTCTCCGAATTTCATCGCGAGCTCTGCGCACAGGTATTTGGTCCAGTTTGCGACAGCGGCCTTGGCGACACCATAGCCAGCCACTCTGGTCAGAGGACGGAGCGCAGACTCAGATGCGAAGTTAATGATGGAACCTTTGCCTGTCTCCACCATTGACTTGGCGAAAACCATTGTCGGAATAATGGTGCCGAACAAGTTCAGCTCGGTTACCTTCTTGACCGCTTCCACGTCGAGGTCGAAGATGGTTTTGTCAGGCGGAACTGTAGCTGATGCCATATTTCCTCCTGCGGCATTCAGCAGGACATCGATTTTTCCGTACTTGGAGAGAATCTGGTCATTGTTCTTCTCAAGAACAGACTTATCCAGGACATTAGTGGCGAAGAATGAGGCCTCTCCCCCGTCAGCCTTGATTTCAGCAACGATTTTTTCGCCGATGGCAGCTGCCCTTTCAAGATCCAGAAGGACAACGGACGCACCTTGTGAGGCAAAATACTTGACAATAGTACTTCCCAGAACGCCACAGGCGCCTGTCATCACTACTACTTTTCCTTTAACATCAAATAAATTCGATTCCATTTTCAACGTATGTTATTTGTTATTTTCCATTGAGCGGGCAATACCCATCTGAAGACCGCGAAGCTCAGCGATTCCTCTCATTCTGCCATAGCAGGAATATCCGGGATTCGATTTGCGGTTCAGGTCGTCACACATCTGGTGCCCGTGATCAGGTCTGACAGGGATGCTGACACCGGTTTTCTGCTGCACTTCCAGCAATGCCTTCATCATACCGTACATATCTACATCACCCTCCAGATGATTTGCTTCGTAGAAATTGCCTTCTTCATCTCTCTTTGTGCTTCTCAGATGCACAAAACCCACTCTTTCTGCAAACTCGTACATCATGGAAACCATATCATTGTCGGCTCGGACACCGAAAGAACCTGTGCACAAACACAGTCCATTTGATTTGTTAGGCACTGCAGATATCAGTTTTCTGAAGTCCTCAGCAGTAGAAAGAATTCTTGGAAGGCCGAGTATAGGGTAAGGCGGATCATCAGGATGAATGACCATCATCACCCCGCATTCATCGGCAACTGGACATATTTCATTGAGAAAATATATGAGATTAGTTCTGAGCATATCCTCAGTAACGCCATCATAACGCGCAAGTGCACTGCGGAACTGGTCCAATGTGAAACTTTCTTCGCTGCCAGGCAGTCCTGCTATCATATTTCGTGTAACAAGGGACTTTTCCGCATCATCCATTTTCTCGTATCTTGCCTTAGCCCGCGCGATTTCTTCTGGAGAATACTCGTCGAAAGCCGCTTTACGACCAAGAATAAACAGGTCGAAAGCCATAAATGCAGCCTTCTCGAATCTCAACGCCCTGGAGCCGTCCGGCATTTCCCAAGCAAGGTCAGTCCTCGTCCAGTCAAGAACAGGCATGAAGTTATAAGTAACACACTTGATACCGCACTCGGCGAGATTACGCAATGACTGCTTGTAATTGTCAATGTATTCCTGATACTTTCCTTCACGTGTCTTTATGTGCTCATACACAGGAACACTCTCGACAACGCTCCATTTAAGTCCATATTCCGCAATGACATTCTGTCGCTTGCGGATTTCATCCACCGTCCAAACCTCTCCATTCGGTATGTGATGAAGAGCATGAACAATGTCAGTAACGCCAGCCTGTTTGATATAAGACAATGATACAGGGTCATTTGGGCCATACCAGCGCCAACTTTCAGTCATTTTTATCATAGACAATCTTATTTATTGGTAGATTTGTTTTGATGTGTTCATTTGTTTCTGCAAATATAGTAATATATTTCATAATTGTGCACGTGCACGAAAAAAAATAATTCACGAAATTCCTCTCGCCTGCACATCAGCAAGAATATAACACACCAGAAATCAATAAATAAGAAAGTTGGAGATTAATCAGAATCCACGATTTCCTTATAGAACGGCAAATTCTCCTTGAACACGACATCTATCGGCATTTTATGATGCCGGTCTGCATCAGTCTTACGATAAAGCAGCCAATGAATAAGTGACTTTACTGAGAAGAAACCCTGCAGTTCAGGACGTTGACAAAGAACTGCGGAAATAGACTCGTTCTGAATACAGCGAACATTATTCGATGTAAGATCGAACGACATAAGCCGGATATCGTCAATGCCATGGCGACGGAGAATATCAGCCACTACATAACCTCTCGAATTGAGAACTGCAATACCCTTGATGTCTGGATTATTCTCCACCATATCCAGAATAAGGTTTTCAGTTTCTTTGGGATTAGAAATGGAAAAGCGTATTTCAGTAACACTTCCAGAACGGTCAGTCTCCTTAAAATATGCCAAGAACCCTTTTTTTCGTTCTCTGGTATTGTTGGACCGCTCATCACCTACACGCGCAGTTCCACAAATTGCAAATTTTGCGTCACTCGGAGTAAATGAAGACAAAAGCCTCCCCAAAAGATGTCCGCAGGCATATTGGTCAGTCGTATATGAAGCGACTGGACTAGTTCCGTCAATAACAGAGTCCACAAAGACATAAGGCACCTCAGACTTGTCAAGTTCATTGCAAAGGCGAACTGTCTCAGAGGCAAATGTAGGCCCGATAATCACAGCATCTGGCGACATCTCCAACACAGATTCAAACGCGGAACGGCAAGAATAGACATCAAACTGATTGTACAATGCCTGACTGAAATGGATATTTATATCAGAGAATTCCTTGAGTGCATGTTCAATTCCGGACATGACCGAGCCCCAATACTCCCCGGGAATTCCGCTCGGAGTCGTAATGACCAAATTGAATTCCTTTGTCAATGATACTGCAGAAGTATGTATATTATAACGGTATCCCACTTCAGTCAGTATGCGTTCCACAGCTTTCCTGCTTGATTCCGAGACACTTCCCCTATTATGCAGCACACGGTCCACTGTGCCGGATGAGACACCAGCCATCTTGGCTATATCCTTGATCTTTATCTGCCTGGCCATATGAATACTAGAATTATCTGAGTTTATTCCAATCACCGCATGGAACTTTCACCGTTTTTGACTTGTTGCCGCAGCGTACGACAATGCTGTCAGAACCGGATGCGTTCAGGATATAGACGCTTTTCCCGCGACGATGAATGTCAATGACGGCATTGTCCTGATATACGGCGATTATGTGTCTGTACATATATAAGGTTACTATTTAATTAAAATTTTGTCAGTTATAACTTCTGTTAAATCAACGTTTGGTGGTTACTCCCCTCGAATGAATTTTGCAAATTTAATCATTTTATTCTTAGTTCAACTCATTCTTTGAGTTTACTTATAAAAACCTTATGTGATAGGCTTCGCCTTTGAAAAGCTTGAAGCTGTCCATTAGTTTGTCCTCCTAAAACTTATACTCTTCCCAAAGTTTGTCCGGACTGCTCTTTACCATAAATTTTCCCCGTGCAGAGTCGAATACGCAACCGAACCACTCTGGTGGGATGAGTTCCGTGCCGTCTTCGAGACAGGCTCCAATGAGGTCTCCGCGTTTGACCTGTATGTAGTTGTACGCGGGATTATAACCGGTATTTGTGTAGCCTCTGTCAAGTGGAAACAATACTTTCCCAGTGTTGTAATCGATTACGCCAGAGTGTTCTCCGTCTGTGACATTGTAGTATTTTTCTTGATGGGGTTTGCAATCGATGTAATGCATTTCCGGGGAAATCATCTCTCTCCCGAGCGAATCGCATACTCCCGAGTATTCGACTTTTTTAACACTGAAGCGTTTTGATGAGCTGACAAAAAGTAACTTGGTGTAGAGTCTTTCGCACGGAACATGTGCGCCGCGGCTGTCCGTTCCTGAGAGACCGCCGTATCGATGCTTACGAGCCGATTCGCAAAAGATTCGGAAAATAATTACTGAAAATTTCTGCCCTGAAACTCCTTCAGCCATCAGGTGGACGCTGCAATTGTTTATGCAAAAATGATATTTGCGTGAGGCGTCAATCGACTTGGCTGAAGGTGTGTAAGGTTATTTATCTAATTACGTAAGTGGCTGTTACCGGAAAATGGTCGGATTCTTTGTCAGCCCTGTAGCAGACATTGTATGCTTTTACTACAAATGCATTGATAGGCGCATAAATCAACCAGTCACATGCATAGGATGGATGTGGCGCCGGTACTGTCCACGGGGCTCCATCACTCAAGCAATTGACGGTGAAGTATCTTTGGAAGGCATCCATAGTGGCAGAGCCTTGTCTGGAATTCAGATCTCCACCCAATATGATGGGAAGGTCCAGCTGCTCTACATGAGAAAGAATTTCATTGATCTGAAGCAGACGGGCTGCGTCTTCATACTTATGATCCAAATGTGTGGTTGCGAAATAGAATTCTTTACCTCCTTTCAAGACTTTTACATAACCAAATGAGCGGATATAATCACCTTTCTTTAATGCACTTAACTTAAAACTTTTTTCTTCGCAAATCGGATATTTTGAAAGAATGAGGTTTCCATAATCTCCTCCTGAAGGAATATCGAGTGCGTGGACAAAATAATAATATTTCATCCCTGCCAGTTCGGATAGTTTTTTAGGTGTATCCCATGGATTAATCTTAGTGTTCCGTTCTATTTCCTGAATGGAAACGATGTCAGGGTTTTCTTTATTGATGACGTCTGCAATTTTATCAATACCCATTTTACGGCCACTATAAGTGTTGTATGTCATTGCCTTTACCGTTACTTCTTCAGATTTGACTTTAGTGTTTTGAACTGTCAAAGGTAAAGATAACAGGCAATACATTAAAAACAGAGAGAAATGTTTTATTGAATTCATTTTTGCATTTGAATTAATTGACAATAATATAGGGATTGTCGTTAAATGTTTTCAATCTGAGCGAAGCTGCAGTCAATCCCTCCAATTAAAAAAATGACACTAAGAGAAGAAAATCCGCTTAGCGTCATTTTTTAATTTGCTAATATTCAGCAGTTTAACTACTAATACTCCTCCTCGTTAAAGAAAAGGACACGCCCCTCTACAGATATCTGGAAGGCTGTTTTTCGGCAATTAGGTAACTGGTAAGGTAACTTTTTGTGCACCAAATGTGATTCAATGCGATGATATTGTGCACCTTGTAAATTTAGGTAACTTGTAGCACATATTTTCTCTACTTTTGCATCAGGTTGCATTGAATTAGACGATACGCGGCAAGGGTTCATGGCTTTGAATTATTGTCACTTGCTATTGGCATTCGCTCGCGTACGTAGAGGTCTAGTGGTTTATCGTCCAAGAACCTGAGATGTTACTTCTCTTCTGGCTCCTCCACAAAGGAAAAACCGCACTTGCGCGCGACACCCAGTGACGGCATATTGTCAGGAAGAATCTCTAGTGCAATGCGTTTGATGTACCCATTTTGGAACAAATGATTACAGACGGCATTTACTGCCTCTGACATGTAGCCTCGTCTTCGATACTCTTTGGACATGGCATAGCCCAGTTCGCGAACATCAATCTTGCCTGTGATTGGTGACAACTTGATTTGCACATAGCCGATTACATCGTCAGATTCTTTCCGGAATACTCCGTACAGCAACGTGTCAATTCCCTGGTTGTTGAATTCTATAAATTCTATCGTTTCATCGAGATCGTAAATATAATCATCTGACCACCATGCGGTTTCACTATCTCCGACAGTGCTGAGCAATGCTCTTGCGTCTTTTTCTGTCATTGCTTTGAGTATGAGATGCTCTGTCTCTATTTGTTCTATGTGGCTGTTCTTATGGTGAACTCTTTTACGCATGTCTGAAGTATATTGATGTTAATGCTATCGGTTACAGTTAATAATCTGAAAGTGATTGGCTTTCTGCCAATTTAGATGATTTCTGTAAGAATGCCAAGTTCAAGAGCCTCTTCAGCTGTGATGAACCAGTCCTGCTTCTGCAAGATAACCTGGTTGAGTCGCTCTTCCGTGACTCTGGTTTTTGATTTGATTATATTGAAAAGCATGTCGTTTATACGGCTCGCTTCCGCATATGTTTCTTCAATGTCACGTAGGGTACCGAATGCGATGCCGGATACTTGATGAACCATGAATGTGGTATTGCGGTAGCCCTTCCGAACCTTAGCGCCAAGGCTTACGATGATGCCCATGGACATTATCTTTCCCGTACAGTAGGCCTCGACTGGAGTCTGTGACGCTTCGATTACATCATATAGTGCAAGTCCATCATAACAAGATCCGTCATTAGTGGACAGGTATAGCTCTATCGGCGTCAATGCAATCGTCATTGGTGACAAGTTGTTGTCAAGAGCCCATTTTGCGCATTGTTGCGCGTAGGCTCGGTCGGTGAGGTTGATTTTCACAATTTCCTTGATGGCCGGCTCTACACTGGAACCTTTGATTTCGCCAAAGAAAGTAATCACTTTCTCTTTCGGCTCAAGTTGTTTTATTTCCATATCATTCTTCATTCTTGACAGCAAAGGTAAACCGCAGTTCGGCAAAAATATGGTAGAAGTTAAATATCTCAACTATGCCATAATTTTGCCGAAGATGTCATTATATTTGTACCTTGTTATGGCAAAAAATTATTTCAAATCATATGTCTGGCTGCTGGATACCATCCAGAGCCGCAGACCTCTTACCTTGAATCAAATCAAGGAACTATGGTCGCGTAGTTCCATCAATGAAGATAAAAAAGAACTGGCCACACGCACCTTCTCAAACCACATCACAGCCATTGCCGATATCTTCGGCATTGACATCGTCTGTGACCGTCGAGATAACACTTACAGAATCGACAACGATGGAGAACTTGGTGGGAGTGGCTTGCGAAACTGGATGATGGAGGCGCTCTGCCTGAATAATCTGGCGAATGAAAGTTCAGGGTTGCGTAAACGCATATTATTCGAAAATGGACCTTCATGTCATAGATTCCTGACAGAGATCATTCGAGCTGTTCGTGATGAACGGATGTTGGAAGTCAACTACAAGAGCTTTTCGATGGATGCGCCCCGGGACTTTCTACTGGAACCTTTTTGCCTGAAGGAATATAAGAGCCGCTGGTATCTTTTCGCACGAGACCATAATGGTAAATACAAGGAACCTCACTCGTTCGCATTGGACCGGATGAACTCGGTTGTCGTGAGCGCAAAGTCTTTCATTGTACCAAAGACGTTTGACATGCAAGACTTTTTCGGAGCCCGCTATGGAGTCTTGCATTATGAAGGTGAGGAACCTGCATGTGTCAAGTTGAAAGTGTGCGCCCGCCAGGCCGAATACTTCCGCACCCTGCCTCTGCATGCCAGCCAGAAGGAGGAAGAGAGGAATGCAGAGTATTCCATCTTCAACTACCACCTCACGCCTAACACTATGACTTCATCCAGGACATCCTCTATTATGCTGACGATGTGGAAGTGCTGGAACCGGTGAAGTTAAGAGATGGTATTATTCAACTACTGGAACGTACAATCACTAAATACAATTAATAACTATGGCAGAAATAGGACTTGGATATGGGAGCGAATTCCAATTGTTGCGCTTCCTTGGACATCACAGAAATGAGCTGGACAGGCTTATCCTGGAATCTACTGGACAGTCCGGGACGATAAAATGGTTAGATTATCCTTATGATGATGACAAACTTTCTGGAGATGGAGAGTTGGTAGGAATTTCGTGTTTTGAAGGGATGACTGGATATAAAGACATAAGGGATAAATGGAGATCATTTTGGCCTCAAAGCGGAAAGGCCATGAACTGGGATGGCATCTGCACGATAGGTGACACATGGTATTTCGTTGAAGCGAAAGCACATAGAGACGAATCATTCCAACAGTGCAAAGCATCTCCAGCAAGCAGAATAATTATCAAAAAAGCCTTTTACGAGACTGCCCAATGGCTTCAGGCGAAACCAAATAAGGAATGGATAGACTCCGATTGTTATCAACTGGCTAACAGATTGGCGTTCCTGTATTTCTGCAATAAATGCGGGATAAAGGCCAGACTTCTATACATAGGTTTTGTGAATGGCTTCAGGCGTAAAAAAGATGAAATCTGTTCAAGTGAAGAGTGGGAGTCTATATGGAAAGAGGAAATGGATACTCTCGGATTGAATATTGAGCGGATGAAAACAAAGCACATCTCTTTTATCCATCCGAATTGTGAGAGTAATTCATGTTGATTGTCTCTCCAGTTTCGCATGTCGGTCTAATGTATATTCAGGGAGACAGATTGACAAATGCATCGTTGAAAAAGCGTTTCGGAGTAAAAGATTTACTGACCGGGAGCATATCAAGACTCATCAAACCGCTTGATCCGGATACCATACCACAGTATATGAAGGACATCCCGATGTGGGCATAATTTAACTTGCCGGTAACTTGATTTTTGAGGAGTCGAAAAGCGCAAAACATCAATTGAGGGCTCTATAAGGCAGTTTGCCAACTTGATTTTAACTTGCTACAATAAAGAAGGGTCTTTATTACTTTAGGCAGAGTTTAAGGTCGATTTTCATTCTACTATATGCCCTCAGAAGCTTGTATGTCAAGAGGCTGACCCAAAAGGTCAGCTTCTTTTGTTTATAAGGATAGTATCTGAAT
>ENA-ORRE01002424-ORRE01002424.1-human-gut-metagenome-genome-assembly--contig:-NODE-2424-length-10952-cov-36.521244_pt1 | contig 10952 bp, 7 predicted proteins | sample MGYA00242171_ERZ509126 | MGnify/ENA primary metagenome ERZ509126 (study PRJEB26280, sample SAMEA2338648) | human gut metagenome | biome: human gut; feature: human-associated habitat; material: faeces... | reverse complement strand
CCTCTATCGCATTGCTAAACTTTACGCCTACCCACACTAAATAACTACTGAGCCGCCATTCCCCCACCGGAGGATAAGGGGGCAAAAGAAAAGCCGATTTCCACATGGAAACCGACTTTTCTTTTGCTCTTTATATGGTCGGGATGACTGGACTTGAACCAGCGACCTCACGCCCCCCAGACGCGTGCGCTAACCAACTGCGCTACATCCCGATAGATATTAAACGCAAAACGAATGACAGAGAGACTCTCGGCGTATCCGTATTTGCGACTGCAAAAGTACTGACTTATTATGAGAATTGCAAATTTTCAAACATCTTTTTCGTCTTTACCGATTATATTTGCTACTTTTGCACATATAATATATATGTCCGCGCGAAGACTAAACAACCGCGCAACCCAATAATACAGAATCGACAATATGCAATATATAGTAAAAGCACCAAACAGGATAAAAGCAGAGATAAATCTGCCGGCATCGAAAAGTATCAGCAACCGGGTTCTTGTGATTCACTCCTTGTCGGGGGGCAACTCCACGCTGCACAATCTATCCGACTGCGACGACACACAAGTGATGATAAACGCGCTGCGGGATATGCCCGAAGTGATAGATATTAAGGCGGCGGGCACGGCTATGCGCTTCATGTCGGCATATCTGAGTGTTACCGAGGGAGAGCACGTGATAACGGGAACGGAGCGAATGAAGCATCGCCCCATCGGTGTACTGGTAGACGCCTTGCGCCGTTTGGGTGCCGATATCGAATATGTGGGCGAACAGGGCTATCCGCCGTTGCGCATCAGAGGAAAGCAATTAGAGGGCGGAACGCTTGAGGTGCCGGGCAATATCAGTTCGCAATACATCTCGGCGCTGCTCATGATTGGCCCTGCCTTGCGCAACGGTCTTGAGCTGCGCCTCACAGGCGACATCATCTCGCGCCCGTATATCGACCTCACGCTGCACGTGATGCATGAGTTCGGATGCAAGATTGAGTGGTCGTCAGTTGACACCATCAGCGTGAAGCCGCAGCGGTATGACGACCGCGAATATGTGGTGGAGAACGACTGGAGCGCATCTTCCTATTGGTATGAGATGCTTGCGCTGTCGGAGGACAAGGAGAACGGTGTCGTCCTGCCTGGTCTGCGCGATGCTTCACGTCAGGGCGATTCGGTGGTGAGATACCTTTACAGTCTGCTCGGGGTGAAGACCGCGTTCAAGGATGGCGATTCCGGACAGGACACTAAGGTGGCGCTGACCCGCCATTTCAGTGCGTTGACGCGCATGGACTATGATTTCATCAATCAGCCCGACCTCGCCCAGACCTTTGTCGTTACTTGTTGTGCGCTCGGCATACCATTTCATTTCACGGGCTTGGCATCGTTGAAGATTAAGGAAACCGACCGGATAGAGGCACTGAAAACCGAGATGCGCAAGCTGGGCTATGTCCTCCGCGACATGAACGACTGCGAATTGGAGTGGGACGGTGAACGCTGCGAGGCCGAAGATAATCCGTCCATCGACACATACGAGGACCATCGCATGGCTATGTCGTTCGCCCCGCTTGCCATAACATTAGGCTGCATACGGATAAACAATCCCGAGGTGGTGAGCAAGTCATATCCCAACTACTGGGATGACCTGCGCAAGGCCGGCTTCGAGATTACCGAGGAATGATTTTATGGGCGTTTTCATGCAGTAGGATGATAAAGAATACACCGGTATTATGACTATTATAATAATATGTGTAGCCGCGATTGTCGTGTTAGGAGTGGTTGTTGCGCTCTTCTCGCGTGGTAATGGCGATGATAATATAGTTGTCGCTTCGGGCGATTGCTCCTCGTGCGACGGCAACGACCCGAAGTGCGAGCAGGTCTGCATGATGGAGGCGGCGACGAAAGAGATTGAGTATTTCGATGATGAAGAGCTGGACGCGTTTCGCGGCCGTGCGGCCGATGACTATACAGACGATGAGGCCGAGCAATTTCGCGAGGTGCTTTACAGTATGCGTCAGGACGAGGTGGCCGGCTGGAACCGCAGCCTCATCTTGCGCGAGATAAACGTTCCCAATCAGATTCGCGACGAGCTTATCATGCTGATAGGCGGTTAAGACAATAAAACAGGCATTTTTCGGTTTATTAATAGTGAGTTTCCGTAAATACAGACATATTGTTCCCATCCTTTTGGTTGCCTTGATTATGGTAACCGTGGGATGTTCTACTCAGAAGAATACGGCCCAAAGTCGTTGGTGGCATTCCTTCAACGCAAACTACAACACATATTTTAATGGCTCGCAGGCTTACATAGACGGAAGTCTGGAAAAGGAAAACGGCAACAAGGATAACTTCACCGAAATTATCCCCCTCTACACCGTTGGCAACAAAGCAAGCCGCGAGCTGGGCAAAGCCAACTTCGACCGCGCCATAGAGAAGTCGCAAAAGGCAATCCATAAGCACAGCATCAAGAAACGGCCGGAGTGGACAAAGAGCCGCAAGAAGACCGAGAAGGACATTGAATGGCTGAGCCGCCGCGAATATAACCCGTTCCTTTGGAAGGCGTGGATGCTCATGGGCAGGTCGCAATTCCATAAGGGCGCGTTCGACGAGGCTGCCGCCACATTCTCCTATATGAGCCGTCTTTACAGCACACAACCCGCCATCTACGGCAAGGCCCGCGCGTGGTTGGCGAAGTGCTACGTGGAGGAAGGCTGGCTGTATGATGCCGAAGACGTGATACGCAATATGCAGCGCGACTCCCTCCATTGGCGGGCTGTGAAGGAATGGGACTACACTTACGCCGACTACTATATCCATACGGGTGAATTCGACAAGGCTATCCCTTACTTGCGCAAGGTCATCAAGCACGAGATGAGGCGCAAGCAGCGTGCCCGCGAGTGGTATCTGATGGGGCAGTTGCAGGCCGCTGTGGGCAATAAAGCCGAGGCTTACAAGGCTTTCAAGCACGTAATCAGGCAGAATCCTCCTTACGAACTGGAGTTCAACGCACGAATCTCGATGACCGAAGTGATGGCAAAGGGCAAGTCGAAGCAGATGGTCGGCCGTCTGAAACGAATGGCGGCGTCGGACAACAACAAGGAATATCTCGATCAGGTGTACTACGCTATGGGTAACATCTACCTTGCGGAGAAAGACACAACGAAGGCTATCGAGGCATACGAGAAAGGCAACGAGAAGGCGACACGCAGCGGAATAGAGAAGGGTGTGCTGCTTTTGCATCTCGGAGACCTGTATTGGGCGAAGGAGAAATACGGCGATGCGAAACGCTGTTACGGTGAGGCCATCGGTTTATTGGATAAGGAGCGTAAGGACTACAAGCAACTTTCAGACCGCTCAAAGGTACTCGACGAGTTGGTGCCATATACCGATGCGGTTTATTTGCAGGACTCGTTGCAGGCTCTCGCGGCCATGCCGGAGGAGGAACGCAACAAGGCTATCGACCGCGTTATAGACGCATTGAAGAAGAAAGAACGGGAGGAAAGGAAGTTGCAGGCACAAGCCGAGGCCGAGAAAGCACAGTCGCAGAACGGCGGAAACATCAATAACACACCGACAACACCCACCGGCAATCAGCAGGAAAAGGGACTTTGGTACTTTTATAACCAAATGGCGGTGAATCAGGGTAAGACCACTTTCCAACGACAGTGGGGCAAACGCGAGAACATCGACGACTGGCAGCGAATCAATAAGACCGTTGTTGGAACGGTGGGCTCTACTTCCGATGTCGACGAACTGACCGATGAGCAGCGCGATTCCATTTTCGCTGCCGAGCAGTTGCAGGACTCTTTGGCCCAGGTTGCGGACAGTGCACAGAACGATCCTCACAAACGCGAATACTATTTGAAGCAGATTCCGTTCACTCCCGAGCAGATAGCGGAGAGCAACAACATCATAACCGACGGCTTGCATCATGCCGGTGTGATTTTCAAAGACAAGTTGGATAACCTTCCTTTGGGCGAGAAAAACCTGCGCCGACTTGCCGACAACTATCCCGACTACGAGAATATGGATGATGTCTACTATCATCTTTATCTGTTATATTCACGACTCAACAGGCCACAGACGGCCGAATCATACGTCGATATGCTTAAAAATAAGTTTCCTGAGAGCAAGTGGACGGCACTGTTGTCCGACCCTTACTTCAAGGAGAACGCCCGTTTTGGCACGCATATCGAAGACTCTATCTACACAGCTACATACGAAGCGTTCAAGAAAGACCGCTATAATGAAGTGGCTGGCAATGTCCGTGTGTCCGAAACCCGATTCCCGTTGGGTGCCAACCGCGACAAGTTCCTATTCATCGGAGGTCTGAACAAACTCAATAATGGCGATGCTGAGGGCTGTCTTGCCGATATGAAGACCGTGGTGGAGAAGTATCCACAGAGCCGAATCAGTGAGATGGCCGGCATGATAATCAACGGCGTGAACGCAGGGCGACGCTTGCGAGGCGGCCGCTTCACTCTCGGCGACGTGTGGACAAGGCGAAATGTGGTGCTTAACGACAACGACACAACCAAGCGCGAAGCATTCTCGCCCGACCGTCTGGCCGATTTCAAGTTCCTTTTGGTATATAGTCCCGACTCAGTCGACGAGAATAAGCTGCTCTTCGAGATGGCGAAGTTTAACTTTACCCACTTCGTTGTGCGCAACTTCGACATAGAAATAGCCGACCTCGACGGTCTCCATCAGATGCAACTCAGCGGTTTCCGCAGCTTCGACGAGGCCTATCAGTATGCCCGCGAGATGTACAACACGAAGACGCTGGCGCAACTTTCCGCGAAGGCTAAGGCCGTAATCATCAGCGACAAGAACCAAAAGCTGCTCGAGACATATTATAGTTATAAGGACTACGAGGACTTCTACGCGAAGCATTTCGCCCCGCTGACGGTCAGCAAGCGCTATCTGTTGTCCGAACCGGCCGAGGTTGCCACTCCGCGCGAGCGCGATTTGGAAGAGGAAATATCGAGCAAAGCTCCGACGCAGGACGATATTGACGACATGATGGAGGGCGGAACGCCTATTGATACAGGATTCGAAATTCCTTCAGAAGATGCCGCTCCGACATCTCCGGCAACCGTTCCAAATGATGAAACCGTTATTCCGAATGACGACATCGCTGTTCCGGTCGAAGAAACGGCTGTTCCTGATAATGAGACTGTAATTATTCCGAATGACGAGATAGTTGTTCCGGCAGAGGAAACGGCACCGGCCGAACCGCAAACAACGGTTATTGAAACACCACAGATACCTGTTGAAACGCCTGACAAGCCCGTTGATGCACCGCAGGGCAAGCAGACTGAAGCTCCGAAAAAGTTGACCGAAACACCTAAAGAGCCAATCGAAACGCCTAAAAAGCCTGTCGAAGCACCGCATGACAAGCCTGTCGAGACACCGAATAAGCCTGTCGAACCGACAACTCCGGCAACAGAGGAAGACGTCTTCATCTTTAATGATGACGAAACAGGCGTTCCACAGAACAATAACACCAAGACTCAACCTCAGAATTTCGATATCGAGGACGAGTATTATGAACTTGACGGATTTTAAGATATATGAGCAACGGACTATTACTTTGGGTAGATGACGAAATAGAACTCCTCAAGGCACACATTATTTTCCTTGAGAAGAAAGGTTATGAGGTTATGACCGTGAGCAACGGAAGCGATGCCATAGACCAATGCAGCCAACAGACGTTCGACTTAGTGCTGCTCGATGAGCAGATGCCGGGCCTCAGCGGACTGGAGACCTTGCAGAGGATAAAGGACATTCAGCCAGCCACGCCAATCGTAATGGTAACGAAAAGTGAGGAAGAAAACATCATGGACCAGGCCATCGGCTCGAAGATTGCCGACTATCTGATAAAGCCCGTGAACCCGAATCAGATTCTCTTGACGCTCAAAAAGAACATCCATCGCAAGGAAATCGTTACAGAAGTAACGCAGACGGGATATCAGCAGGATTTCATGGAAATCTCGATGCAGATACAGGACTGCCGCACTTTCGATGACTGGGTGAGCATCTACAAACGTCTGACCCACTGGGAACTGGAGCTGACGAGTACTGACAGCAGCATGACGGAGATGCTGAAGATGCAGAAGGAGGATGCCAACGGGGGCTTCGCTAAGTTCATCAAGAAGAATTACATGAACTGGATAGAGGCCAAATCCACACCTTCCGGCAGTCAAGACAAGGGCGATGTGCCCACAATGTCAACGGATATATTCAAGAGCAAGGTCTTCCCGATGCTCGATAACGGCGAGAAAGTATTCCTCATCGTTATCGACAACTTCCGCTACGACCAATGGAAAGTACTCTCGCAAGAGATTGGAGATATGTTCGACATAGAGGAAAGCCTCTATATGAGCATCCTCCCTACCGCCACACAGTACGCCCGCAACGCCATCTTTAGCGGACTTATGCCTTTGCAGATAGCCCGGATGTTCCCCGATTTGTGGGTAGACGAGGACGAGGAAGAAGGCAAGAACCTGAACGAAGGGCCGCTTATCGGCACACAGATAGAGCGTTTCCGCCGCCACGATAAATATTCATACACGAAAATCAACGACTCCGGTGCGGCCGAGAAGTTCATGCAGCAGTTCAACAACTTGAAGCAGAACGACCTAAATGTGGTTGTCGTCAACTTCATAGATATGCTGTCGCACGCCCGCACGGAGATGAAGATGGTGCGCGAACTCGCCAACAACGAGAGCGCATACCGGTCAATCACGCTCAGTTGGTTCCGTCATTCCGTGCTTTTCGAACTGTTCAGAATGCTTTCTCAGACTGATTGCACGGTGCTGATAACAACCGACCACGGCTCGATACGCGCCACCCGACCGGTGAAAATCATCGGCGACCGCAATACAAACACCAACCTGCGTTATAAGCTCGGCAAGAACCTGAGCTATAACGACAAGGAGATATTCGTGATAAAAGAACCGGCAAAGGCCCAACTGCCGTCGCCCAACCTGAGCACGTCTTATGTCTTTGCCACCGGCGATGCCTTTTTTGCATACCCAAACAACTATAATTACTACGTGAGCTACTACAAGGACACGTTCCAGCACGGCGGTATCTCGATGGAGGAAATGCTCGTTCCGCTTATCACCCTGCGCCGTAGAGACCGGGGATAAGTCGTTCTCACGTTCGCGGAAAGGTATGGTTTAGAATTTAAGAACAATAAAAGAAGAAGGAAATAAGATAATGAAGATAAAGATAGAAAGCCCCGAAAAGTTGCATGAGGCAGCCCGATTGTTCGTAGAAAACAAAGGCAAGGGCAATGTTTTCGCGTTTTATGGCAAGATGGGAGCCGGCAAGACCACATTTATTAAGGCCATTTGCGAGGTGCTTGGAGTGGAGGATGTCATAACATCCCCGACGTTCGCGTTAGTCAACGAGTACACTTCCGGCGACGGCGACCCCATCTATCACTTCGATTTCTACCGTATAAAGAAGCTCGACGAAGTGTATGACATGGGCTATGAGGATTATTTTTACAGCGATTCGTTATGCTTCCTTGAGTGGCCCGAGCTGATAGAGGAAATCCTTCCCGAGGATGCCGTGAAGGTAACAATCACAGAAATGGGTGATGGCAGCCGCGAGGTGGAGTTCTGATTTCTTTGAAAAGAGGTAAAAAGTGAGAGGTAAAAGGCGGGAAGTAAGAGATAAAAGGTGAGAAGTAAGAGGTAAGAAGTAAGAGAAATGTCTGAACTCCTGCAACTCCAGAACTCCTCTCTCCTTATAAGGAATTATCTTCTCCCCTTAAAAAACCTCTGCATTATTTCCCTGCACTCATCCTCAAGCACCCCCGCCACAACCGTGGCCTTTGGGTGGAAAGCCTTTGGTGCAATCAGCCTGTATCCCCTTTTCTCGTCCGGCGCGCCATAAACGATGCGCGGAATCTGCGCCCAGCCAATCGCCCCGGCACACATCGGACACGGCTCCACGGTAACATAAAGCGTGCAATCGGTCAGATATTTCCCTCCGAGCGTATTTGCCGCTGCCGTTATCGCCTGCATCTCCGCGTGAGCAGTCACGTCGCATAACGTCTCCGTGAGGTTATGCGTCCGCGCGATGATTCTATCCCGGCAAACCACTACCGCCCCGATGGGAATCTCCCCCTCGTCGAAAGCCTGCCTCGCCTCGTCCAGCGCGCGCTGCATATACATCTCGTCTTTCTTCTGTTGCTCCTCTGTATGTGTCATAAACCTTTATCCTTAGACATCTTTCCTTATTTCAAATGCAAATGTACCCAATATTTTTAATTATCAATTACTGCTGTACGATATTTTTTAAAGTTCACTACGAATCAGGGCTGACACTTCTCATGAAGTCTCAGCCCCTTTTGGTTACCTTTGTATTTAAGAAAAAACGTACTATAAGCAAAGATATCCATTTTACCGGCCAGCAATAATAAAATATTATCTTATTACTTTCCGTCCGTTGTGTATGTATATGCCCGACTTTACAGGCACGGAATTGAGACGCATTCCAGAGAGCGTGAACCACGCGCCGGATGCATTCTTGACGTTGCTTGCATGGACTTGGCAGATGCCCGTCACCTCATCGTCCTCATAGGGGATGAGTCCTCCGGTCACGAGATTGTCCGCCTTGTCTGGCTCGGGGAAGTATTCAGGACGCGCCTTCGGATAAGTAAGATTTACGGTGAGTCTGTCGTTGGCCTCGTTGTTGTCGCCGTTGTTGTGTATTCCGTCGAGCCATGCGGTGAGAGTGTGTTCTCCCGATGTTACTATCCACGTCAGTTTGTCAGTCCATTTCTTCGCACCCATTCCGCCACCGCCTGTCGGTGTCAGCACGGCAGTCTTTCCCGACTCTATCGTAGTCTCCGCATCGCACCACACAATAGAGCCTGTGCCGTAGTCGAAACCGTCAATCTGCCACTGCACGCCATTGTTTGGCCTCAGCGTCACAGTATTTGTTCCGAGGTTGGCAACCAGCACATGGGGTACAAGCTCATCGCCCACGTTTATCGTCTCCTTGTCGCCATCGCCCTTCTCGAACCACACTTTCATCACGGCCATGTCCGTTCCGGGTGATGTTACAATCTCCGTCTGTCCCTCATTAGGGTCTGCCACCTCTACATTGACACGCTTCTCACGGCTGTTGTTGTCGCGGTTGGTCTCGTGTTTCATTTTGCCCGTCGGGTCAATCAGAGCCTTGAAAGTGTGTTTTCCCGTCTCTGCGAGCCATGTGCCGTTGAATTCCAGCGTCTTGGACGCCCCGGCCTTCAGACCGCCTTTCACGCTGATTGAATATTTGGAGTTCTCGTCTACGGTTACTATCACGCTGAACTTGGCGTTCTCCGGTATGTCATTCGCGCCCTTGTTGTCGATGCGCACACGGAACGACACCTCGTCACCGGCATAGATATTATGCTTGTTTTTATTTGTCAGCCAGTCTATTCCGGTCAGCACCACATCGTAGTCGGTGAGCGTCTCAAACGGGTCTTCGGCAGGTTCTATGTCCATTGCGTCTGGATAAGGAGGCGTGTCATATTCCTCGTCTGTCCACTCCCAGCTTGTCGGCGCAGCGTTCCAGAACGGCCAAGAGGCATATTGGTTCAGCGTGTTGCCCACCGTTGCCGCAGGTACGGAACCGCGGGTGATGAGGAACTTGTTCCATGAAATACCGTCGTTAGTCTCTAAATTACCTGCGCCGACGCTGTGATCGCTCGCGCTGTAGTTCACAGTCTGCTTGCAGAGACCAGCCCCGTTGCAGTAGAGGCCGTCGAAGACGATGCCCGTCATGGCGTTCTTGATGCGTACAATCTCGGCCGGCGACTCATAAACGTAGTTGTTTCTGAACACAACGTTCTTCACATTACCCTCGAGGTCGATGGCCGCATAGTCGCGTCCCCAGCACTCCCACGGCGTGCCGCAACGCACAAGATAGTTGTTCTCCACCAATATTGGTTCCTCGGCAGATGTCGTTGCGAAGCCCGGACCGGGGAAAGACGTGTTCAGGTGTATACCCGATGCCATGAACATATCACATATATAGTTGTTGTAAACCTTTTGGTTCTTACCGCCGTATATGGCCACGCCACCCGCGCGCCATACGAAGTCGATGGTGTTGTAGGCGAAGACGTTGCCCGATTCGTCCTTCACGTTCTCGGTGTTGTTCCAGCAAGCCAGTCCGTCATCGCCATTGTTGCGCACCGAACAGTTGAATACAGCCGCGTTAGACGTACCCTGACAGAAGTTCACACCGTCAGCATAGTTGTTGCGCAAACGGCAGTTCACCACACGCACACCGTCGGAGCAGCGTCTGGGCGACGAATTATAGTCGCCAAACCATAGGCCGCATTCAAAGTGTTCTTCCCATACGTCATGTATCACCGAGCCGCCACACCAGATGTCCATAAAGCATTTATAGACCGCATTCTCGCCATGACGGTCGGCAAGATTGGAGTTTATATACATATGGCAGAACTCAATGTTGTCCATCTCGTTAGACTTGAAAGGGCCGTTGCTCGGATTTCCACCCGAGATGCCGCCACCATATTGCCCGAATCCCGTAAATTGCAGATTCGTATGCCATATACCCGCGCCCATAATCTTGATATTCTTGCCGGCGATGCTCCACATCTGCCCCAACTTCCATGTACCTTCCGGGATAAAGACGATACCTCCGCCTGCCGCTCTTGCTGCAGCCACAGCCTTGTTGAACGCATCCACGTTATCGGCAGCCGATGTGCTTGCGCCGTATGACGTAACATCAAAAACCGGTCTTCCCTCATCGTTGTCATCGTTGGGGTCGAGTGCCTCGGCCACCACCTCGGTCTCGATAAAGTCTACTCCAACCTCTTCGCCCGACGCGCACTCAACTTTTATGATGTCGCCGGGAACGAGAACCCGGCTCAGACGCACGTGTTTCTCATCGAAGCAGAAACAAGGCGCAGTACCACCAGACTGGCTCCCC
>ENA-ORRE01002423-ORRE01002423.1-human-gut-metagenome-genome-assembly--contig:-NODE-2423-length-10954-cov-5.140563_pt1 | contig 10954 bp, 7 predicted proteins | sample MGYA00242171_ERZ509126 | MGnify/ENA primary metagenome ERZ509126 (study PRJEB26280, sample SAMEA2338648) | human gut metagenome | biome: human gut; feature: human-associated habitat; material: faeces... | reverse complement strand
TCGGAACGGAGGATACGGTGCTCTTCGAAAGCACGCGCCGCGGAGGCATGATGTTCGGATTTACGGGCAACTACCGGCGGGTGAAAGCCCCCTACGACGCTGCGAAAGTCAACACCCTCTGCCGCGTGAAACTCGGTGCGATGGACGATTCTCACGACCTGATGGGGAAAATCCGGGATTAATCACTATATTTGCAGAATATAGGATGCGGTTTTGCCGATAAGTTAATTTTGAATGCTATGACAGGTATGCGCAAACGGGTGACGGTCGGGTTTCTGAGCATCGTCTGCCTGCTGTTTTTTTCGGGGATGGTCTCGTTTCTCGAACTGAGCCGCCTGAGCCGCGATACGGGGGAGATCCTCAAGGCCAACAAACGCAACATCGAACTGGCCAAGGAGATGCTCGACGCGGCCCACGAGCAGAACATTGCGTTCATCAGACTCTCGGTCTTCGGCGACCGGTCGTGCGACAGCCTTTGCCGCACCAGTATGGAGCGGCTCGAAAACACGCTGCTGGTGGCTCAGAGCGAGGCCCTCGAAAAATCGTTCCTCGATTCGCTGGCCTTCGCCACGACCGAACTGCGTCTGCTGACGGACAATTTCCTCGCTTTCGGAGGGGCCGGAAGCGCCGTTGCCCGGACGGCGGCTCCGGTGGACGCGAACTGCGCCGATTCGCTCGGCAGCAGGTGGTACAGCGACGAGTACCAGGTGCTCTACGGCCGCCTGACCGCCGCCATCAAAAGCTACATGACCTCGACGCAGAGTTCGCTGGTGCCGCGCGCCGAGCAGATGAAGAAAAACGCCTACCGGGCCGTTACGCCGGTGCTGATCTCGGTGGCCGTGATGATCGCCATCGTGCTGATGCTCTTCTACTTCATGTCGCTCTACTGCGTGACGCCCATCGAACGGATGAACAAGGGGCTGGGCGACTGGCTCGCGTTCCGCGTGCCGTTCGCCGTCAAGGGCGATTTCAAGGACGAAGTGCTGGAACTCAAAGAGAAGATAGAGACGCTCATAAACCTTTCCAAACAGAATAAAGTCTGACGCCATGCGGGTAGATGTGGTCTTACGGTATGTGGGAGTCGTGATGCTCTTCATTGCGACGTTCATGCTGCTTTCGGCGGGAATTTCCTACCTCAGCGGCGTGGATTCGGCATTCTATCCCCTGCTTCTCTCCTCGTTGCTCACGGCCCTGCTGGGCGCTTTTCCGCTGATTTTCGTCGAGAAGCGCGAGCAGATCACCAACAAGGAGGGCTTCTGCATCGTCGTGGGGGCGTGGCTCGTGGCCTGCGTCGTGTCGATGTTCCCCTACCTGATCTGGGGCGGGGAGTTTTCGTTGGTCAATGCGTGGTTCGAGAGCGTTTCGGGCCTCACGACCACCGGATCGACGATCCTGAACGATGTCGAGGCCCTGCCGCGCGGATTGCAGTTCTGGCGCATGTCCTCGACCTGGATCGGCGGTATGGGTGTGGTGATGTTCGCGCTGGTGATCCTGCCGTCGATGGGCCGCAGCAAGATGATGCTCTCCAACGTGGAGCTCTCGACGATGGCCAAGGACAACTACCGCTACCGGTCGCAGATCATCGTGCAGATTCTGCTGGTGGTCTACGTGGGGCTGACGATCCTTTCGACCGTGATGCTCAAAATGGCGGGCATGAACTGGTTCGACTCGCTGTGCCACGCCATGTCGGCCTGCGCCACGAGCGGATTTTCGACCAAGAACGCCCGCGGGGCCTATTTCAACAGCCCGATGATCGACACGATACTGATCTTCACGATGGCCACGGCCGGTATCCATTTCGGACTGATCTACTCTACGGTGACCGGCAAGCGCAACAACATTTTCCGCTCGGAGGTGACGCGCTGGTACCTGGGGATGTTGCTGACCGGGGGTGTGCTGATCGCCGTGAGCCTCTATGCCGCGGACCTCTACCCCACGCTGACGGCGTCGTTCCGCTATGCGATGTTCCAGTTCGTGTCGGTGGTGACCACCACGGGATTCGCCACGGCCGACTCCAATACGTGGACCTCGTTCGCCGTTATCCTGCTGATCTTCGGGTCGATCGTCTGCTCCTGTGCGGGCTCCACGGCGGGAGGCATCAAGATCAACCGGCTGGTGCTGGCCGGGAAGATGATGCGCACGCGCCTGCGGCAGCAGCAGCATCCCAATGCGATCATCCGCCTCCGCCTCGACGGCGTTATTCAGGAAACGGAGGCGCTTCATTCGGTCATGATATTCATCGTGGCGTACCTGATGCTGATACTTGCCGGCACGGTCTTCGGGACGATGTTCGGCGTCGACCTGATGACGAGTTTCTCGGGGGCCGTGGCGTCGATCGGCAACGTCGGCCCGGGTTTCGGCGAGGTCGGCTCGATGGACAATTTTTCGGCGCTGCCCGGGGTGTTCAAGCTCTCCAATTCGCTGCTGATGCTGTTGGGGCGTCTGGAAATATTCGGATTCATACAACTCTTTTTCATTAAATGGTGGAGGTAACCGAGATGGTATTTCGTAAGGTTTATATAGTGTTATGTGCGGCGCTGCTGGCGGCGGGAGACCTCTGTGCGCAGCAGGTTCGCGTGGAACCCCGTATCGCGGGGCTCGAGGGCAACCGGGAGTACATGTCGCTTCTGGAACAGGATGCGCAGTTGCAGATCCGCGAGGACTCGATCGTCAATGCCGTGGAACGCGCCCGGCAACAGTTGCGCGAAGACCCCGCGAACAGGCAGCGCTATTCGCAGGAGATCCTGCAGCTCGAAAGCCGGATATTCGAGGTGCGCAATGCCAAGGGGCGCCTGATCGACAAGATCAACACCATCGAGCAGGAGTGGGTGCTCGCCAACCTGAACGGGGCGGCGCAGCCGGCGGAGCCTGTCGCGGAAAGTCCCGCAGGGGCGATCCCCGACTCGCTCAAGGTGCGCAACCTGGTTTTCAACCCCTATTTCCGCGAGCAGCTGCCCGAGGCCGATTATGCGGCCCTGCGCAGGGCGCAGGGGATGGAGCTGGACGCCGTGGACTATGTGAACCGCTATTTCGCCAACTACGGGACGATCCGCGAACTGGCCGAGGCCTATGCCGCGGCGCAGACCGAGGCCGAGGCGGGCGAGATTTACGACCGCTACAATACGTTGCAGGGTTTCAACCGCGTGCTGGCCGATTCGCTCGCCGAGGCGTGGAATTATATCGCCGACAACAAGGGGTATGCCTATGGCTATCTGATGGACAAGCTGGGGCAGGATGCCATCCTGGCGCGTGAGGAGGAGCGGCTTTCCGGGGCTGCCCGGGAACTTTCCGCACTGCGCGGCGAGGTCGCTTCGGATGCCGTGGCCGATTATTTCCTGCGCAAGAAAGTCCTCGTGGGCTACGAAACGGCCGTAGCCGGCCTGCTGGGGCTTACTTCCGCCCGCGACTCGCTGCGCGGCGTGGCTGCGCAATTGGATGGCATCGACTTCCGCCTGCCCCGTATCGACGTGGCGCAGCGCTATTTCCTCGACTACGACAGTATCGCGTTCTCCGCGACGCCAAAATACAGCTACCAGCACCCGATCCCCGAGTGCAGGGTCTACGAGCACGGGACGATCTACCGTATCCTGCTGGGCACGTTCAATACCAAGCGTGCCGTCTCCACGTTCCGGGGGGCGTATCCGCTCTCCTATCTGGTCGGCGAGGATAAGAAATGGTGCTACTATGCCGGGGGCTTCGCAACCCGGGAGGAGGCCGAGGCCGCGCAAAAACTGTTGAAATCCAAAGGCTTCGTCCGCCCCGAAATCGTGGTGTGGACGGACGGTGCCTACCGCAACCTTTCGCGTGACCCCGAGGCGCAGCAGATTGCCTACCGGGTCGAAATCACCGGTACGGAGGCATTGCCCGACGTTGTCAAGACCGTTATCACCGAGGCGGCCGAGGGGTGCGAACTCTCGCGCGTGGGACAGCAGTTGTTCGTGGTGGGGATGTTCGACGACAAGGCCGTGGCCGACCGCGTGGCCGCCGCAATAATACAGGCAGACCCGTCTTTGGAAATAAAAGTCGCCGAAATTGCGGAATAATTGAATTTATTGCCTATCTTTAGTGCAATATTCAACAACTCCTTATGACGATGTTCTATATTGTACTCCTGATCGTATTGGGACTGCTTTTCCTGGTGGCGGAATTGGTGCTGCTGCCCGGCGTGTCGATCGGCGCCATCCTGGCGCTGGTTTGCTACGGCAGTTCCATCTACCTCGCTTTCCGCGATTACGGCACCGTAGCCGGGGTCGTAGTCATCCTGGCTATCCTCCTGCTTTCGCTCGTCGCCACGATTATTTCCCTGCGCGCCAAGACCTGGCAGCGCTTTTCGCTCAAACAGAGGGTCGACTCGTCGAGTATGCCCTCGACCCCCGACCAGGAATTGCAGGTGGGCGACCGCGGCATGACCCTTTCGCGCCTTTCTCCGATGGGTACGGTCGAGGTCGGCGGCAAGGTCTACGAGGCCAAGTCGCTGACGGCCTATGTCGACCCGCGCCGGGAGGTCGAAGTCGTGGGCTTCGAGAATTTCAGCGTCATCGTAAAGACCGTGAAGGATCGGCACGCTTAGCCGGATAATCGGACGGGGATGGGATATCTCAGATTCTTTGCATTGCTGGCCGTCGTGGGGATGGCTTGCGATTCCCGGGCACAGGGAACGAAGGAGGTCTGGCTGGACGAGCTGGATCTCTCGTTCTGCATTCAGGACTGGGGCTTGCCGCAGGCCGACCGCTCGGTGCTGGATACTCCCCTCACGGTGGGCGGCGTCGTTTACGGCCGCGGCGTGGGAACCCATTCGATCAGCCGTATGCTGTTCGGGCTCGGCGGCGATGCCGTCTCCATGACCGGGGCGGTGGGCGCGGACGATAAAAACCTGTTCGCCGGGAAACACCGGTTCAAAATCCTCGGTGACCGGAAGGTGCTGTGGGACAGCGGCGTGATGCGCAAGGGCGATGCTGCCCGTGCGTTCGACGTCGACCTGTCCGGCTTGGACAAAGTCCTGCTGCTGGTCGAGGAGGCCGGCGACGGGATCATGTACGACCATGCCGACTGGCTGGAGGTGAAGATCACCACGCGCGGGGAGGTGGAGCCCCTGCCCGTCTGGGCCAGGCCGATCTCCAAGGGTAAATATATCCTGACCCCCGCGAGCCCCGAAACGCCGCAGATCAACAATCCGCTCGTATACGGCGCCCGCCCGGGCAATCCCTTCCTGATGCCTGTCATGGCCAGCGGCAAACGCCCGATGGCGTACGGGGCGCAGGGGCTTCCCGAAGGGCTGGAGCTCGATCTCCGTACGGGACTGATAACGGGCCGTGTGCCCGCCGAAGGGGATTTCAGGGTGCTGCTGACAGCGGAGAATGCCCTCGGGAAAGCCGAACGGGAGATATTGCTGAAAATAGGGCCGCAAATCGCCCTGACTCCGCCCATGGGCTGGAACAGCTGGAATTGCTGGGGGTTCTCGGTCGACGACGCGAAGGTGCGCGATGCCGCCCGCGCCATGCACGAAAAACTCCTGGCCTACGGATGGACGTATGTCAATATCGACGACGGATGGCCGGCGGATACGCGTTCGGCCGACGGTAGGCTCCTCCCGAACGAAAAATTCCCGGACTTCAAAGGCCTCAGCGACTACATCCACTCCCTGGGACTCAAATTCGGCATCTACTCCTCGCCCGGGCCCACGACCTGCGGAAATTATCCGGGGAGCTACCGGCATGAACTCACCGACGCCCGGACTTGGGCCGAATGGGGCGTGGATTACCTCAAACACGACTATTGCGGCTACCTGCAAATCGAAAGGGACTCCGAGGAAAAGACGATCCAGGAACCCTACGTGGTCATGCGCAAGGCGCTGGATCAGGTCGACCGGGATATCGTCTACTGCGTGGGCTACGGGGCTCCCAACGTGTGGAACTGGGGCGCCGAAGCCGGCGGCAACCTGTGGCGTACGACCCGCGACATCACCGATGAATGGAACGTGGTGACGGCGATCGGCTGTTTCCAGGACGTTTGCGCGCAGGCCACGGCCCCGGGCAGGTACAACGACCCTGATATGCTGGTGGTCGGCCGGCTGGGACACGGCTGGGGTGCCGATGCCCACGAATCCGAGCTGACCCCCGACGAACAATATGCCCATATTTCGCTGTGGGCCATCCTCTCCGCCCCGCTGCTGATCGGTTGCGACATGCGGGCGATAGACGACTTCACGCTCGGGCTGCTGACCAATTCCGAAGTGATCGCCGTGAACCAGGATCCGCTGGTCGCCCCCGCCGTCAAACGGGTTGTTCCCAACGGGCAGGTGTGGTACAAAAAACTCTGCGACGGTTCGTATGCGCTGGGATTTTTCCAGTTGGATCCCTATTTCGTGCTGTGGGATCAGGACGAGGCGGAAGCCATCCAGGAGCAGAACTACGAATTCGAATTCGACCTGCGGGAACTCGGGATCGGCGGAAAGGCCGAAGTCCGGGACTTGTGGCGGCAGCAAGACCTGGGTACATGCACGGGCACGCTCCGGGCGCTGGTACCCTACCACGGGGTTTCGCTGGTCAGGATAACGCCCGTGGAATGAGCTCGGGCCGAAAGGTGTAATTCAAGGATAATTTTCTAACTTAATAGCATTCGATTATGGATTTTCAAGCAGGATTGATCGTATTGATCGTATTCGTGAGCCTTTTTGCGATCTGGCTCATCTTCTATTTCATCCCGGTGGGGCTGTGGTTCTCGGCATTGGTGTCGGGCGTAAGGATCAGCCTGCTGCAACTCATTCTGATGCGCTGGCGCAAGGTGCCGCCCTCGACGATCGTTTCGTCGATGATCGAGAGCACGAAGGCCGGGCTGGAACTCAACCCCAACGAACTCGAGGCGCATTACCTTGCGGGCGGCAATGTCACCAGCGTGGTGCATGCCCTGGTATCGGCACAGAAAGCCAATATCATGCTCGATTTCAAGATGGCTACGGCCATCGACCTGGCGGGCCGCGACGTGTTCGAGGCCGTGCAGATGTCGGTGAACCCCAAGGTCATCAACACGCCTCCCGTAGCGGCCGTGGCCAAGGACGGCATCCAGCTGATCGCCAAGGCGCGCGTCACGGTGCGTGCCAATATCAAGCAGCTGGTCGGCGGTGCCGGTGAGGAGACCGTGCTGGCGCGTGTCGGCGAGGGCATCGTCTCGTCGATCGGTTCGGCCGCATCGCACAAGATCGTGCTCGAGAACCCCGATTCCATTTCGCGCGTCGTGCTCGAAAAGGGCCTCGATGCCGGTACGGCGTTCGAAATCCTCTCGATCGACATCGCGGACATCGACGTGGGCAAGAATATCGGCGCCCAGTTGCAGATGGATCAGGCGCAGGCCGACAAGAATATCGCCCAGGCCAAGGCCGAGGAGCGCCGCGCCATGGCCGTCGCACTCGAGCAGGAGAACAAGGCCAAGGCACAGGACGCTCGCGCAAAGGTGATCCTGGCCGAAGCCGAAGTGCCGCTGGCTATGGCCGAAGCGTTCCGCAACGGCAACCTGGGGATCATGGACTACTATAAGATGAAGAACATCATGGCCGACACGTCGATGCGCGAGACGATCGCCCGGCCGGAGAAAAAATAACCAGTTCGGGGGATTTTCCGGGGGTACGGTCGAAACCGTACCCCTTTTTTCGTATATTAGATGCCGAATAGAGTTGTATCATTGCAACATCCCGGAACCGGAAGCCCGTTTCCCGGGGTGTGGATTGAAAAGCAGATTGCCATGAAGAGATTTTTCCTCTTGCTGTTTCTCGGTGCGTGCCCGGCCGTGTCGGCGCAGGTGCGCTTCTCGGACTATTTCCTCGAAGAGACGATGCGCTTCGACTATTACCACAGCGGCGACAGCCGCTCGGAAGAGTATTTCTTCGACGCCCTGAAGGCCGAACCCTACTGGGCGGGCTCGCACGTGTCGCTTCTCGATACGACGGGCTATGGGAACCAGTTTTTCCGCATCGTCGACCGCGCTTCTGAACGGGAGATTTATTCGCGCGGCTTCTGTACGCTCTTCAACGAGTGGCAGAGCACGGCCGAGGCCGACAGCGTGCGCCGTTCCTATCCCGAATCGGTCGTATTCCCCTATCCCAGGCGTCCGTGCCGCATCGAGATCTTCGGCCGCAATGCCCGGGGGCGCTTCGAAAAGCGGTTCAGCCAGAATATCGACCCCGCATCCTGCTTCGTCGCGCAGTTCTCACCCCGCTACGAGGCTTTCGAGGTAGCATATAACGGCAACCCCGCACATCGTGTCGACATCGTGCTGCTGCCCGAGGGATATGGCGCCGGGGAGCGGGCGAAATTCGAATCGGCCTGCCGTGAATTCGCACGCGAATTTTTCAGCTATTCGCCTTTCAGGGAGTACGCTTCGCGGTTCAATATCCGCGCCGTGTGGGCGCCGTCCGCCGATTCGGGCGTGACGATTCCCGGCGAGCGCGTGTGGCGCAACACGGCCTGCGGGGCCTCTTTCTATACGTTCGGCTCGGAGCGTTACCAGATGGTCGACGACTTCCAGCGCCTGCGCGACATCGCGGCGCATGTCCCTTATGACTATATCTATGTGTTGTCCAACACCCAGAAATACGGGGGCGGCGGTATCTTCAACTTCTATGGCATCAGCGCCGCACACCACCCTACGCGCACCGGGAAGATTTACGTCCACGAATTCGGGCACCTGCTGCTGGGGCTGGGCGACGAGTATGTCGGCACGACCTCCTACGACGACATGTATGCCCGGGATGTCGAGCCGTGGGAGGCGAATCTGACGACGCTCGTCGGCTTCAAGGACAAGTTCTGGAAAGCGATGGTGCCGGCCGGGACGCCCGTTCCGACGCCCGACGCCCCCGAGTACGAGGGGGTCGTAGGGGTTTTCGAGGGCGGCGGCTATGCTGCGAAGGGGGTCTACCGCCCGTGGCGGAACTGCCTGATGAACAACCTGCACCGGACGGACGAATTTTGTCCCGTATGTACGAAAGCCATCTGCGATTACATCGAGTTTTTGTGTAGGTAAGCTTTGCAATATGCTGTAATACAAGAGGGGCGCATATGCGTCCCTCTTTCCGTGTGCAGCAGGCCCGTTACCCCGGCCGGCACAGCCCTGCCGTCGTTCCGGTTGCGCGGTGCCGTGCCTGCCTGTCGCAGTGTGGTGCGGCGAACTGCTCAGTATACCTCTTCGGGCAGGGTTTCGCCGACGGGTTCGCCTGCCAGGCCGTCCTTCCACTTGATCGAGGCGTGGGTGCCGTCGCAATAGGGTTTGTTGGCCGACTGCCCGCAGCGGCACGCCACGACGCGGTTCCGGATTTCGTAGGTGTGCCCGCCCTCGCGCCGCATGGGGATCCCGCCCCGTATCCACAGCCCTCCGCTGGCACCGATCGTGATGTCCTCGATCAGCCCCAGGCTCGGTTCGAAACGGAACTCGAAGGGTTTCATCGTCTCCTTGTCCCACGCCGTCAGACGGCCGCTGGGGCACATCGAAGCTTCGCGGATGGCCAGCTTGCGGGCTTCGGGGTCGTCGGATGCCTCGGTCAGCGTCCACGCATCACCGTGCGGGTGGCAAAAACGTGCGAAGACGCAGTATTTCTCGTTGTCCGTCATCTGGAGCGTGCCCCCGTCGATCACCTCGGCATCGTCGAGCAGGGCGTCCGGACGTGCCGTGAGGCGGGGATCCCAGTCTGCCTTCTCGTGCGAACCGTCGCAGTAGGGCTTGCGGTGCGATGCGCCGCAGCGGCAGATCGCCGTGGGTTCCGCCTCGGTCGAAAAAAGCCTGCCCTGCTGGAAATACCAGCTTTCGTTGGACTCATTGGGCATGATGAACTGTTCGGCCAGCGGCGGCCTCCCGTAGACCAGGTAGGGGCCCTCCTCGGTCACCGTGATGCTGAAACGCCCTCTGGCGGGTGAACTTCCCGTTTCAATTTTCAATTTGGACATACTATTTGCATTTATAATTCGTTAAGGAGTAGGCGGCAATAATTATTCCCAAATGAATAATTTAGGATGTCCTTGTAGGATTTATCCCGCTTTTTGGTATCTTTGCAAAGATTTTTTAAATTGAAATTCGGTAAATTTGAGTAATATGAAAGGATTCGTAAGGCTGATGGCTGTGGTCGTGACTGCGGCGGCTTTTGCCGTGGCATGCAGCAAGGATAAGGATTCGGGCAAGATCACGCTCGATTCCCCGGCGGTGTTCTTTGCGCAGGCCGGAGGGTCGGCTACGGTCGGTTTCACGGCACAGAACATCAAGACGCTGTCCGCGACGAGCAAACCCACCGGTTGGGACGAGGCGGTCGTCGACCTTGCAGGCGCGACGATCTCCGTCAAGGCCCCTTCGGCCGAGGACATCGAGAGCGGGGATGCCGTCAAGACCGGCTCGTTCTCCTTTACGGGTTACACCCCGGGCGGTACGCTCGTTGCGGCGACGCTCTTCGCCGGTATCGTGACGACGAAGGACATCAGCGCCGAGGTGGCCAACAGTTATATCGTCTCGGAGCCCGAAACCAATTACCTGATCGACGCTACGCGCAAGAGCGACGGCTCTCTGCTGGCTACTTCCTATGTGGACGTCGTATGGCAGACCGCATCGGGATTCGTGCAGTATGCGGACTTCGAGGACGGCAAGGCGTCGTTCTACATCGGTGCCGACAGCGACGACGCCACCAAGATCAAGCAGGGCAACGCCGTGATCGGCGCCTACAATGCCGACGACGAACTTATCTGGAGCTGGCATATCTGGGCGACGGATTACGACCCCGATGCGGAGGGCGGTACGGTCGTTTTCAACGACTATACGCTGATGAACCGCAACCTCGGAGCCCAGGCCAACGACAATTCGACGACGGACAAGATACTTGCTTCCTACGGGTTATATTACCAGTGGGGACGCAAAGACCCGTTCATCGGGCCGAATACCTACCAGGGTTCGGAGGGCTCGGGTGCCCCGATGTACAGCGGCA
>ENA-ORRE01002422-ORRE01002422.1-human-gut-metagenome-genome-assembly--contig:-NODE-2422-length-10958-cov-3.737687_pt1 | contig 10958 bp, 8 predicted proteins | sample MGYA00242171_ERZ509126 | MGnify/ENA primary metagenome ERZ509126 (study PRJEB26280, sample SAMEA2338648) | human gut metagenome | biome: human gut; feature: human-associated habitat; material: faeces... | reverse complement strand
GTTGGCGGGTATATCTTCCGGTGCCGCCGTCTATGCGGCGCGTTTGCTGGCAAAACGTCCCGAATTTGCAAACAAGATGATAGTTACCTTGTTGCCTGATACGGGGGAGAGGTATCTCTCGACGGAGTTGTTCGCTTTTGACACTTATCCTTTGGAATAAATGCCGGGGAAAAACTCCCGTTCCAACGCTTGGTACCTTTCGTACCACCGGCTGGTATTGCTTGTACCAAGGCTTGGTATTGTCTGTGCCAACGGTTGGTATTCTTCGTACCAATGCTTGGTATCTCCGATACCGGCGGTTGGAACCGGTTTAAGTAAATGTTGAAATTCGGTTTGTATCAACACTTGCTTGTTTACTTATCTTATAAATATAGAATCATAAGTATGAAGAAGCTGATTTTTCTCGTAGTGTGTTTGTTGTCAGGCGGTATGCCTGTGTTCTCGCAAACCTATCAGGAGCTTTGCGACCGCGCTGTCACTTATACCGAACAGGACAGTCTGCCGCAGGCGGAGGACTATATCCGCCGGGCCTTGAAGCTGGAGCCGGCAAATCCCCATAATGCCCTTCTGTTCTCCAATCTCGGAACGATACAGCGCCGGCAAAGACAATATGAACAGGCTTTGGAGTCTTATAACTTTGCCCTGAACATCGCACCGCGGGCGGTTCCCATCTTGCTGAACCGGGCGGCTATCTATATGGAACTGGGACGGAATAATTTGGCACAGGCCGATTATTCTTTAGTGTTGGATCTGGAGAAAAATAATGAGGAGGCTTTGCTGATGCGTGCCTATATCTATATGCAGCAACGAGAATATAAAATGGCAAAGGCAGATTATGAGCGTCTGTTGAAAGTGAACCCTGCCAGCTATAACGGGCGCCTCGGCTTGGCAACCTTAGAGCAGAAAGAGGGAAAGCATGAAGATGCCCTGCGCATATTGAACAATATGTTTGCCGCCAAAGGGAAAGACGCACAGTTGTCACCTTCCCAATATGCCATGCTCTATGTGGCTCGCGCCGGAGTGGAGAAGGACCTGAAACACATGGATATGGCATTGGTCGACTTGGAAGAGGCAATAAGGCTGGACAGTTCGCAGCCGGATATATATCTGATGCGCGGCGAGATCTACCTTGTCCAAAAGAAAAAAGACCTTGCCAAACGTGATTTCGAGAAAGCCATATCATTAGGAGTACCCCAGTCCGACCTACGCGACCTACTAAAACAAACAAGGAAATAGTGGTTAGCGGTTAGTGATTAAGCTATGACGCTATAAACTGCTAACCACTAACCCTTAATCGTTAATCGCTAATCATAAAACGCTGATCACTGATCACTAACCGCTAACCGCTAATCGCTAAATTTGCGTATCAGATTAACGAATTCTTTTCCGTATTTTTTCTTCTTGTATTCTCCGATGCCGCTGATGTTTCCAAACTCTTCGATTGTGGTGGGGCGTGAAGTGCTGAGTAAATGGAGCACTTTGTCGGACAGGACGATATATGCCGGTAGGGCTTCTTCGTCGGCGAGCCGTTTTCTTAGTTCCCGCAAGGCTTCAAAGAGATCTTCGTTTTCGGTGTTGGGAAGTCCCAGCGGCAGTTCCTTGGAAAGAACGGGGAGCTTGCGTTTTCTGCCCCGCTTGGTCTCGTTGGCTTCTTCCCGGCGTATTACTACCAGTCGGGCAGTGGCCCTGCCGAAGAGGACATCGCTTCCGGCGGGGGTTATCTTCAGGTGATTGTTCTCATTGTAGGCTATCTCAAAGTAGCCGAGTTGCAACATCTGTAACAAATAATCGTGCCAATCGCGGGCGGGCACTTCCCGTCCGGCAGCAAATGTTTTCAGTTGTTCATACCCCTTGTCCACTACTTCGGGAGTCATATTTCCTCTTAGGATATCAACCAATACACCTGTGCTGATTTGCTGTTCCGTACGGACAATGGCGCTCAATGCTTTCTGTACGATGACGCTGGATGATCTGGCAATTAAATCGTGGGCGGAGTATAAATAATCTCTGTATAACAAAGTGATAACGCCCCGTTGCATTGCAAAGATGTAACTGGGCTTTTGCTTTTTATATGCTGCAAAACATATCACTATTTCTTGCTGATTCAGAATAAATAATCTTTCTTTGCACCAGCACAGTTCAGCACAGTTGTATGTGTCATCCTTACTTTGATTAAACCTGTATACGCAATATGAAAACAATTTTCGGGCAACAAACGACGAAGGTAAAACAACTGGCCGATTTGATCAGCCAGGATATTTCCATGGGACGTTACAAGACGGATACCGCCCTGCCTTCCATCAATCAGCTGAGCCACGATTATAAAGTTTCCCGCGACACGGTTTTTAAAGCTTTTATTGATCTGAAGGAGCGGGGGATTATCGACTCTACCCCTGGTAAAGGTTACTATGTGGTGAACCGCCAGAAAAATATCCTGCTGCTGCTCGATGAATACTCACCCTTTAAAGATACGCTGTATAACAGCATCATCCGCCGCCTTTCTACGCGTTATAAGGTAGACCTGTGGTTTCATCAGTATAACGAGGCATTGTTCAATGCTATTCTTCGCGATTCCATTGGCCGCTATAATAAATACGTGGTAATGAACTTCGATAATGAAAAGATTTCTCCTTATCTCTATAAGATAGACTCTTCCCGCCTGTTGCTGCTTGATTTCGGGCAATTTGATAAGCGGGAGTACTCATACATCTGCCAGGACTTCGGTGAAGCCTTTTACACAGCTATGGCTCAATTGTCAGATAGGTTGCAGAACTATCGCAAGCTTATCCTGTTTCTGGCACGGGAAAGTAAGCATCCCAAGGAGACGTGCGATTATTTCAGGAAGTATTGTGCAGATCATCAATTGGAATGTGAGATAATAGAGACTTTGGACGACAGGGAAGTGCATTCCGGTGAAGCCTATATTGCCATCCGTCAGGTGGATGTGGTGGAGATTGTGAAGAAGAGCCGTGCGGCAGGTTTGACGTGTGGCGTTGATTTCGGCTTGATAGCCTATAATGATACGCCGGCTTATGAAGTGATTGATAAGGGAATAACAGTGATGAGTGTTGATTGGCAAAAGATGGGAATCCTGACGGCAGATTTCATCTTGAGTGGCAAACCCATACAAGTTTGTCTGCCGACGGAAGTAAATTTAAGAGGCTCTTTATAGCCTTTTTTTACAAACTGATTTCAGCACAGTTCAGCATAGATGATGTTTTATTAACCAAATAAATGATAGCATGAAAAAGTATCCGAAAATCGGGATTCGTCCCACTATCGACGGCCGCCAGGGTGGCGTACGTGAAAGCCTTGAAGAAAAGACAATGAACCTGGCTAAAGCAGTAGCCGAGTTGATCACCAGTAACTTGAAGAATGGTGACGGAAGTCCGGTGGAGTGTGTGATTTCAGACAGTACCATCGGGCGCGTAGCCGAAAGCGCGGCTTGTGCCGAGAAGTTTGAACGCGAAGGCGTGGGTTCTACTATCACAGTGACCTCTTGCTGGTGCTACGGTGCCGAGACTATGGACATGAATCCGTATTATCCGAAAGCTGTTTGGGGATTTAACGGTACGGAACGTCCGGGAGCTGTATATCTGGCAGCTGTACTGGCAGGACATGCACAAAAAGGATTACCTGCTTTTGGCATTTACGGACGTGATGTGCAGGATCTGGATGACAATTCCATCCCTGCCGACGTTGCAGAAAAACTGCTTCGTTTTGCACGTGCCGCACAGGCAGTAGCGACCATGCGCGGAAAATCTTATCTGTCGATGGGTAGCGTATCCATGGGTATTGCCGGTTCTATTGTGAATCCGGATTTCTTCCAGGAGTATCTGGGCATCCGTTGTGAATCTGTAGACCTGACTGAAATTATCCGTCGCATGACTGAAGGTATCTATGATAAGGAAGAGTTCGCTAAAGCCATGGCATGGACAGAGAAATATTGCAAGAAGAATGAGGGCAAGGATTTCAATCTCCCCGCAAAGACCAAGACCCGTGAGCAAAAAGATGAAGATTGGGAGTTTATTGTGAAAATGACTCTCATCATGCGCGACCTTATACAAGGTAATCCGAAACTTCGTGAAATGGGATTCAAGGAAGAAGCACTTGGACACAATGCCATTGCCGCTGGGTTCCAGGGACAACGCCAGTGGACGGATTTTTATCCGAATGGTGACTACTCTGAAGCTTTGCTGAATACTTCTTTTGACTGGAACGGTATTCGTGAAGCATACGTAGTAGCTACTGAAAATGATGCCTGCAACGGTGTAGCCATGCTCTTCGGTCATTTGCTGACAAACCGTGCACAGATATTCTCTGACGTGCGTACATATTGGAGTCCTGAAGCTGTGAAACGTGTTACGGGTAAAGAATTGACCGGTTTGGCAGCTAATGGTATTATCCATCTGATTAACTCCGGTGCTACCACTCTGGACGGTACAGGCCAGCAAACAAATGCACAGGGTGAACCTGTCATGAAACCTCATTGGGAAATCTCCGAGGCTGAAATGGAGAAATGTCTTGAAGCTACCACCTGGTATCCCGCTAACCGTGATTATTTCCGTGGCGGTGGTTTCTCTTCCAACTTCCTGTCGAAGGGTGGAATGCCTGTAACTATGACCCGTCTGAATCTGGTAAAAGGCCTTGGCCCTGTGCTTCAGATTGCTGAGGGATGGACGGTAGAGATTGATCCGGAAGTTCACAAGCTGCTGGATGAACGTACGGACCGTACTTGGCCTACTACTTGGTTTGTGCCCCGTCTTTGCGATAAACCGGCATTTGAAGATGTGTACTCGGTAATGAATAATTGGGGAGCCAATCATGGTGCTATCAGTTACGGACATATCGGCCAGGATTTGATTACGCTGGCTTCCATGCTTCGTATTCCTGTTTGCATGCACAATGTGGATGAGAAGAAGATATTCCGTCCTGCTGCTTGGAATGCATTCGGTATGGATAAAGAAGGAGCTGATTACAGAGCCTGCACAACGTACGGACCTATCTATAAATAACAAATAGAAATAGACATGATAACAAACGAACACATAGAACAATTCATAGCCCAGGCGCATCGGGTAGGAGATGCCGGATTGACAATATGCAGTAGCGGCAATATCTCCTGGCGCATTGGTGACGAAGTCCTGCTTTCCGGAACAGGTTCATGGGTACCTTCTCTACCTAAAGAAAAAGTAGCTGTCTGCCGCCTTTCTACAGGAGAAGTATTGAATGGAGTGAAGCCTTCTATGGAAAGCGGTTTCCATCTGGGAGTACTCCGTGAGCGTCCTGATGTGAATGTAGTTCTGCATTTCCAGTCACACTATGCCACGGCTGTGGCGTGTATGAAGAATCGTCCTACGAACTTCAACGTAACAGCAGAGATTCCCTGCCATGTGGGAAGCGAGATTCCGGTAGTTCCTTATTATCGTCCGGGATCGAAAGAATTGGCCCAGGGAGTGATTGATGCTTTGAAAGATCATAATTCCGTCCTCTTGCTGAAACATGGGCAGGTGGTGTGTGGCAAGGACTTCGACCAGGCTTTTGAACGCGCTATGTTCTTTGAAATGGCATGCCGCATCATTATCCAGTCCGGAGGAGACTACACAGTACTTACTCCTGAAGAGATCGACGATCTTGAAACATACATTTTAGGAAAGAAGACTAAATGATGAATACCTATCTGGCAGTAGATTTTGGAGGTGGAAGCGGTCGTGTTATGGCCGGTTCCATCTGCCAGGGTACGCTGAAACTGGAAGAGGTGTACCGCTTTCCAAACCGCCAGGTGCGGATGGGAAACCATGTGTACTGGGATTTTCTGGCTCTGTTTGATGAGATGAAGAACGGACTCCGGCAAGCGGTGCGCAAGGGATATCATATCAGGAGCATTGGCATTGATACCTGGGGGGTGGACTTTGGATTGATAGACCGTAACGGTAACTTGCTGGGAAACCCAGTGTGTTATCGTGACCCCCGAACGGATGGTTTGCCGGAAGAGTTTTTCGGTGACAACTTTGTTCGGCACTATTCCGAAGCCGGCATACAAGTGATGTCCATCAATACGCTTTTCCAGCTTTACAGCATGAAGAAAAGCGGTGATACGCAATTGGAAGTTGCAGACCGTCTTCTGTTTATGCCCGATCTTTTCAGTTACTTCCTCACAGGGGTGGCAAATAATGAATACTGCATTGCATCCACCTCCGAACTGCTTGATGCACGTAGCCGGACTTGGAATCAGCCACTCATCCATCGCTTGGGAGTACCTGCACATCTCTTCGGAGACATTGTGATGCCCGGTACGATACGTGGCAAACTGAAACGGGAGATTGCCGAAGAAATTGGTCTGACGGATGAAGTGGATATCATAGCTGTCGGTTCGCACGATACGGCAAGTGCTGTTTATGCGATTCCTTCGACACAGGTGGATAAATCCCGTTGTGCTTTCCTCAGTTCCGGTACGTGGTCTCTGCTGGGTGTTGAACTGGATGAACCTATCCTCACGGAAGAAGCTTGCCGCGCCGGTTTTACCAATGAGGGCGGGGTAGGCGGTAAGATTCGTTTTCTTCAGAATATCACCGGGCTTTGGATCTTGCAACGTCTTATGGCGCAATGGAAAGAAAGAGGAGAGCGATGTGGATACGATTTCTTGCTTTCTGCCGCCGAATCTGCGGATATTCCATCCGTGATTGACGTAGATGATAAAATATTCCAGAACCCTGTGGATATGGAGGATGCCATTGCGGAATATTGTGAAGCGCACGGACAGCCTATACCGGAAACTTACGGTGAGGTAGTGCGTTGTGTGCTCCAATCACTCGCCCTGCGCTATAAGCAAGGAATAGACCAACTGAATCGTCTGCTTCCCGCTCCGATAGAACAGCTCAATATCATCGGTGGCGGATGCCGTAATTCACTGCTGAACCGCCTGACAGCCGAGGCTTTGGGTATTCCCGTCTATGCCGGACCTGTAGAGGCAACCGCTATCGGTAATATCCTGGTGCAAGCCATTGCCAAAGGAGAGATCGGCAGCCGTGAAGAAATCAAAGAATTTATTTAATAACTTAGCCGGAACGCAGATAAACACTGCTTTGCGTAGATAATTATCGTATCACTTTTTAATCTGCTAAAATCTGTGTTTATTTGCGTTTCAATATTGATTTACTATGGACACATCAATCAAACGTTATCCCGCCAAAGAGCATCATCAGCCGGTGGAGCGTATCTGCCGGACACTGGAACTCCGTGACGATCCGCAGTTGATAGCCGAATACCGCCGCCGGCATAGCCAAGGGGTTATTTGGCCCGAAATACCTGCCGGTATCCGTGAAGCCGGTATTCTGGAAATGGAAATATATCTTTTGGACACCCGCCTGTTTATGATAGTCGAAGTGCCTGTAGGGTTTGACTGGGATGCAGCTATGGAGCGCCTCGCTTCCTTGCCCCGACAACAGGAGTGGGAAGACTATATGGCCATCTTCCAGCTTGTGAAACCCGGTTCCACAGCCGCCGAGAAATGGCAACCGATGGAGCGTATTTTCCACCTTTATGACTAATCCCAGCCAAAGAAATAACTACCATGAAGAACAACACTAAGAAAAACAGCATTATCAGTAAAGACGGAGTAAGCTACCTCATTCCGTTCATTCTTATCACCAGTTGCTTTGCCTTGTGGGGCTTTGCCAACGATATCACGAATCCGATGGTGAAAGCCTTTTCCAAGATTTTCCGTATGAGTGTTACCGACGGGGCACTGGTGCAGGTGGCTTTCTATGGCGGATATTTTGCCATGGCATTCCCCGCAGCTATTTTTATCCGCCGCTTTTCATATAAAGCAGGAGTACTGCTGGGACTGGGATTGTATGCTATCGGTGCATTCCTGTTCTATCCCGCCATGCTGACGGGTAATTACTATCCCTTCCTTATAGCCTACTTTATACTGACATGCGGACTCTCGTTTCTGGAAACCAGCTGTAATCCCTATATCCTTTCTATGGGTGATGAAGCTACATCCACACGCCGACTGAACCTTGCACAGTCTTTCAATCCGATGGGCTCGTTATTAGGTATGTACGTGGCGATGAACTTTATTCAGAATCGCTTGAACCCGATGGATACGATGGAGCGTAGCCAGCTTTCGGATACAGAATTTGCTGCGGTACGTGATTCGGACCTGATGGTACTAATTGCGCCTTATCTGATTATCGGGCTTGTCATTCTGGCTATGCTGATTGTGATCCGTATGGTGAAGATGCCGAAGAATGGCGATCAGTCTCATGACATCAACTTCCTGCCTACATTGAAACGCATATTTGGCATACGCCATTACCGTGAAGGGGTTATCGCACAGTTCTTCTATGTAGGTGCGCAGATTATGTGCTGGACATTTATCATTCAATATGGTACGCGCTATTTCATGTCGGAAGGAATGGAAGAGAAAGCTGCGGAAGTGCTTTCACAGCAATATAACATTGTGGCTATGATTATCTTCTGTGCCAGCCGCTTCATCTGTACGTTTATCCTGAGGTATCTCAGTCCGGGGCTGTTGCTGAAAGTACTGGCTATTGCAGCTTGCTTCTTCACGGCCGGGGTGATTGGTTTCCAGGATATCTGGGGAATGTACTGCCTCGTAGGAGTATCTGCTTGTATGTCTCTGATGTTCCCCACAATCTACGGTATAGCATTGCAGGGATTGGGTGATGATGCCAAATTCGGTGCTGCCGGATTGATTATGGCGATTCTCGGAGGTTCGGTATTACCTCCGGTTCAGGCAAGCATTATAGACTGTGGTACATTGCTGGGTATGCCTGCTGTGAACCTGTCATTCATCCTTCCGTTCATCTGTTTTGTGGTGATTGTGATCTATGGACACCGGTCCTATTGCAGGGAAAAAATGCGAAAGTAATTATAAATACATCTGAATTTGATGATGGAGAACCTTTTATAGAAAAAAAGGTTCTCTTTTTTATTTATATAGTTGTATTTCTTCTTTTTTTGCTACTTTTGTGTTGCAAAATGAAACAAGCAAATATTTCGCATAACATAAAATTCTTCTGGTACAGATGAAACAATATCTTCTACTTCTGTTTTTCTACCTCTTGTCTGTAAATTGGGCTTTTGCACAAAAAGATGCGATAGAGGGTAAAAGTTATATCCTTTGTATAAACTCATATACGGAATCATCTCCCTGGAGCAGCCGGCTTATTTCCAACGTTACGGAATTCGTTCAAAAAGACCCTGGAATCACTCTCTACGTAGAGCATCTGAATATGCTGCTGGTTGAAAATGATTCCATTCTGGAAGAATCCAAGCGCAATATATTCGATAAATACAAAGGTCGTTCTCCACGCATGCTGTTATTACTGGGAAATTCGGCATTGTTGTTGCGGGATGAATATAGAAAAGTTTGGGGAGATATTCCCATTGTGCTTTGTGCACAGGAAGATTATTTAGATTCCTATGAGGCTTATATCCACAGGCAGCCTTCTACGCCTGAAGAACGAACTCCTCTTTCTTATTTGGTTGACCCCTACAATTTAGTTTATCTGTACGCTGATTTGTATATCCCGGAAAACATTCGCCTGATGAAACAGATGATTCCCGGGATGAAAGAGTTTATATTTATAGGTGACGGGCGCAAAGTCAATCAAGACAACTCCGTACTTATCGAGCAAGAACTGAATACGAAGTATCCGGATATCAAGTATAAATTTTGGTCTGCTGAAAATATGACGACCAATCAGCTGTTGGATTCCCTGTATTTCGTAGACACTAAAACAACGGGAGTTCTGTTCGCCTCGTGGTTCTACAAATACGCATTTGCTGGTACTAGCATGTTAGCCACTAATTCTCATAAGCTTATAGCTGCTACTTCCGTTCCTATCTTTTCTTTGAGTATGGTAAATATAGCAAGTGGAAAAGAAGGTATGCTGGGTGGATATACTTACAATCAGGATCGTTATGATGCGGCATTGATTCAAACCATTTCGGATGTGTTGAAAGACAAACAGGCACGCCATATTCCTTGCTATATCCCCACAGACGGGGCGCCTGTTATTAATTATGAAATACTGGTACGTGACGGGCTTTCTCTTTCCACGTGTCCTGCCAATACCCGTTTCCTGAATAAACCGCCTACGTTTTGGGAGCATTACCGGTATTTTATCTTGGGAACTCTTTTCTCTATTTTGCTTATTACACTGCTCTTCCTGTATCGTATTCGCAACTTGAATGCATTGAAGAAAGCACAACAGAACGAGATAGATGCAATGGCTACTTATAAGATGTTAGTGAACAATATGCCCATACTCTATATGCAGGAAGAGTTGGTGACCGATAAGAACGGTAATCCCATCGAATTGATTTATCGGAATGTAAATTCGGAATTTGAGAAACATTTCTATCGTAAGGAAGAGGTCATAGGCAGAAAAGGAAGTGAAATATTCCCGGAATCCATGCCCGAATTCCTGCATTTTACAAAGATGGCGTTGACGGAGAAAAGAGCCATCACATTCCCTTACTACTTTAAAGCCATCGATACTTTTTACGATGTGGTATTGAAAGGAACCCATCAGGGAAATATGATTGATATCTTCTGCCTGAACAGCACAGAACTGCACAAAGCACAGCAAAAGTTGAGTGCTACCAACAGCAAACTGGCGATGGCTCTTGATGTTGCCAACATCGTACCTTGGAAGTGGGATCTGAAGAGCAAAACAATCCTGTGTGATATCAATAGACCGATTGAACTGAGTACTGACGAACAGGAGGTAGAAGATTCACAACTATCTGTGCCCGATTCTCAGTATTTCTCAAAAATCTTCAAGGAAGACCGTGAACGGGTGAAACAGGCCTACCGGGACCTGATAGAAGGACGGGCGGAAAAAGTGAAAGAAGAATACCGTATCGTCAATGTGCAGAAAAACAACCTGCACAAGGTGGAGTGGGTGGAAGCACAGGCTGCC
>ENA-ORRE01002420-ORRE01002420.1-human-gut-metagenome-genome-assembly--contig:-NODE-2420-length-10965-cov-3.303666_pt1 | contig 10965 bp, 14 predicted proteins | sample MGYA00242171_ERZ509126 | MGnify/ENA primary metagenome ERZ509126 (study PRJEB26280, sample SAMEA2338648) | human gut metagenome | biome: human gut; feature: human-associated habitat; material: faeces... | reverse complement strand
CAAGTCAGACAAAGGAAAAGTAATTGACATTAAGGTTGTTTTGTTTATTATTACAAATAGAGCTAGAAACTCTATACAAGCGGTACACACCCGTCAGATGTGTTTTTTTGTGCATTTCATTTTTTGACCTTGTTTTGTGCAAAAGTTTTGTCTGGGGGTGCGACGATATATATAAATAAGTCCGCGTGTCTTGTATCACGTTTCTAGCCCCCAGACCTAGCTGTTCTAGGTAACCTATAGAAAAAGGATACAAGAAAATGAAAAAATCAATTGAAGAATTAGAAACTGAAAACGAGCTTTTGCGAGCGACGTTAGCTTTGGTTATGGAAAAGCTGAAGGAATTGACCGAGTTGTTGAACGGAGGCTGCCATGAGTAATATTGTGCAGTTTCATGATCACAAGATTGAGCTAATCAATCATAATGGACAAGCTTATATGACACTCTCGCAAATTGCGAGTGTGTTAGAATATAACAATAACTCTTCAATTAACGATATATTAAGCCGCAATTGTTCTGAATTTGACGAAGAAATGAGCTGTCTGATCAAACGGGGGCGGACGCGGGTGCGTATATTCAACCGTGAGGGAGCTTGGCTAATCGGGATGTTTGCCCGCACGCCGAAAGCGGCAGAGTTCAGAAAATGGGTGTTGAAAGTCTTGGGAGCCGTGGCGGATGGGCAACAGGCCGACAAGTCGGTTATCGTCTCCGAACATACCCGGGCGTTGCCTTCCGGTAAAAAAGAGATTGTACTTTCCGCAAAAGCCAGAGAGGAAATCGGCGGGATTACCAAGGCTGTTGTCGGCAAGGCTCTCGAGGGTTGCAAAGTCATTGAGTACGTCAACCCGATTAAAAACATCTTGAGCGATGATCTATTGACAGAATCGAGCCTGACGCCGATGGAAATTGAAAACCATATCGGGCATCTGCTGACGGGGCTTTGGGATTACAAGAAATCAAGCGCGGATATGTACAAGCTTTATCGTTTGCTTGAGGCCTGCAAGGCGCTTGCCTGCCGCTATCACAGCTATGCCAACCATTTGCAAGGCGGTGTCGATTTTTGCGAACACTACCGCGGCAAGAACGCAAAATATTTTGAACTCAATACCGACGCGCTTTATGCGACCGTCCGCGGTATGCTCGATACAAGAATAGAACTGTCGGCGTTGTAATGAGAACCGTTTTAGAGTTCGCGGCATATTTCCTGGCCTTATGGATTATGCCGTATTTGGTGTTATGCCTATTTTAATATTTAGCCCCGGTTTCTCGGGGCTTTTTGATGCATTCAAAATGATGCTTGACAAGTTTTATAAAACTTTGTATGACTTTATTCATAATCAGCAACTGAGCCTAAGGTTATCACAATTTGCCTTTTCTGTTGTTGAGAACATCCTGGCGGTCGTTTTTTGAAACGGCCGTTTTTTTTGTGGCAACATTTTTTTGTAAAAAATGTTGTTTTTTAATCCTTGACATTTTCTGAAAGACGTGATACAAAAAGAGCATGCTCGATAATTGTAGGTATACAGTTATCGAGTTTTTTTATTCCCGCTCTGCCGTGGCATCTCCCCTCTGTTCACGGTATCGGGCTTTTTTTTATTTCCCGGGAGCGGTTTTGTTTCCTTTACTGCTCTTCGGGGATTTTTTTTTGAGGGAAAAATGGAAAAGAAGAAAAAAAGTTCGAAAAAGGTGCCGAAAAGTGAAAGAAAAAAGGTGGGGCGACCAACAAGCGTTACTCCGGAAACTCTCGCTAAACTGGAGCAGGCTTTTTCACTCGGTTGCAGCGATCTAGAGGCTTGCATTCATGCTGATATAGCAAAATCAACGCTTTATGATTATCAGGGACGCCATCCTGAATTTGTGGAGCGAAAAGAGATGTTAAAGCGAAAACTCGTTTTGAAAGCAAGAACCGTTGTGGCAAATGCACTTGAAAAAGAAGACGAAAATACCGCCAAATGGTATTTGGAGAGAAAAGCGCGGGACGAATTTTCGACTAAACAAGAAATGGCTATCGGTAATTTAGATACGTCGCCGTTTAAGATTGAAGTTGTTGATTGATGTATTGTTTTAAGAAATTCAAACCGCTTTTTGAAATGGACGGCGAACGCTTTGACACGTTTGTCTTAACCGGCGGGCGCGGTTCCATGAAAACCGGGCACGCTGTACGTGCGGTGATGGTTGAGATGATGAAAAGGCGTCTTCGCGTGGTTTGCTTTCGCGAAACAAAGACCAGCCAGAAAGATTCTCTGATCAACGAATTTAAGGAATTGATTGGAGGAGAGTTCAAAGGGCGCGGTTTCGTTTCCAATACGGAAACTATAAAAAATGTTTTGACCGGCGCTTCGGTTACCTTTCTCGGGCTTCGCGACGCCAACGAAAATGCCCGCGAAGCAATTAAAGGTTTGGCGCAGGTTGATATCTGGCTGGTGGACGAAGCGCAGGCGGTGTCTTCCGGCGTTTGGGACGTTTTATTGAAAACCATCCGCAAGGAAGGGGCAAAACTTATTGTGATTTACAACCGGATTGACGACGATCTTCCGGTGGAGAAGGCTCTTTTCCTTGATTATTACAACAAAACGGCGCCGGAAAAGACCTATTTTGTCGAAGTGAACTATCCCGAGCTTGAGCACACGGGGCTGCTTTCCGATAAATTCATCGGATACGCCGAGCTGGTTAAGAAAAACAAACCGGATGAGTTCGAGCGGGATTATTTGAACAAGCCGCGCGGAGCAAACGTGGCGCGGGTGGTTAAATACTGGAGCGCGGAGAACGTTGTTGAGAATATACGCTATTTTGAGGAATATGACATATACTGGAGCCTTGATTTCAACGTTAACCCGGCAATGTCGGTTTTGGCGCATTATGACAAAAAGAATTTTTTCGTGTTCGACGAAATCGTCTTAAACAACGTGATTACACAGGATGTTGTCGATGAGTTCATCAGCCGCTATCCGCCGGACAAGGTCAAAGGCGTAGTACAGATTTGCGGGGACGCCAGCGGCAAATATCGCAAGACGCAAAGCCGCTATTCCGACTACGCGATTATTCAAAACACGCTGAGCCGGGCGAATTATCAGACGAATTTCAACCTTCGCCGGTTTAACCCGCCGATATTAAACCGGATCAACGCTTTTAACCGGCAGGTTTTTGATGTGGAAGGGAAAAGGCATTTTTTCGTTCACCCGCGTTGCAGGTGGTTGATCTACAATATGAGAAAGCTTTGTTTTAAGCCCGGAAGTTCAATTGTCGATGCGCCGACCCCGGCGGAGGTGGAAGAAGACGAGGACAAGCTTTATTTAGGCCATATTTTTGATGCGGCCAGCTACATGGTGGAATATTTCAAACCAGTTGTGAGGGAATAAGATGTTTGAATTTTTGGTGGAGAAAGAAACGGAAGCACGCAAGCTCTCGGAGGCAGAGGCATCCAGAGTTGCCGCCGACGTTGGGGATTTGTGGAAAGACTGGGACGAGGCACGTTCCAAGCAAAAGACGATTGCGGAAAAACTGCGCCCGGAAATCTATCTTGACGACCGGCCGGCCAAAGACCGAGGCGAGGGAAACTGGAAGTCTGACGTTCATTTGAACAAAATATACTCGCTCTCGCAGACGCAGCAGGCTTTTATCTGGGACAATATTTATTCCAACAACGAAAAGCTGTTTGACGTGGCGGGTAAAGACGACGATTCCGGTGAGCTGGCCAGCTTGCAGAAGGCAAATCTTGTCAATATCTTCTACCAGATAGGTATTCAGCGCAAGCTTGACCGAGCGATTGAATATCTGCTTTCGGTCGGCGAATTTTGCCTGTTTGTCGGTTGGAAAACCAAATACCGGCAGATCCGCCGGCGGATGACTTTGGCCGAGGCGTTGCAGCAAAAGGGGCTGGAAGCGCTTTTTGCAGGTCAGAATTATGGCGTATTTAACGAGGAAGTATACAACGGGCCGTCGGTTGAGCCGATTGACCCGATGAATTTGACCTTTGATCCAAAAATTAACCCGGAAGACGGCGAGAAATGGGACGAATGCGGAAAAATCGTCAAAGAATGGCTGACTTATGACGAGATTGCCTCAAACAAATTTTACAAATTGAGCCGGCAGCAGCTTTCCGACATCAAGACTATGCTTGATAAGAAGTCGGTTGAGGAAGACGACACGGAGGCGGAGAAAACCGACGACGTCTTAAAGGAAAACCGGATTGAAGTTCTTTCTTATTGGGGAAACTATACGCTTGACGACGGGACAGTTTTAAGGAACTGGAGCATTGTCGTCATCGGGCGGAAATATCTGGCCGCCTTTGAACACAACCGCTTTATCGTCAATCCGTTGGTGAATATGGCCGTCTTCCGCGATTATGAATCAAAGCGCGGGATTCCCGAAATCTGGTCAATCTATGATATCGCCAAAGAGCAGGAGAACAAGGTTAATCTGCAAAATGATGCGCAGGCCTTGAATTTGAACCCGCCGGCATACGCGCCGCAGGGCTTTTTTGTTAAAAACGAGATAAAACTTGCGCCCGGCAAACAGATTGAATACAAGCCCGGTATCGATGAGCCGTCGGCGCTTATCAAAATGCAGTTTCCGCTGATTTCAAACGAGCAGATCATTGAGTATTACGACAGTACGGCGTCGACGGTTTCCGGCATTTTTCCCAACATGCAGGGGCAGGACGAGGCCAAAGATGCGACCGCGACAGAAATACAGGTAAAAGTGCAGGGGCAGACGACGAGGCTTGCCAAAACGCTGGACGCGATTAAACAAAACGGCATTGTGCCGATGGTGGAGAAAGTGGCGGCGCTTGATGCCAACATGAAATTCGGCGACGAGGTTGTCTATGTTGAAAACGACGGCATGAAGACAGCGGTTGTCATCGGCGACACCGTGCGGCAGGGAAACTACGAGTACAAATATACTGATAACACCGGCATTCAGCGCAAACTTGCCAAAAATCAGGAATTGATCCAGCTTTTGGGCAACGTCTGGAATGATCAGGCGGTTCCGCTCAATAAAGTGGAGATTGTTAAGGATATTTTGGCAAATGCTGAATTTGAAAATGTGGATAAATACTTTTTAGAACAAAACACGGCCATGACGCCACAGCTTGCGGGAAATGTGCAACCGCTGCCGGCGGCAGGTCTTGAAACCCGAGAGGTGACAAATGGACAGGCAAACGGAATTGATACGCTTGCGTGATGCGTTGGCAACAAAAGACGGGCAACTTATTCTGGCGGAATGCCACCGGTATATGGTTGAAACCGCCTGCCGGGTCAATGCGCCGGCCGAATGGGTTAAAGGCATGGGGCTTCTTATCGGGCATCTTGAGAAAGCGCCCGAAGAATGTCGCATGAAATTTGAAAAACAATAAAGAGCCTTAAATAAAGGTTCTTTTTTTTATGGAGAAGAAAGAAAATGACCGAAGAAACCACACCCGAGGAGAATTTGACGACCGATACTTCCGCAGCCGAAAATGCGGCTTCCGACACCGCGGCAATCACAACCGCGCCGGAAACGACGGAAACGGAACCGGAAACCAAAGAAATTGAGGCGGAAGAAAGCGGCGAAGAAGAAACTCCGCAGCTCTACGCGGGGAAATATAAATCTGTAGACGAACTCGAAAAAGCTTATAAGGAAAGCGAGAAATTCGTTGCACGAGCCAAAGAGTATGAAAAGCAGCTGAAGGCTTACCGTGAGGCGGAAGAAGCATCAAAAGCCGAGCGAGAGGCAGAGGCAAAGCGCGCAGGATTTTCCGATGACGCCTCAAGGCAGTTTGTTTTTGAGGTAAAAAACCGGGAGTTCATGCAATACGTACGTGCGCTGGAGGCGCTTGACGGTGAGGCAAAAGCCAAAGCAGCGGCGGCGCTCTCCCGCTATCAATACACAGTGAACCCAAAGGATCTGGAAACGGCGCAAAGCTTTTTTCCGCCGATGGTGATTGCTGAGATTGCCAAGGATACCGCTTTGTTTGAAGAAGAACGCGCGAAAGTTCATGAAAGTGAACGAATGACGCGCAAGCTCTCCGAAAGCAAGGCAAGACTTGAGGCTTTTGCCAAGGAAAGCGGCGACTGGCTGAACGCAAAGGAAAGACAGGAGATTGTGGCTTTGGCTATCAACCTGACCGGCGGTGAAGCGGATTTGTCGGAGGTTAAAAGGCTGATCGACATGGCGGAGAACCGGCAAGAAGGTCTCCCTCTCCGGCAAGAAAGCTGCCGTTGACCGCTATATTGCAGAAAGCAAAGCCGCTGCTGAAAACCGGGAAATGCAGGGAAGCCTGACCGCGCCTAATAACAATGCGCCTGCGGCAAAAGGCGAAACGTGGCTGACCCGTGAGGATTATAATAATTTGAGCGAGGCCGAGTTCGATAAACAGTACGATAAGATTGCGCGGCAGATTGAGCTTGAAAAGGCCGGCAAGCTGCCGCGAATGCTTACTTTGTAATCAATGAATTTTAATTTTACACCGTCTTTTGGCGGTATTTTTTTAGGAGTAAAGAAAAATGTCAGCAAATGCAGAGACGCTTGAAAGACAGGCCGCAAAACTCATTCCCGAGCTGTGGTCTTTGTCTTTGAACAAAAAGCTGGATAAATCCGGCGTTGGCATGAAAATTGTCAATAAAATTTATGAAAAAGACATCAAAAACTATGGTGATACGGTTCATATCGGGGAAATCGGCGATGTTACCATCTCTGATTATTCAGAGGATGAATCCGATGGTGGCGTAACCTATCAACGGGTGGATGCAACCAGCCAGGACTTGAAGATCGATCAGAGCAAATCTTTCGGTATTTTCTTGTCCGACATCACGCAAAAACAGTCGAATATCAAAGATTTGCAGGCAAAATTTGAGGCCAGAGCCAAAACGGCCGTCGATTTGGTTAAAGACACTTTTATTCTGTCGGCTTTTTCGGAAATTCCGGCGGAAAACAAAAAGGGGACGGATACGGCAATCACGCTGACCAAAGATAATGCTTATCAGGTGTTGGTCTGGCTTGCCAAGACCTTGAAGAACAACAATGCCGTTCAGACTAAAAACGATCAGGTTTTTAAGTCTAATCAGGCGGCCGGTGAGGCGATGCCTTATGTGGTTATCAATCCGGACGTGGAAGCGATTTTAATCCAGTCGCCGGATTTTATCCACGCAACCAACGCCGGCGACCGTGTTTTGCGCGAAGGTTCCATCGGCACCATTGCCGGGCTTGATGTACTGGTCTCGACCAACCTGCCGACGACCACCGGCAAAGTCAATATCATGGCCGGGATCAACGCCGCGATCGCCTATGCCGGGAATATCTCGAAAATTGAGGCGATGCGCGACAACAAATTTTTCGGCGACAATGTGCGCGGGCTTTATGTTTACGGTAAAAAGGTCGTTTTGCCGAAAGCCTTGGCCGGCGTGGTCGTTGATGTGTCGGCGGCTGATAATATTGATAGCAAGGCCGGTGGCGGCAGTTAGTCGTAAAATGATGTGAGGGGGAGGTTTTCCTCCCCTTTTGATTTTATTTTTTGGAGAAAAAGCGATGGATGAAACGGATATGTCAAAAAAGATACTCGGCAGCCAGACGGATAATGAGCCGGAAGAAAAAAAGACGGCAAACTGGCTGGCGGACAATGTAATCTGGTATGTTTCCAAAAAAGGCTGCGGAACTTCCGTTTTTCGCGGTCCGATGGCGGAAGCACTGATGAACGGAGAGGACAAAAAAAAGGCCAAAAACGGCGTTAAGCGTATTGAAAGCGTAACCGGTTTTGTTTTTGCCCGCAAATAGAAAAGTGAGGAAAAATGAGGAATTTTCAGCAGATTGTCAAAGACGTTTCCAACCTTAAATGGTCGACGGTCGTTCTGGAAGAGGCATTTGCCGAGGTCGAGGACAACGTCAAACTGGCAGTACGCCAAGCAAATTCTTATATCTTCGGGTTAAAAGATTTTCCTTTTCGCATAAAAAAAGGCGGATTGACCACCAAGGAAAACGCTTTTCCGGCGCCAAACGGCGATATCTTGCAAATGTGGATGCAAGACGGCAGCCGTTATTTGCAAAAAATCGCGCCGGAAGACGGCGATCTGCTGGATATGTCTAAAACCGGCCGTCCGGAACTTTACTGGGCGGATTTCGGCGATAACGGGGCGGTTGTCCATTTGTGGCCGGCGCCGGACCGGGAATATAGTTTTTTTTATCGCTATGCCAACAATATGAAAGCGCGCGACGCGGCCGGCAATGAGAAATTCAACCTTGAAGATTTGGACGACGTGGTCAACATCCCGGACAACCCGGCGATTGAAGACTTGTTTATGCACTGCCTTTACACCAAGTCGATGGTCTACCTGATTGCCGACGAAACGGACGAAAACTATCAGCCGTATGAGCGGGAGTTCCGGGAGGCGTGGTATAATTTGCTGGACATTGCAGGTATTAAAAGAGCGCCAAAGCTGGTGATATAGCGAAAGATTAAAAGATGGATTTGGCAATACAAAATTTCCGCGGCATACGCAAGGTTAATCCGGTTGTCGATGTTGTGTCGGGTGCGGTGCTTTCGGCCGTTACTTGCCGCAATACCGAGCTGCGTTATACCGAAAAAGGCAATAATGTCGGTATTTTTACGGCGGCCGGAAACCAGATTGTTTCCGCTTGTCCGAACAAAATCATCGGACAATGGGAAAGCGTGCAAAACAGGGTGACTTACCGTTTTGTCTATGCCGTTGATGATACTCAAGGCTACATTTACCTGTTTGATGAGGTCGAAGGCACCTATACCGCCTTAAAAAGTGGGCTGACCGTAACCGGCGCGGCCAACGCGATCACAATAGCCAACGGGTTTTATGACTGGTTTGTTTTTTCAAACGGGGTTGATCCGTATATTGCGATCAATATGCAGCAGAAGAGCGAAAGCGACCGGGTTAAGGAAATTGACGCAAAAGATGCTGAGGAAAGAACCATCCGCGGGCTTTGTCTGGAATCTTACGACGGGCGGCTGGTAACCAACTGCCAGAACCGCGTTCACTGGTCAAAAACACAGGATATTTTTACCTGGGGGACTTCAGATCCCGATTTGACGACAGAACCGGCCTATCAGGAGCTTGATCGGGATGTGACGGCAATGGCGTATTATAACAATTCGTTGATTGTCTTTACCGACAGCTATTCGGTTGCTTATACCGGAAATCCCGGCGATGCGACGTCGTTCCAACGTAGTGGGGCGTCGGGCGGCGGGTGCGCAAGTTTTAAGTCGGTGATCAAATTTGACAACAAACTGTTTTATTTTGACGCAAAGGCCAAAAATGTTTTTGCCTATTATCTGATCGACGTCGGGCAGACAAGACCGACAAACGGGCTGGCGGATAATGTGATTGAGTTTTTTGATCAGATTGATACAACCCGTCTTGATGAGATTGAAACGGTCAGTTTTGTTGATGGTGACCGTTCGGAAATTTGGTTTAAGCTGCCGTACTTAAACGGCGACAGGATTCTGATTTACGATTATCTGAAGTCGGAATGGGTGGAGCGGCAGGCCGAAGACAACATCCGGGCATTGATGCCGACGGGCAGCGTTTTTTATTCCGCAAGCGGCAAAAATATCCTGCGCGAATATCAGACGTCGAATTTTGCCGACGAATTTATCGGCGCCGAATATCTGGCAAACATTATCAATGTGGGCTCCGACAGCAATATGAAGGTGCCTAAGATGCCGCTGATTTTGACGCTTGATTTTAATCAGGAAAACGATTTTTTCATTGAGTTGACCTATGACGATAACCCGGAAAGAAAACAGACCAAAAGGGTGGTTAAAACTTCCGAAGGGTATTTGATCTGGGCTTTAAGCTCGGACGATGAAAACGGCGGCTTGTGGGCAAAAGATAAAAACGACGCGGCCGGCGGAATGTGGTTTGACAAGAATCGTAATACGGTGATGTTCAACCTTGCTGGTTTAAGGCATTTCAAACAGTTGCAGATAAGAATTTACACCAGCGAGGCCGGGCAGGAGTTCGGTATTAAGCGGCTGGAGCTGAAACGCGTTAAGGTTAAGACAAAGACGCTGGGGTGAAAATGGTTTTTCTGGTTGGCAGGGAAAGTCCTTTTTTTGACAGGGAAAAGGCGCGCCGGGGCTTTGAAGAAAACAAAGAAAACCTTGACGATGTCAACGGTTTTGAACGACTGGTCAACGACAGCCGTTTTTTTAACGTTTACGATAAGGACGGCTATGTCGGATCGGTTTTTGTTTATCAAAGCGAGGCCGATAACCTTTTTTATCTGGGCGGATACGGAATACGCAAAAAACATCGCGAATGCGTGGACGCGGTACGGCAGGCGGCGGATATGTTCCCGGTTATTTATGCCGACACAAGGCACTTAAACGCCGTTATTTGCCTGAAAAAGGCAGGTTTTGAATGGGTGGATAGAAAAAAGAAACTTTTAAGGAGAATTAAGAAATGAGTTCCGGCAACAAAACAAAATCACAGACTTATAATACGGGTGGCCTTTACGGTAATTCGACAACAAACAAAAACGGAACGTTTTACAATCCGTCTTCGTTTGAAACACAGCTTGTTAATCAGACGACTTCGGCGATTCCGTCATATCTGCAGCAGCTTGTCAGTCCGACCTATGACAGCCAGAGCTACAAGAACCGGCAGCAGCAGCTCGCCAACGCGGCAAACCAGTCGCTTGAAAACAACATTATCGGCCCGCTTTCGTCAAGAGGCTTGACCCGCGGGTCGAGTATTAACCAGATGTCAAACCAGCTGGCAAACAAGCTGACGGATGCCGAGCTTGATTTGATGAACAGCGAAGACAGCCGGGTTGCAAATGTTTTAAGCCAGTTGATGAACTATTATCAGGTACCTTATAATATGATGAGTTCCGCCAATCAGGCGAGCAATAATCTTTACCAGAACGCACTGGCCAACAGCAACAACAATAATTTGTGGAGCGGAATTGCCAACGCGGCGGGGACGATTGCCGGCGGATATTTTGGCGGGGCCCGCGGG
>ENA-ORRE01002418-ORRE01002418.1-human-gut-metagenome-genome-assembly--contig:-NODE-2418-length-10967-cov-2.751008_pt1 | contig 10967 bp, 14 predicted proteins | sample MGYA00242171_ERZ509126 | MGnify/ENA primary metagenome ERZ509126 (study PRJEB26280, sample SAMEA2338648) | human gut metagenome | biome: human gut; feature: human-associated habitat; material: faeces... | reverse complement strand
GCGGATGGAAGGGACGACCTCGTGGATGATCCACCGCTTGAACGCCTTGGCTTCGGGCTTGCGGGAACGCAGGATGAGGGAATACAGGCCCGGTTCGGATACGACGGAAAGATTCCTGACCTGATCCGTATACTGTACGGGGTAGGTCGAAAGCTCGTCTTCATCCAACATTTTTGAAAGGTTACTGGTATCCAGCCCGAGACACCCGCACACGTCTTTCGCCACGAACCACTGGGCCCCCTGATCGCTTCTGACGACGCGAAGGGAACCGAACTTTTCATGTTCAAAAAAAGCCAAGGGAGATTTTTCCATCGCTGCACCTCCATAGTGTTTTGGAGATGATGCAGCATGGCGGCGTGGGGGCACACCGTGAACAAGGTTCGGGTGCATGGATATCGGACACCTTTCATATTGTATCAATATAGATTAATCTATATATACATGGAGGAATAAAAATGACAATAGCAGAATTATTAAATAATATTTTCCTTGAAACAGATACAATTAAAATTAACCACTTAATTGTAAATTATCTTAGTGGTAATTCTTACGATTTGCGGGCTATTGATGACGCTGTAAATCTTTTAGACAGTCCATTAACAAATAGCATTAATTCAAAAGAGTTAACTTTTGAAACTACAGCATCAACAATATGCAGAATTTTATACACTGCGGGATTATGGTGTTCCTTATGTGATTTTTATTTAATTCTTTGTTCATTTGATATTTTTAAAATTTCATATGAAATAGAGATAGCGCGGGATATAAAAGAAACTGACGAAAAAATGCTGGTTGCGCGTTATGCCTATGATGATAAAGTTATTAGAATGACAGTAGATGACAATAGTTGTTCTATCCGTATAAAGGTAACACAATACAATGAAGTGAGGTTTTAAAAATGACAATAAGACAGAGAATTTTACTTAATAGGGCAATATACACCCATACGCTAATCACATCTGATAAGGATTTATTACTGTACTATAAATCGTACATTAAGATTTTTAACAATTGGGCATATATTGTAGACAATATGAGCCCTACTACATTATCTAGTGTTTTTAAATACATGAAAAAATCGCGACAAAATGTTATAAAATACTTGCAAATTTATTGTAAATATGATACAATGTTTTTAGTAAGAATTAGTGTTACATATGGCGCGGATGTACTAAAACTCTTACTTGAATATTAAGTGAGAAACCGAAGAGGGGAGTGATACCATTGCACTATATACGCCTTTGAAGGCTTTCTATTTTTAATAATCGGTTTATTTTTGAATGTTATATGTTTGTTACAAATTAATTATAATCAATATACACAATAAAGGAAGGAAGAAAAAATGAGAACACGTTTTATTACACGTAAAATTGTTAATATAGTTGCAACTTGTAATGTTTGGAATAGCGCAACTAAGGAAATCACAGAGGAAAAAGTTACAGTAAGCGCAAGCGTACCCGAAAAGAACCTTGAGAAAGTCATCTCTAAGGAACTAGCTACAGATGATAAGAAACTTCTTGAAATTGTTACAACAGAAACAGTTGAAGCAGTTTACCGCATGGAAGAAAACAAGTTCATTGAACTTGCTACTATTGTTCCGACTAAAACAGACGCAGAATAAGAAAGAGAGGATTAAAAAATTATGAAACTTTTAGAAAAATCAGAAGATTTTACAGCAAAACAGATTTATGAAATGACACAGGACAAGAACGTTATTTCTGTTAAGGATGTACCGACAAACTCAATCATTCATGCAACAGGTTATGTGATGTTTGAGGATACAGACACCGACGGAAACGCTACAGAGATTTTATCAATTCGTGGTTGCGATGAGAATGGTGAAGTCGTTGTATGGGCCTGTCAGAGCAAAACTTTTAAGCGTTCTTTCAGTGAAATTGTAGATATTAATACAGATGCAGGCGTGCATATTTCTGAAGGAATTGATATTCAGAAATTGGATGGAGAGAGTAAAGCCGGTAGACCTTATGTTGATTGTCGTTGGGCTTAATTAAAAAAATTTGAATGTCAAATGGGGGGGATAGAACCCCCCATTTTATTACAAGAAAGTTGGTGCGTATATGGCAAAAAATAAACCATTGACTAAGAAGGAAAAATTAGAACGTGAATATAATAGACAAATTAGAAGAATAGAAAAGCGCAAGAAAGAACTTGAAGCAATAGGTTATGTTACAAGCGATATTCATATCAGACAGAAGCCAAAACGAGTAACAGAAGCTACAATCAGACGCTTAAAGAAAATTACACCATCTTTTATACGTGAACACGCTCGAATTGTATCATATGAAACTGGTGAAGTTGCAAACCCGAAAACAAAAGCATCTCAAAGAATTAAACAAGAGAATGCAATTTTAGCTATTGAAAATGTCAAAACAGTTAAAACACCTAAATCAATTAAGTTAAAAGAAGAAAAACAAGGCTATCAACCACCGCCAATGGATGACAGAATTATAGATAATTTTTTGTCATTAATGAGCCAACTTCCAATGCCTGTTTATGATGTAATTAAAAAGGCGGTATATAGACAAATAGGATTAAAAGGTAAAGGCGCAGTAGCCGAAGCAATTCAGTTTATGCCCGAACAGATGCAAAATTCATTGATTGCGTCTATGAAGCCTTCTGATGGCGCTATTATTGAATTTGATACCTATTTATATGATTATATGCCATTGACTAGCGAAGAAAAGCAACAAATTTATGATGAAATTGAGAATAATAGTTGGGATGATTATATATGAAACAATTTGCGTGTGACTTTGAAACAACGGTTGATAATGACACATCAAAGCAAGAAAAAACAGAGGTATGGAGTGCGTGCTTTTGTGAAATAGGAACAGAAGAAGCTGTAATTATGCATAGCATTAATCAGTTCATGAACTATTGGTTGAAAGCACAAAATGAAAATGTCACTTTATTTTTTCATAACCTTAAGTTTGATGGTTCTTTTATACTTGATTGGCTATATCATAATACACAGTATAAAGAAGCTTCGCGGGGGGAAATTGAAAAGGGCACTTTTAATTTTTTACCAAAAAAGCAAATGCCTTCTTATAGTTTTAGTTATTTAATATCATCCATGGGACAATGGTATAGCATAACAATAAAAGGAAAAGACCACACAATCACTATTAAAGATTCTTTGAAGCTGATGCCGTTTGCACTTGCTGATATTGGAAAAGCCTTTAAAACAAAACACCAAAAGTTGGAAATGGAATACAAAGGTAAACGTTATGCCGGTTGTAAGATAAGCAAAGATGAAGAAGCCTATATTAAAAATGATGTACTTGTATTGTCAGAAGCATTGCAGTTTATGTTTAATGAAGGTCACAATAAAATGACAATAGGTTCGTGTTGCATGTCAGAATATAAAAACATATTTAAGCATAGCGAACTTGGGTTGTTGAATGAATGGGAAGAAGTTTTCCCAGATATGAAAGAAATTGAATTAGATAAAAGTCAATTTGATGCTTTTAATGCTGATGAGTATATAAGGAAATCATATCGTGGTGGATGGTGTTATTTAGTTAAGGGTAAAGAAAACAAGGTGTTTCATAACGGCGTTACAGCTGATGTTAATTCTTTATATCCAAGCATGATGCATAGTGAAAGTGGAAACTATTATCCAATTGGAATGCCTAGTTTTTGGCGTGGCAATAAAATACCACCACAAGCAAAAGGAAAAAATAAATACTTTTTTATTCGTTTTAAATGTAGGTTCAAACTCAAAGATGGTTATTTGCCATTTGTGCAAATTAAGGGAAATTGGCTGTATAAGCCAAATGAAATGTTAGAAACAAGCGATATATATGACATAGCAACAGACACATATGTTAGTAAATATACAGTTAATGGAAAAGAATACGATACAATACAAATATTGACAATGACACAAGTGGATTATTACAGATTTTTAGAATTTTACAACGTGTTTGATTTTGAAATATTAGATGGTTGCTGGTTCTATTCTGCAATAGGTTTATTTGATGATTACATAAATAAATACAAGGAAATTAAGCAAGAAAGTCGAGGGGCTATGAGAACGTTAGCAAAGCTATTTTTAAATAACCTCTATGGAAAATTAGCTACATCAGACAATGCAAGTTATAAAGTAGCTTATGTAAAAGAAGATGGGGTTATCGGTTTTAAAACAGTAGAAAGTCATGATAAGAACACAATATATATTCCATGTGGTAGTGCTATCACATCAGCTAGTCGTGATTTTACTATTCGCACCGCACAAGCTAATTATTATGGAGCAGATAAAGACGGATTTATATACGCGGACACAGATAGTATTCATTGCAATGTTTCACGCGAAAAATTGCGCAATGTTACTGTACATCCTAGTGACTTTTGCAAATGGAAGCTAGAAAGCTTTTGGGATGAAGCAATATTTGTTCGTCAAAAAACATATATTGAACACATTACACATGAGGATGAAAAACCTATAGACACGCCATATTATAATATTAAGTGTGCGGGTATGCCAAAACGCCCGAAGCAATTATTAGAAATGTCATTGCTTGGTGTTGATAAACTAAAATATGACAATAAAATAATTAAACCCGAAAACAAACAAGAGAAAGATTTTATTAAAACTAAACGAAATTTGCCAGATTTTAAAGTAGGATTAAAAGTACCATCAAAGCTACGCCCAAAACGTATACAAGGTGGTATACTTTTAGTAGATTGCGATTATAATTTAAGGTAAAATTAAGGTGTACCAAATTGGTACACCTTAATTATATCTTTACGCGAACTTTTGTTAGGGATTGACAGTCCATTATAATATAGTCCTATTCAAAGGTTGTCTTCTATATCATCTAACATTTGTAAGATTCACGGAGATACTGTTAATAAGATAGCATTGTCATTATAGCTTGTTTGCAATCTAAATCTTTAAACCGGAATATTCCGCGTTCAAAATAAAATCGTAATTGACTTACAATATAGCTTGATTTATTAAGCATAATATAATTAACTTGATGATTTTCAGTAGTAACGCTGATTTTGAGTGGGAAATTTTTATCTATTCCATGGTCACAGTAAACAATTCCACAATCATATTCACGGATTGCATAATCAATGCCAAATACATTAATAGTTGCAATGTATGTTGATTTTCCTTCAATTTTTTGAATGAATGTATCGTTATCATTAAGATATGATTTTTGCGAAGAATACTGGATATATTTATCATCTGCAAATGCTTGATTAAAAATAGATTCCTCTTGCGCTTTGGTTGCTGATTCGTTTAAATTCTGCTCTAATACCCACCCATTACCGCGCATATAATTGGTATTAATATTTAGTCTGTTTGATATTCCCAACTTAGTATAATAAGGGTTCAATAAGCTAACAAAGTTTCCAATCATATAAACAGGAACATATCTCGATTGTTTTCCACCGCCTCTTGCTACTGATTGATGTATACTGATAAATTTTTTAATCTCATCAGAGCAATAATGATTTGTTTCTGATTGGAATTCGTCAAATAAAATGCGCGTAACATTGCAAAAAACATGAGAGTATTTTTTAATAATGTCAGCGTCATTTAGGCACACAGCCCAACCGATTGTATGGTCGTTTTCTGTTAATTCTGCAAACTTTCCTCTTGCGTGCATTTTCATTTCTACTTCATAATTAGAAAAGAAAAGCGTTTTAATATCGTCGAAAAATTTGTGATTACATTCTGACAATTCATAATTAAACCTATAAAGTATCATAAATTCTTCATTATTTTTTAGGTATTTTGAAAAGCACAACTTATTGAAATATGTTGTCTTTCCCGCGCTTCGATTGGATGTGCTTATATATATTTCGGGTGTGTTTCCGTTTAAGTCTTTCAAAGATAGTAGTTTTGTTCCGTCATAAAATTTTGTCATAAAAACCTCTTTTTTATTTTTATTATAGCACATATATTGACATTTTGCAAATAAAATGTTACTATTAAATAAGAAAGGGGTGAGAAAAAATGCTGTTATCGAGTAATTACAATGACATTACTGCTTTAATTTCAACCGTAGGTTTTCCTATTTTTTCGTGGCTTTTAATGGCATGGTATTTATACAAGCGAGAAGAGAGCGACGATAAGAAAAACGCGGAAATGTCAAATAAGCTTGAAAACTTGAATAATTCGTGTTTGCAAACAATTAGCAAAAATACGGAAGTATTACAGGAATTATGCACAATCATTAAAGGAAGGGGGTAGAATTCATGGCAAAAAAGAGTATTGATACATTGGCAAAAGAAGTTCTAAACAATCGTTGGGGCGTAGGCTTAGACCGCAAGAAAAAACTTGAAGAAGCCGGTTATAATTACGAAAAAGTGCAGAAGCGCGTAAATGAATTGTATAATTCCGGTTCTACAGAAGATAAAAACATCAGTTCAAATGGCGTGGTATTAATTAAGTCTTTTGAAGGTTTTAGTCGTGTTGCTTGTAAAGCATTACCAACCGAAAAATATTATACGATTGGTTATGGGCATTATGGTGCTGATGTAAAGGCAAATCAGTCAATTACAAAAGATGAAGCAGTTAAGCTATTAGTAAAAGACCTTGCTGGTTTCATTGCAAAAGTAAATAAGTACAATCATAAATATGGATTTACACAAAATGAATTTGACGCTCTTGTATCTTTTTGTTATAATGTTGGTAATATTGACGGTTTGACAAAAAATGGTACACGTACAAAGGCACAGATAGCTGACAAGTTTTTAGCTTATTCCTATAGTGGTGGAAAATATGTACAGGGACTTTACAACAGACGATTAAAAGAAAGAGCACTTTTTAATAAGAAAGACGAATAAACTATGGCATATAATTGGAAACAAACAGCTAAAACTATATGGGCTATTTTAGTAGGGGATTTAGGCGAGATTGCCACAGCCGGAATTATGGGCAACTTGATTGTAGAGTCTGCTTACACATTAAGGGGATTTCAGAAACAAGGCGACTATAGCCAATCGAGAACAGCAAGTAAAACGTACACGAAAAAAGTATCAGATGGTACTATTTCAGAGAATACGTTTGTACATGATTCAATAGGTTATGGATTAGCGCAATGGACTTATTATACATTAAAACAATCATTGTATAATTATTGGAGCGAAGCTTCTACAGTTAGTTCCATTGGCAATACATCAATGCAAGCTAAATTTTTGCTTTATAATCTAAAAAATGATTATGCAGGCGTATATAACAATCTTCTTAAAGCAGAGGGTGTTCGGGACGCAACCAATATATTTTTAGACCAATACGAGCGACCACGAGACCCCGAAGCGACACGAGAAGAACGTTATAATATGGCAGTTGAAGCTTATAATTATTGCCAAGGCGTTACGCCCGACCCCGACCCACCCGACCCACCCGACCCCGACCCGACACCACCAACGCCACAAAAACGAACATCAATGAACTTCATTTATTATATGCCGCCATTTTGGCGAAGTTATTTAAGATAAGGAGATGATAAAAAATGAAACTTAATCGTGAGGATTTTATGAACGCCATTTCCGCAATTGTTGGAGAACGAACAGATGATGAAGCATTAAGCTTTGTAGAAAATATGACCGATACATATGATTCTTTTGGAGATAGTGAAAAAGATAAAACAATTGCAGAATTGCAGAACAGACTTGAAGAGACTGAACAGTCTTGGAGAAAAAAATATCGTGACCGATTCTATGGAGGAACTGATGAAGAGGAAAACCCTTCAAATCAGCCTAATGAAGAGGACAAAGATGATATGATAGAAGCCGAAGAGATTACTATTGATGATTTATTCGAAGAAAGAGAGGATTAAAAAATGCCAAGTAGACCAAAAATTATCACAAAAACAAATGTTTCTGTTGATGTATTGAACGCTATTCGTAATGCATCAACGCAGAACTACAAAGATTATGTTCCAATTGCAACAAAAGATGCAGGTATCATTCGTAAAATCGGTGCAGTGCTTGTTAACAATCCCGCATTAGCAAACGAGTTTATCGGTGCATTAATTAACAGAATTGCACGCGTTTACATTTCAAGCCGTTCCTATGAGAACCCTTGGAGATTCTTCAAAAAGGGTGTGCTTGAATATGGCGAGACTATCGAAGAAATTTTCGTTAATCTTGCGAAGCCTTATACATTTGACCAGTCCGAAGCAGAACAGAAAGTTTTTGCACGTGAAATCCCCGACGTAAAATCAGCATTTCACGTTATGAATTATCAGAAGTTTTATAAAGTAACTATTTCCGAAGAACAGTTGAAACAGGCTTTTCTTTCCGTAGATGGTGTTACAGATTTGATTGCTAAAATTACAGACAGTCTTGTGACTTCTATGAATTATGATGAGTTCTTAACCATGAAATATATGCTTGGCAGACGATTACTTGAAGGGTTAATGTATACAGAAAGTATTCCCAATGTAACTACTGACAATATGAAAGCAATTATCTCAAAAGTTAAGGGCGTATCTAATAACTTAACATTTATGTCAAAAGATTTCAACTTAATGCATGTTTACAATCAGTCAAACAAAGACAGACAGTACATTATCATTAATTCGCAGTTTGACGCAACCATGGATGTTGAAGTTTTAGCGTCAGCTTTTAACATGGATAGAGCAGAGTTTTTTGGTCATAGAATTTTAATTGATTCGTTCGCTACATTGGACACTGACAGATTATCCGAATTATTTGCCGATGATGATACTTACAAAGAGTTTACGCTGGAAGAACTGACAGCCCTAGATACAATTCCGGCAATTATCGTAGATGAAGATTTCTTCCAGATTTACGATAACTTGCTTAAATTCACAGACCAGTATAACGCGCAGGGGCTTTATTGGAATTATTGGTATCATGCTTGGAAAACATTCTCAATTTCTCCATTTGCTAATAATGTAGCTTTTATTACTGGAGAACAGAGTGTTACAAGTGTTACGGTAACACCGGCAAATGCAAGTCTTAGTGTTGGCGATACAATGACACTTTATGCAAGCGTAACTGGTACACCATTTATTGAACAGGGAATTGTGTGGAGTTCTAACAGCGACAACGTAAAAGTATCAGATAATGGCGTTGTAACTGTATTAGAGGGAGCAACTGGCACAGCAAAAATTACTGCTACTAGTAAAGCAGACCCTTCAAAAAGCGGAACATGCACAATTACAATTGCGTAAAATAACTAATTCGTTTCACGTGAAATATATTAAATGTTTCACGTGAAACATTTTTGCTAAGTGAGGTAAAAAATATGGCAGTTACACCAAACAGTAAATTAAGACTACACGCTTATGTTCCATTGGACATTGAACATGTTAACACTATTTTGTTCCCATCCTTAAGCGCACAAAATAAGTTTTTTAGCAATCCCGACTTGACTTATAATAACTTGACATATCAGCGACAAAATAGTGGAAGTATTCGAGCGGGAATAAGCGCAGACACAGCATATAAATATAATTATTTATCTTTTCAAAATACAAACTATGATAACAAGTGGTTTTATGCGTTTATTACAAGCGTAGATTACTTAAACGACAATGCTTGTATTATTAACTATAAAATTGATGTAATACAGACTTATATGTTTGATTATCAATTACCAATGTGCTATGTTGTCCGTGAACATGCATCAACTGATATTGCAGGTGATAATATACAGCCCGAACCTTTTAATCTTGGAGATATGATTGTAGATAGTGAGTTTAAAGACCATTATTTGAACGATTTTCAAATTGTTTTATGCAGTGGAACAACAATCAATTTGCAAGGCGAAAAAGAAACATCATGTGCAGTATATGGCGGTTTATTGCAAGGGGTGGATTTATTACCAACAGGAATAGACATTGTACCATCATCCTATACACAGTCGGCTGAAAACTTAAAAGCTATCATTAACACATATGTAGATGCAAATGCAGAGGACAGCATAATCTCATTATTTAATATGCCTTCAAAATTTTTAACAAAAAACAATGAGGAAATGCAATCCTATGAAGAAGTTCTTAATAAGCCAACTAGCTTAGACGGTTACACGCCAAAAAACAAAAAATTACTTACTTATCCGTATTGCTATTTAGCAGTTGATACAGGGGCAAATTGTGCTAACTATCGTTGGGAATATTTTACACAAAAAGAACCACATTTTAATATGTATGGAACATTTACTTGCAATCCCGAAGTTACTCTAGTACCTAAACACTACAATGGTTTTGATGAGAACTGGACAGAACAAATTAAGTGCGGAAATTTTGGGCAGGTTGCATATAGTGTTGATACATACAGGGCGTGGCTCGCACAAAATGCAAACGCGTGGAACTTGAAAATGTATAATGCTACTCTTGGCATGGCTAGTTCTGCATATGGTGCAGCTACAGGTTTCTTTTCGGGAGAGTTTGGAAACGTGTTCAATGTTGCGCAATCTGCAATTAGTTATGAAGAAGTAATGAACGAAAAAGCCATGGCGCAAAATCAAGCACCACACGCAAAGGGACAGCAACAAACAGATTTAGACCTTGCTTTGAATAAAAAGGGATTTTGGTTCAAGAATATGTCAATGCGACATGAAAACGCTAAAATCGCAGATGATTTTTTAAGCATGTTTGGGTACGCTACAAATAAGCTAAAAGTGCCAAATATTACAAGTCGAAAAGAATGGAATTATTTACAAACAAGCAGTATTAATTTATATGGGTCAGTCCCAAACGATGCAAGTTCAGAATTAAGTGAAATATATAATCGTGGCTTAAGGTTTTGGCATAACCCAAAACACGTTGGAAATTATGCACTAGATAATTCTATTAAATAAGGGGGTTTAAAATGAATAGAGCAAAAAAGCAAATGGCGCAATTTTATGCATCATTATATGATACAATGACATATAGTTCTTTTTATCGAGATAGACTTACAGATATAGCATTATCATGCGTAAAGTGGAAAAATGTACCATCATCCAATTGATA
>ENA-ORRE01002415-ORRE01002415.1-human-gut-metagenome-genome-assembly--contig:-NODE-2415-length-10973-cov-8.285217_pt1 | contig 10973 bp, 9 predicted proteins | sample MGYA00242171_ERZ509126 | MGnify/ENA primary metagenome ERZ509126 (study PRJEB26280, sample SAMEA2338648) | human gut metagenome | biome: human gut; feature: human-associated habitat; material: faeces... | reverse complement strand
TGCATCGTTTGTTCTTGAAACAAGGCTTTTCGTTGCCATCACGTATATCGTTCCCCAATTATTAACAAATAAAAAAATGGAAGGGCCTCAATACCGCCTCAGCGGTAGACAATAGAAATAAATTTTACGGTATGGGCCAAATTAATGGCAATGTCTCAATACCGCCTCAGCGGTAGACAATAGAAATGATAATGATGGTCGCAATGTCTGCATCTGCACGTCTCAATACCGCCTCAGCGGTAGACAATAGAAATCCAGCACAAAATGTACTATAACATGTACAACAAGTGTCTCAATACCGCCTCAGCGGTAGACAATAGAAATTAACAATTAAAACTTTATCAATATGGTACGTAGTCTCAATACCGCCTCAGCGGTAGACAATAGAAATACGGGAGCTTTGGAACTTAAAACTATTCGCCAGAATGGTCTCAATACCGCCTCAGCGGTAGACAATAGAAATACGAAGTTGTTAGACTTTCGAAGAACTATGGTCCTTTGTCTCAATACCGCCTCAGCGGTAGACAATAGAAATAAGGAACTCGTATTGAGTATTCGTCGCCGGATTCGTCTCAATACCGCCTCAGCGGTAGACAATAGAAATATCCTGAAAGAAGTTTCTGAAGAAAGCTACGAGCGTGTCTCAATACCGCCTCAGCGGTAGACAATAGAAATGCGATAGTTATCGTGGCGGTGAGTTTGGCTTTGTCTCAATACCGCCTCAGCGGTAGACAATAGAAATGAAAGATTGGGACAGGTTAAGTTCGAGGGAACTCGTCTCAATACCGCCTCAGCGGTAGACAATAGAAATTCTACCAAGACACAGACTGAAAAAGTAGAAGAAAGTCTCAATACCGCCTCAGCGGTAGACAATAGAAATTTCAAGTTCAAATTCAGATAAAATACAAATAAAGAGTCTCAATACCGCCTCAGCGGTAGACAATAGAAATATAACTTTCTGGAAATATCACATCTGGGGTAATGTCTCAATACCGCCTCAGCGGTAGACAATAGAAATTTTCTCTGTCTCAACAAATTACAAATTATCATCAAGATATAAGATTACTCCAACACTCAATCCGTCAGCAACTTACTACAAGCCCTATATTTCTTCGCAAATGTACCTCTTTTTGATTGAAAAAACAAACACTTTTTTACCGCTTTTTAAACGAAACTCTTATCTATCAAGACATTACATCCTAAAAAATCTTCGCAAGAAAAAAGGGCTTTCCTTCAAATAACAGGTTTGCGAAAAACCGCCCATATTCCACCAGACTACATCCCTGATTATCAACAAATTACCAATTCACCAAAACATAATGTTCGCAAATGAAATCAGTTTCAGCAAAAAACACTTATTCGCGAATTATCCAAAACACCAAACAAATACCACAAATCACCCAAACACCTATCTCTCAAGTATTTAGCTCATCGACTATTTTTCGCAAGAGTTTCAGGCTTGTCAAAGAACATAATCACTTCTAATAAACATCCACACTGGACGTTTTTTTACCCGACTTCTCAGGAAAATATTCAATCTTCGTATAACAGTTAACACACATCTGATAACATATCACCGAATCACTTTTTCTATCAATCAATTCCACTATCTGCTTCATAACTTCAGCATACTGCCCATCCGTAAAAAAGCATTCGTAAACACTATAATTCACCCGCTTACCATACCTCGCAAGAATATGAGAAAATCGTTCGCGCCGCTTATTATCCACGATATCATAAGCAACAACACAAAATGTCTTTCTGGCTCTCATATTCACATCACCATTTAGCAACATAAGAACGAAAACAAGTTCCCTTGTCAATGTGTTCCGCAATTTCTTTTACCTGCGCTTCGACTATATCAGACAGCCTCATCTCCATACCGCGATATTTCTCATACCTATTTAACCTCTCGAACACATTCTTAGTCAGCAACTTTTTCGTCCCATCCGTCAGTTTCCCATCCTTACACGATAAATGTTCTCCCTTCTGCACAAGAGATATGACGACACGATCCACCGCCTGCGCTCGAAATAATTCTATCACATCATAAACTAACGTCGGCTTTCCGGCCTGTTCAAGATGAAGCACACCGCACATCGGATTAAGCCTGCGCGTCAGCAAAGCTCGCAACACTCTCGGATAGAGAAGAGCATAGCCATAATTCAGCATACAATTAAACAAATCTTCAGCACCCTTACGTTCACGTCTTTCGAAAGAAACATTATCATCAGATATCAGTTCCCGGACATAAGACCAATACAACTCTGCCCCATAAGCCTCCAATCCCATAACCTTTTCACGATACTCATCCACTCCCGCATAAGATTTGACATCATCTATACATTTCTTCAGTTTTGGAATCACCTGCTCATAAACCTCACATAATGAAGACATTCTGGACTTATGATACTTATGAAAATATTTAATCAGATTCAACTGGTTATTTAACTTTCCCCGGATAAAAGCAGAAGCAAGCACGCTACACTGAGATTCTGACATACGCGACTGTTTTTGCCACAATGACGTATGAATCATCCGCGATGTCACAAGACTGCCGGAATGTTGACCATTAGATGAAAAATAATCAATACCGATTTTGTGGTCAAGACAATATCGAATAGCATTGCTCGAGATACTCACACCATCCCCGACTATACTCAAATGCTCTAAATTAGACGACATCTTTGGAGTTTTCTTCTTACCATACACCTTCAGGGTAAAAGAGCCTTTCGCAATACCGATATAGGAACCAGGAGTCGAAACCACCATATCCGTGGACTCATTCTCCATTTTCCTATATTCATTTTTCCTCTGCCTGATAGCCTTAGAAACGCGATCAGAAGATTTAGACTCGATTCTTTTAGCAGAATTACTCTTGCAGATAGAGTAGTGTTTGATTAATTCCTCGACAACAACATTCTTATTCAGAATATTATCTTGAGATAAGAAATCTATCTTACCCAATGCAGCCGTCAAAATAGATTTACTCGATATTTCTCCTACGTGTTCAGATATGACATCACACAAATGGCTCACAAGGATAGTATCCAACTCCTTTATCTCATTTTGAGATATCAGCGGCACATAATAACGAGATATCAACTGTATTCCATCTTTTCCCCCTACATCAAACTCATTTCCCATCCATTTTATAGCACGAATACGGGATGCCAACTTTTCTTTCTTTTCCGGGGACAAATAGACATGCTTGTTGTCAATCATAAGTCCCAGAAACTCAAACCCATCTTTTATCTGCACAATCGACGGTTCGTTCAATTGAAGTTTCAGACGTTCCGTCAAAAATGCACTACATTCGGCAAGATAAGATTCAGCCTGCTCCTGCGACTCACAACAAATAATAAAATCATCCGCATAGCGGACATACTGAGAAGTTCGACTCAAAACGAACTGGTCAAACGGCGTCAAATAATGATTTGATAGCATTGGCGAAAGAATTGCGCCCTGTGGGACTCCCGCCTGCACATCAATCCAATGTTTCGAATTATCTACCACCCCCATCTTTACGCACAAACGCACCACCTCTAAAACATCCTCATCTACAACCAGTGGCTTTATTCTTTTAAAAAGAATCTCATGATTTATATTGTCGAAATAGTTATCAATGTCAAGCCGCAACAGATATGGCGTTTTCTTCGACTGACAGCAACAACGAGCAAATTTTATTGCTTTTGTATGCCCCTTGTTCGGTCGATAGCCAAAACTATTGGGCACAAATGACTTATCAAATCTCGGTTCTATCAATGTTTTTATCGCCTGCTGCACGATTTTATCTTTAATGCTTAATAGCCCGAGATTTCTCTTTTCATTGTCCTTCTTTGAAATAGAAATCCTGAGATAAGGCTTAGGCGTCCACTTTTTGCTACGCAGTTCTTCGGCCAATTCAGATATATTTCTATTCAAATTCGACTCAAACTGCGAAAGACCAACCCCGTCAATGCCACCGGAAGCCCCCTTTTGTCTGATGGACTTCCAGGCATTGAGCAGAGTCGTCTTACTGCAAAGTATATCGAATAGCCGAGCTTTCAAAACAGTCGTTATTGATTATCAATTCTTTTCAGCACTCCATAACCGACATTGGTTTTAGCGCCAACGCCAAGATCCTGAAGGATTGCTGTACAAAGGGCCATTTTCATATCCGCATCCACCTTCTTAGAACCTATCTTAGTCTCACTGAACTTAAAGCAGAAAGCGAATGTCACTCCAGGAGCCACCTTGACAATCTTGATGGGGATTGGCTGAGCAAGAGGTCCTCCAGTGTGCGGTGTTATATAATCCTCCGTAAGAACCTGCTTCACAGGTCCATGTTGTTTCATTCTCGTACCATAACCAACAAGCAGAGCATCCGCGAAAATGTCACCATGATTGAACATCTGATTACCAAGTTCAAGAATATCATTATCTTCAAGGACAAGTGAACTAAACTCAGGAATATCCGCAATCAGACTTTTAATATAATTCAACTTCTCAGCATCTGCTTCATTCGACTGTTCCTTATCCTCTGTAATCGTCGGAAATGCACTGCGAATCACACCCTTCACCGATGAACCAGGTATCACAGGAAGTCCGGAAGTATAGTCAAACTGGAGACCAGTTTTCACATCTTCTTCAGAGCCAGGAAGCCCATGCGCAAGACCACTTCCAATGAGCAGGCCAGGAGCCTGGACTCTCATATTCACAACACTATAGTCGGCATATCTCAAGACCTCCAGCACATCAGTATTCACTGAGATTGCAGACTCGACTTGCTCCTTAACAAAACCCGGGATACCGACTGAATGAAAGAACTGATATCCGATATTTGCCGAACTTTCGCGCGGAGGATTAACTTTCTCTGTCGGGCGAGGAATCCTACCATATTCTCCAACACGTACTTCCTCTGATGGAGCAAACATCCTCAACGCGATTTTCAATGCTGTCGAGGCGTTCATAATCTGCTCTTCAAGTTTTCCGGCAGCATAAGCAGCAACTTGTTCTGAAAGCAACTTATCCCGATTCTGATTTCCCGGATTCCGTTTCTTCAAATACAATCTCACAGCCTCAGGAAATCGTTCCCTATTGGACTGAGACTTGCTGTCGTCATCTTCAAAAATCATCAATGCCCTCAAAAGTCCGCACTGTGACACAGTTGCGGCAAAAGACGACGGGTAGGAGCCAAAAGCCTTTGGATAACAATATTTTTCGTCAGCATTTCCACAAGTGACTATCCCCACCTCAAGCAGCACATCAGCAGCAGTGGAAATGTCTTCATATGTAGGTTTGTAAACAGCCATAGTCCCTAATATTTCTTAATGACACATATTCCATAACCGACAGAAGCATTGGCCCCTATCTGAACAGGAACGGAAGTAATGGCAGAGTCAAATGCCTTATTTATCTCACCGTCATCATGCAAAATAAAGAAGGCAAGGCAACTCTTTCTCGGGAGCACCTGCTCGTACCATAGATTCTTGCTTTCCCCATCTTTCAAGCAGTTCCGTGCTATTACCGGAAGTTCATCATTCTCACAATACTTCTTAAAATCTTCGTAAGAGCACTTATTCGTTTCCAACACATTGGCCAAGTCCAAAATAGTGTCTTTCTCATTATCCCCAAGTCCAACACCAAAGAGAGAGGCCTTATCCTGAAGTTCCGCTACAACTTCATCACATGTAACCTGCACAAATGGGGCGTTAACGGACGGACGCGGAATCGACAGAATTGACGCATCCAGAAAACGATATTCTCCCGCTTCGCAATTTTCCTCACCGCCGACTTTCTTACCAAAGAGTTTCACGACATTGACCTTCTTCGCATCTTCATTGTGAGCCTTGTTCCATTTTTCACAATGCTCTCTCAGCGCGCCCTTAAGACTGGACGCGTTAATACACGGAAGGTCAGTGACCACATCTCTTTGTATGAGTCCATCAATGACACCGTCATTGTCCTGTCCGCTGCCTACGTGAAGATTGCTGATGCATTCGATTGTATATAATGTTGCTTTCATATATCCTTATTATAAATAGGTTAAATAAAAATATTCAGTCCGACTTTACTAAGATTATCATCATTTTTCTTTAGTTCAGTGAGCCTTTTATCATTGGCATAAATAACAGAGCCACGACCTAAAAGATGGTATAACATTGTTTCTGAACGGTTTCCGTTCCACTTGTGAATATTGGAAATATATCTGTTCACTATTCTTTCGCCCCAGATGAAATCATAGTTCTCCCTTTCTTCCGATTTAATCCACGCATCACCAAGCAAAAGAAGACGGCCGTCACGATGAAGCACCTCCCTGAATTTTCCCACAAGATCCACATCGGCAGATTCAAGTTCCATCTTGAAAACAGAACGATTTCCGCCCATTTGAACAAAAACAGGCTTTTCATCCAATTTCTCTGACGTCGTCACAGAAAAGCAAAAATGATAACCATCACTAAGCCTTATCTGCGTCTGTTCAAAATAAGCCTTATCTCTATCCGAGGAACTATCAAGTTTATTTATTCCCACTCTTTCATCATTGATGAAAATCTTATCCGCATCGATCGTATTTCCATCTGTTCCTATCCATTTCTTCCAATTATCGTATTGTTTGAAATCACAGAACGTATTGGTTCCCTGCTTGGTAATCAATGGCTGAGGAATTTCTTTTCCAAGATATGATACTTTCTCATCATTCCCAAATGTAACATCATATCCCAAGTCTGCCGGGCAGGGTGTAAAGAGCACTCCATCACTTTTCCTTTCCATAAAGATTGGAGAAATCTCCTTTATTTGTCCATACGAATCGGCCGGAGCCTCAATATTGAAAGGCTTTCCGATATACTCAGGCCATTTATCTTTTTTTTCAGCATCGTTTTCAGCTCCTGTCTCAAGCAAATTGTTTCTCCGTAATATTTCATAGCGTAATACGCCCAACACGGCAGAAACTTGAGGCAAAATACAGCTTCTGACAAGATAGTTCTGGTTCTTTCCGTCACCAAACGTCATCTCTCCACCGAAAAAATAGCTTCCTACTGGAGTCAAACGAACTATATACTTATATGTTTTATCACTCATAGCTTATCTGTTTTCCGGTTTTCTGATTAATAAGCTTACATATCGCAATGCGTTATGAAGATAACTGACAGCCGCCTCCGGCTTTCCTTCAAACGACGGGTCGAGCAGAATCGGAATCAAGCTGGTCAGCAGTTCTTTCGAACGATCATGCACATCTTCATTGAAGTTCTTGTCAATGAAATTCTCGAGCATCGCTTTTCGCACAGGCCTGTTGGTGGCAGCATTGGCATTAGGTCCCATTGACTTTTCAAGTATATAATGAAGAGGCTCCTCATAACGCTTCAGCCAGTATGTGATACTATGAAGGAACTCATCTTCAACCCATGAAGCATACTGTCGAATTCCGCAGGTATTACCAAACAACTCTTTGTTATTTTTACTTATCTTACCACCGGCAAGTTGTCCGCTATGCTTACGAAGTTTCCAGACAATGGCATTCTTTCCATCAATTGCTTTCGCATCATACATGAGTTCCTCTGCAAGCTGTCTTGTCTCGGCCATAGGATGTTTTTCATAAGAAATCGCTACGCCATAACTCATGGAGACGCTTATGCCCAGACGTTTAACATCTTCGTTGTTTGAAATAGTATTCTTCAAAGCCTCATCAATTTGCTTGATAAGTCCGAAAATGTCAAGACTCTTTCTGTCATTATATACTGGGGCATAAAAAGAAACATCATCGCCTCCCTGATAGATAACCTGACCGCCATAGTCTTCAACCAACTTGGCCAGTTCTGCGCCGAAGACATTGAAAAGAGACGCTTTCTCACCAAGCTTAGCCATGCATTTTCCGAAATTATCGCCATCAGCTGAAACGAAGGCCACATATTTATGATATGCGGCTTCCGGAAGTGAATCAAAGCCATCGAGAGTCTTATCAAGTTCAAAAAACTTTCTCAGAACCCCTATATTTGATTCAAACAAGCTCGAAAGATAATCCCGTTTCTGGCTGTCTGCAAAGTTGTCACGAAACTCCGCGCATGACATTCTGTTCTGCATATCCTCAACTACAGTTTCCGGATTCTCAGAAGATAAATCAAGGAGATAGATCTTGATTGTCTTGCTTAAATATTGTTTGAGTATATCTTTGTTCTTTTCCAGTGCTACAGACATGCGGCGAGCAACATCGTCCAATACATCCGAGCGAAGTTTCATGAGACTTTCAAACGTGTCTTCAGGTTTTGCCTCGAAGATATATTGATCCGGAAAACGTCCTACTGTAGTACGTTCTCCGAACAGCTCTTTAGTCACAATCGGTTTCAGAAATTTATGACCAGAGTTGTACAATGGTTCGACAAGACGACGCGACAAATCCGAGAAGAAATAACTTGATGCCCATACGGCTCGCGTACTATGTGTGCAAGACAACACCCGAGTTATCGGCCCTACAGTTATTCCAAAATAGTGTTTTTTCTCATCCATAGCTTTATTTTGCAACTTTATTCAATGTTCTAAACACTTGAGTTATCAATGTATATGGTTCCCTGTTCTCTTTGCCAGGCTGAATGTCAATACAATCTGGTTCTTCAACCTCATCCAACTCAACTCTCCACGTATTATCATAGATAAACTCGAAATAATCTGAAATAGATATAGCATCTGAAATTTTCATCTCTTTCAATCTCTCTCTGGATTTATCACATGAAATATCAAATCTTGCCTGTCTCAATTCATCTGGCAACTCATGAATTATAATGTAAACAATAAAGCCCCCATCAGTAGTTGGAACAGGTCGATAATCAACAGGTGACTTAAAGCGCACCTCTTCATTTTCGTTACCATGTAACGACGTCTTCACTTTATTTCCATAGGAAATCCAATCCTGCGAAGTTGACAAGCCTAGCGCATCACGGTAAAGATTCTTCTTTCCCATAAGTTCATGATTCCGTTCATACTCATCGCTCAAGCTATTACGCACTGGTTTAATACTACCATCACGATTTGTAACTTTTCGACGGTCCATATCATACAATTCATCAATATGAACATCCCCACAGATGAAGCGATACAACACATTTCTAAAATTAAACGTGGCACGTATAACAGGCTTATCCCAAACATCTTCCTTATATTTAGCATAATGATACATCATAGACTTGACATAACATCCACGCTCATTCACTCCACTACGAATAACTTTATGGAAATAGTTTATATGCTGAAACAGACTCTGATATTTATCCTCTGAATTATTACAAGCAGGGACAATAAAATAATAAGAAGCCCCCGACAATTGTCCAGTCGATCCGGCACCAGATACCCTAAAGCATCCAAATCCTTTATCCTGTCGAGCGCCGAAACTATGAGATGCAAAAAATGCCGGAATAATTGGCTCGATACATTCAGCAAGCCTGTCATCACTAACTATCAACTCGACTCTTATGCCACTCATCTTCACCAATTCCATATCGCCAGTTTCATCTGCTCCAACCCTAGCGAAATAAATTGGATAAAGATTTCTAAATACGGGCTTTCCGTTACGATCAGTTTTCTGCTGTCCAGTCCTCCTGTCCAGGTCGGGGACTTGTGACTCAATGATGCTCCGGCTTTGAGCACTAATCCTCATCTTGTAGTTAAACGCTGTCTTGTCTTCATTTGCCCACCAAGTAGAAGGCACATCATCACGACTTGTCAACGCACATCCATTCACCGACAACTCTCCCTTGTCTAGTTTAGCCAGCAAAAACCTATCAAGTTTAGGCTTCACCTCTGTCGCCCTCAGGCAACAATCATCGAATGCTCCCTGGAAATGCCACATAGGAGTATCCTGAACCAATTGCTCTACAATCTTTTTCACTATCAGCCAATATTAAAAGTTTATATTTCAGTAAAATCCACGTCGTATATCCCCAATCCGAAATTTATATCATTCCCCACTCCCAACTGCGACATAAGCCCCACAACAGGGACATGAAACGGCGAAATTCCGGAATAAGTCATATTTCCGACATAACCGGACATCACGTAGACATTGACCTCACCCTGCTTGGGCGTGCTCCGAAGTTTCCGGAACCTAAGACCGGCCTCCGTCAGCCACGCATCCGCCGCAGGAAAAACGAAATTCTCGATGCTTCGCTCCCATTCTTCGCGCGTGTCAATGACAGAGAGATGATCTTCGGAATAGAGCAGTGTCAATGCCATTAGACGGTTCACAGCCGCATTCATCCACTGATAGAAAGAGGGAAATCCATTCATCTTTGCCTGATAACTTACATGAGATGTGTTCTTCAGCGGTTTGAGCAACGAAAGCGGTGTTCTAAGTCGGAATTCACCGGTCACAGGGCCCTCGAAATTACGTTTGGCAAAATTCCGGAGGCTGACGCTCTTTTCAATTTTCATTTCCTGAAGCATCAGTTGTATCGGCGGATTGCCAAGGCCATCTGACAACATCGTCTGTAATGCTGTTATCATCTGCGGCTGCAAACTGTTCATTGTCCCTATCAGAAGAAGGTCAAGCCTGTAAGTTTCGTCCGCTTTCAGTTCAAAACTGCTTTTCGCTGATGACAGTCTGCTCACATCGAACATATAGCCCTTCGGAAAGCCGCCCTTGAACTGATTATACAAGAAATGGTCTTCCGATAGCGGCAAAGTGTCAAGTTCTTCCCTAAGTGTCATCCCCTCGGGCAGCATGACTTTCTCCGCGGCCTGCAGGAAACGGTTTCTCACAGCAGCTCCTATCCATGCTTTTTGGGCAAGGTCAGAAATCGGTGTAAATCTCACGCTGATACGCGTAAAACTAAGATTATCCAAGTACGGCAATAGCCAATATATATTATCCATGAAGAAGTTCAAGTATCAATCGGTTTTATCATCTAGGGTGCGTGAAGACATACGCAAATGCAAATATAAAACATTTCGGAAGTATGCACTTTAGGCTTGGAAATCTGAAATAGTTTTTCTATCTTTGCATT
>ENA-ORRE01002412-ORRE01002412.1-human-gut-metagenome-genome-assembly--contig:-NODE-2412-length-10989-cov-4.583684_pt1 | contig 10989 bp, 8 predicted proteins | sample MGYA00242171_ERZ509126 | MGnify/ENA primary metagenome ERZ509126 (study PRJEB26280, sample SAMEA2338648) | human gut metagenome | biome: human gut; feature: human-associated habitat; material: faeces... | reverse complement strand
AATAGAATGCAAAGGTACAATTCTTTTTTCCTTATTGGAAGTTATTCGTTATTATAAGTATTAACCATCATTCATCGAATATCCCCTTCCACATATAATCAGTCTAGTCAGCAGCGTGGTACGGATGTGTAAACCAGAAGCAGGAACCTACTCCTTCGGTCGAATCCACGCCTATTTCTCCTCCCATTTGGGAAACAATGCTCTTGCAGATAGAAAGTCCGAGTCCTGTACCCTGAACAAAAGTATTCAGCTTCACAAAACGTTCAAAAATATGTGCCTGACTCTCTGCGTCAATACCAACTCCCGTGTCTTGTACATAGAACTCCAGTTCTTCTCCCTTCTGCTTATATCCCACACGGATACTTCCCTCCGAGGTAAACTTAATCGCATTGTTCACCAGATTGTTGATAACCTGGCTCAGGCGAGTGGGATCGGTAGCAATAGTGATCTCCTGTCCAGGAAGATCCAGCAACAGTTCCACGCCTTTCTTCATATTCATTCTTTGCGCACTGCCTATCTCATTCAGTACCTGATGGAGGGAGATGTTGCAGAAGTTGAACTCCATGGTGTTCGACTCTATCTTGGAGAGGTCCAGGATGTCGGATATCAGGACCATCAACAGCTGGCTGTTCTTTTCAATCAAAGAGGTAAATTCGATGATGTCGTCCTTGGTCAGGTCTGAGTCTCCATGGGCCAGCAGGGAGGAAAAACCTACGATGGCATTGAGCGGGGTGCGTATTTCGTGGCTCATATTGGCAAGGAAGATACTTTTCAGTTCATCACTGTGCCGGGCTTTACGCAGGGCTTCGTTCAAACAGTCTTCGGTATCCTTGTATTTCTGAGTGCTCATACAGATGCCGACAATACGGTAAGGGGCTTCTTTCAGCTGCCCGACGTAGGTGGACTGGGCTTCGAACCATTCCCAACTGCCGTCGTCGCGGCGGAGGCGGTATTCTACAGGAGCTTCATATAGATTACCATCCAGCTGCAAGGTTAAGGCATCAAACACCGACTGACGGTCGTCGGGATGTATCAGATAAGCAAACTCTTCGGGGGTGAGGGTGTAGTCGCGGGTAGGGATACCCAAATATTCGAAATAGCGGGGATCGATAATCATAAGATTACGTTCTAGGTCGTACGACCACTGGAATATCTGCGTACGACTCAGGGCGATGTTCAGCAAACGTTTCTGGGTTCTTTCTTCCAGCACATTGCGGTAATAGAGTACGATTCTTACCAGCCGCTCTTCTTCATACACGCCTATCAAGGCACCTTGTATCAGAAAACTGATGTGCCGCTTCTGTTCATAGATGAAACAGTTAGAAGACAAGGGGATGATGCGCTGGCAACCTTCGCGCAGTTCCTGTAAATAACGAGGCAGGACATTCTGCTTATCCTGCACTACTTCCAACAAATCGAAGACAGACTTACCGATGATGTCCGTATCCAGTTGGAGTTCATCACTCATCTGCTTGTTCACGCGCCAGATACGGTCTTCAAGGTCAATCATGACAATGCTGACGGGCCATACATCGAACAATTGTTCGGCAATGGCGTTCACTATCCGTACTTCTTGGGGTATATCAGGGTTCATAAAGGGTTATGTTTATCGTGTAGACGGCAAAGGTCGGGCTTAAACGGGTAGGCAACAAACAAACCGGAAGAAATTAATATTCCATTTTGGCACAGATATATTCCGTCATTCACACCTTTACATCTTTTAACGGGACGAAAAGGGACAGAGAGTCGAATTTAACGGTTATTCCTGCTGATTATAAATCAATATCATTCAATTTTGCAAGCCTAAAAGATAAGACATGAGTATAACTAAATTCAATATAAATGCCGACTTCATTGCATATCAGCAGATCACGGCAAGTGGGCTGAGCCATCTGTCGGGACGGGCTTACAAGACGGAGGGAGGCATTTTCGCTCTTTGCAGCAAGGGTTCGCTGAAGACAATTATTAATCATACCGAATATCGGATTGGGGTGAATGAGCTGATAGTTGTTCCTCCCGAGACTTTCGTCCAGCTACTGACCGCATCGGATGATGTGGAAATACATGCTGTCATGTTCTCGCAGCGACTGATCCAGAATGCCGGAATGGGCAAGAATATGATGGATAAGTTTCATATCATTGGCAAGCATTATGTTTTCTCGTTGTCGGAAATGGTTTCGCAACTTTACTCGGAGATGTTTACGTTTCTGTCGCACCTTTATAAAGAGGTTGGGGAGAAGTTGAGTGAGGCTGTGTTGCAGTCGTTCCTAAGTCTGATGTTGCAGGGGGTATCCGAACTTTGTCCGGAACAGGCGAAACTGAAAGAGACGCCAGGCAGCAGACATTTCCATCAGTACCGGATTTTTGTCCGAATGGTACATGAGGAATATGCCCGTGAGCATCAAGTGGTGTATTATGCCAAGAAGATGAATATGCAACCGTCCGCCCTTTGCCGGCTTGTCAAGAAGGAGTCGGGACATACGGCAATGGAGATTATCAACAGGACACTCATCATGGATGCCAAGACGCAACTGCGCACGGAGAATACGCAAGTGAAGGATATTGCGCTGAGTCTGGGGTTCAATAATGCCGCCTTCTTCAATAAATTCTTTAAGAAGCATACAGGGGTGACGCCGCAAATGTTTCGGAATTCGGTAAGATAACAGGATTACAGAAGAAGAAGGATTGTTTCTGCATTCCCAGCAAGTGAAGATATTTATTTCATCTTGCGCAGCTTTGCCTTACGAAGCAGACGGCGGGCAGGAATGGCTTTTATTTCCCCATCAGTGTACCCACTATCACAGTTTCGTTCCGCTGTGCTTTTTTCTCAAGCATGCGTTGCTCGGCCAGTGCCAACCCATAGTGCAATTTCTCGCTTAATTCCTTCCACTCATCGTTTGACATAACTTTCTATGGTTTTAAAGAGTTCTATTTCATACATCCGTGTCGGAAGAGTAGGACCACCTTCAAAATATTCTTAGTAAGAATTTAGAGTTGCCGGCATTTTCACCGTAGCAACTGCGACAAAGATAAAGAAACTCCCCCAAATCCATGCAGCACAAGCCATAATTCTCGATTCATCCGGAGAATAATTGGTATGCGGACAACGCGAATGGAGCGGACGAACGCGTACCAATCCCCCCCCTTTCGTGAACCTTTTATGTTGCAAACGAGTTAATTAAGAAGTACTAGAGACTTTTTACGAAAAATACAACTACGTGCATTTAATAAAAATCCCTAAGTTTGCATCATGAAAAAGTTACTGCTGACTCTGCTCACTTTCCTGATAGCCGTTAATGTGGCTTATCCACAACTCGCCATCCGCCACCGTTTAGCCACTCCCCGACCTGCCGACTCGCTCGATATAGACTATTACTCCCACAAAAGGGGGCTTCAGGCGGGCACCATGGTCTTCGGTATCAATATGGGAGTCTGGACCTTCGACCGCTATATCCGTAAGGCTGACTTTGCCTACATCAACGGACGTACTATCAAGGACAACCTCAAGCATGGCTTCGTGTGGGACAATGACGCCATGGGCACCAATATGTTCATGCACCCCTACCACGGCAGTCTGTACTTCAACTCTGCCCGGTCCAACGGATACAATTTCTGGCAGTCCGGACTCTTTGCTTTCGGCGGCAGCTTCATGTGGGAGATGTTTATGGAGAACGAATATCCCTCTACCAACGACATCATTGCCACCCCTATCGGTGGTATGGCCCTGGGCGAAGTGACTTACAGGGTTTCCGACCTCATCCTCGACGACCGGAAAACCGGTTGGTCACGCTTCGGACTGGAGTTTGCCGGATTCCTGGTGTCCCCTATGCGCGGCTTGACCCGTATTATCAACGGAGATGCCTGGAAGCGGCGTTCCACTTCGGGTAAGCAATTCGGTGTACCCGATGTAAGTGTGGATGTATCTCTGGGTATACGTACCCTGGAACTGAAAGACGAGATTCTGGACAAAGGTGTGGGTCTGGCCTCCGAAATCAACATCGAATACGGCGACCGCTTCGATGCGGAAGATACCAAACCTTACGACTATTTCTCCATCCAGGCAAACCTGAACTGGCAGAAAGATCAACCGGTTCTGGGACAGATAAACATCATTGGCCGACTGGTAGCCAAAGAGTTGGTGAACAACAAAAAGCACTACCTCAGCCTTGGACTGTACCAGCACTTCGACTACTACGATTCGGACACGATATCAGCAGTATCGGCAAAAGTACCTTATAAATTCTGTACACCCGCTTCCGTGGGCGGCGGCCTCATCTACAAAAGAAACCTCAAACGAAACTGGGGAATAGATGGTTACGCCTACCTCAACGCCATCCTTCTGGGAGGTGCCCTCAGCGATTATTATCAAGTGGACGAACGCATCTACAACCTGGCCAGCGGCTACAGTAGCAAGCTCAACTTTAACTTTACCTACAAGGACCGCCTTGCTATATCCACCATCTACGAAGTCTACCACATGTTCACCTGGAAAGGGTATCCCCAAGACATCAACTGGGACGAAGTGGAGCCGAAGACGCTCAATGCACAGGGCGACCGTTCGAGGGCCATTCTCCATGCAGTCGGCCTCCGGCTGGACCTGAAATTGCGGAAGCAACTGTACCTCACCGGCACATTTATGAACTACACCCGCGATACCAAATACAGGTATCACGCCAATGTATTTTCCAATACTTCGGAAGGGCGTATTATGCTGACTTATAAATATTGATGGAAAGGCATCACCATTGCCTTACTCATATATTTTCCATTCCCACAACCCCGCATCTCCCCGCAGAATATGTAAGCGGAGATAACGTGCCTCGCCAATACCCTTAGCCACATGGGGAAACCGTGCCTGAAGTTTCTTTTCTTCGGCACACACCTGCCAATGCTTGCCATCGACAGACTTTTCCAGTCTCCATGTATGCCCTTCTGTGGGCTTGGTGAAATAGAACTGGCATTCGCCAACGTTGCGCATCTCTTTCAAATCCACCGTAATGTACGGACTGCTATCCGTGACGGCAGCCATCCAGCGAGTTCCGTTCGATTCATTGCCCACGTGGGCAGCCTGATAGGTATGTGTACGGGTATATTTCTTCACCGCGAAGGGTCAGCCAGATTATCGGGAATCAGAGGATTATAATTGCAGTTTGCAATCAAAGCTTCCACAACGGAAGTATCCACAGCAAAAGCCGTCCCGTGACGGATGCCACGAGGGAATGAAACCAGATCAGACACATCTTCCCAAGTCTCGCCATGATCCAGTGAACGGACTGCACCGTAACGGTGGTCGCGGTATTTATCGAAATAAATATAGAGCGTATCACCCACAAACAAGGGGGCAGGTCCTTCCGCCCAGTAGTTTCCGGTGATAGAAGGGGAAACTTTAGTAGGGAATCCTTTCGCCAGATTTCTGGTACGGGTAATGCGGAGATTCTTCTCCGGAGGATTGGAGTTTTCATTCTTCACCACCATAATAAGGTCCTCATTCTTCGGGTCTTTCACGATGGCAGCATCAATGACGCTGAAATCGGGGTTGAAAAACATTTTGGTCTTCGAGAAGGTCTGGAAATCTTTCGTGGTTACGTAGTACATGCGATGGTTCAACCCTTTCTCACTCTCACTGGTTGCCACTTCTTTATGACGGCCTGGGATGGTGGTTGCCCAGAAAATATAATACGTCTGCGATGGTTCATCGTAGAAAAGTTCGGGTGCCCAGCAATTGTGGGCAGTCGGTTCGTGCATCATGACGGGAATGGCTCGCTGCTCGCTCCAATGAACCAGGTCGCGGGAAGAGGCATAGCCGATAATCCGGTCGGTCCAACTAGAAGTCCAGACCATATGAAAGGTGCCATCGGGTGCCTGGCAGATGCTCGGATCACGCATCAGTTTATCTTTACCCACGGCAGGGGTCAGGTATGACTTGCCACCGTTCAGGGCGGTCCAGTTCAGACCATCGTAACTATAAGCCAGATGCAGTCCGTCTTTGCTGTCGTTGATGAAATAGGAAAAAAGATAAGCCGTTCCATTGGCATAAGTGGTCATCAGGGTGCCGAAACACAAAGTCAACCAGATAAGTACAGTTTTCATGGTTTATTCAAGATTAATGATTTCATTGCCTACAAAGATATAGTATCCCCGGAACATACCGAAACGGAAAAGACTGGAGAAATGAACCGATACCTGTAATATTGTGTAAAATTCAGTTGTCCAATCAGAAGAATTCCTCTACCTTTACACCGGTACATCAAATATTATAGATTATGAAAGGAGAGCGTAACGCACAGGTATATCAAGTAGGGCCTTATCTATTCGGTACTTCCTCCACCATTCCACACTGGAAAACGGAAGAGCTGATTCCCTCCCTGAAACCTTTCCTGTTATCTTTAGATACATACAAAAAGAAAGAACTCAAAATAGCATTCTCACTTGCCGTCCAGCCGGAGAGTGAAATCCAAGAAGAAGACCATGCAAAATATCGCTCACTCGTCGAGTTTGAATGGGAAGGTGCCACATGCAGGATCAGTGTGATTCCGGATACGGACTCTTATCTCATTACCATCCTCGCTCCCAACGATCCGAAAGAGTACACAGCTTATTTCTTCTACGGATTTACCAAAGGTGTCCTGTTCCTGCACGAAACAGAAGCGGATGCATTTGTGCTCAACAATATCCTGATGATGATTTATGCTTTCAATACGGCTTGTTCCGATACTGTATTAATGCACGCTTCCGTCATAAAGAAAGATGGAAAGGGATATCTCTTCCAAGGCAAAAGCGGAACGGGAAAAAGTACGCACAGCGGGTTGTGGCTGAAGCATATCCCCGGCTGTGAACTGCTGAACGATGATAATCCCATCGTGCATTTCAACCGGGAAACAGGTGAAGCCACAGTCTACGGTTCTCCCTGGAGCGGAAAGACACCCTGCTACAAGAATGACTCTGTTCCTGTAGGGGCATTTGTACGATTGGAACAGGCTCCGATGAATGAGATTCAACGAGAGAGTCCGGCACGGGCCTTCGCATCACTATTGCCATCGTGCTCTAATCTGAAGGAAGTGAGAGAATTGAATAATGGTGTCATCGAGACAGTGAAATATCTTGCGGCCCATACTCCGGTGTATTTTCTGAAATGCTTGCCGGACAGGGAGGCGGCGGAGATTTGTTTTAATACGGTATAGAAAGGAAGAAAACCAGTTGACGAGTTGACAAGGGAACAAGGGGCTGCGCAATGCTCCTATGCCGCATGGAACCTTGTCCCCTTGTCAACTTGTTAACTCGTCAACTTTCCCTCAAAACCGAAAAAGAATGATAGATAACGGACGAAAAAGAATCATCCCTAACGAGGTACTGTTACCCGAAGTAGCACGCCTCATCAGCGAAGGACATACCGTAACCCTGACGGTCAGAGGAAATAGTATGAACCCGTTTCTTGTAGACCGTCGCGACCGTATTATTTTAGGCCCTTTTACCGATGATGATTTACAACCGGGCGTTGCCGTACTTGCCAGAGATACGAACGGACATATTATCTTCCACCGCATCATCCACCGCAACGGCCAAGAGCTAACATTACTGGGAGACGGTAATATACGAATAACCGAACAGACCAACATAGCCAACGTCATGGGAGTAATGATTGCCGCCATCCGTAAAGAGAAAGAATATCCGTGTAATGACCGTGTCTGGCAGCGCTACTCTTTTTGGTGGATGAAACTGACCCCTGTAAGGCGATGGCTATTGGCAATATTCAGAAGAAGAAAGATTTTTCATCCGCAGATGATGCGAATAACGCAGGATTAAATACTGCGTAACAAAAAATCAGTGTCATCCGCTTCATTTGCAGATGAGAAATTATCACAATAACAACCCCTAATACATACAAACAATGAAAATTAAGAACGGATTTACTTTACATCAGATTGGTGACGAACACATCATCATGCACAACGGTACAGGAAACGTAGATTTCAGCAATATCATCAGCCTGAACCCTACGGCAACCCGCCTTTGGCAACATGTAGAAGGAACAGATTTCAATACCGACACCCTTACCGATTTCCTTACGGAAAACTACGAAGTAGACGCTGAAACCGCAAAGCGGGATGCAGAACAACTGATAAAGAACTGGTTGGAAGCCGGAATCATAGAATAGCATATGCGTCGTACTTTCCTAACCTTGGTACGTTCCGGATTATGGAACACCCCCGTCGACCCAACCCCGTTCAGTAGCATGAACAGTGCCGACTGGGAAGAAATATACCAGCTGGCACGTACCCAAGCCCTTCTCGCCATTACCTTCGACGGAGTGCTCAGTCTGCCGGCAGAACTGCGCCCACCCCGACCGCTCTACCTGCAATGGGCAGCTAAAGTAGTACAAATCGAGCAGTCTAACCTCCGCCTGAATGAAGAACTCCCGGAAGTTTTTATGCCATACCGGGAAGCCGGTCTACACCCTATTCTACTGAAAGGACAAGGCATCGCCACTCACTACATAAACCCATTGCACCGTCAATGTGGCGACATCGACGTCTATATCGGAAAGGAAGGACAGCCCATAGCCAACAATATTTTGTTCCGTCACGGTGCAGAGGCAGAAGGAGAAGCATCGGACAAACACGCCAGCTATTCATTTCATGGCGTTCATATAGAAAACCATCGTATCATCCTGCGGATTAACAATCCGGCAGGTAACCGGTACTTCCAACGTCTGATACAGGAATGGTACCCACAGCATGCTGAAACAAGAGAGATACACGAATATCCCGTCAGCCTCCCGCCTGTAACATTCAATGCGCTGTATATCTTCATGCATGCATTCGTCCATTTCCTGAACAGCGGCATCGGCCTTCGCCAAGTTTGCGACTGGACCCGTCTGTTGGCAACACGTCATGAAGATATTGACAAACTTTTGCTGGAAAAGTATTTCCGTAAAGTAGGATTGCTACGTGCCGCAAAAGCTTTCGGATATATCGCCGTGCATTATCTGGGTTTGCCGGAAGACAACCTGCCCTTCTCCGTCAAAGGTATGGAACGGGCAGGAGAAATCTTACTGGATGATATCTTTGCTACCGGAAACTTCGGTCAGCATGACGCACGCATCAAGCCACGTCCCAAAGGTTATTGGGCCGGGAAATGGCACACTTTCTGCCGGGCAACCAAACGCTGCATGAAGCTGCGAAAGTTTGCTCCCAATGAGGCGTTATGGTATCCGGTGACGCTGATAAAGGGAACAGTAACAATACAAATTAACAAGCTCGCAGCTCGTAACTAACTCATTATGAAGACAGAACAAATAAAGTACATCTGGGAAGTATCTCACGGACAACGGGAACGTATTCTCCTCTCCTGCCTCACAGGTATCATTGGGGTAGCGGTTTCTCTTGCTTTTATTTATGCTTCCAAGGTCGTCATCGACATTGCCACAGGTGCCGCCATCGGAAGCCTGACCAATGCCGCTATCCTTACTATCGCTTTGTTAATCGCCCAACTTCTGTGCGGAGCCGTCGACACCTGGCTCAGTGCCCGTATGCAAGTGGAAACTGGAAACGCACTGCGCCACCGCCTATTCTCCCGTCTATTACAAAGCCGTTGGAACGAATTGGAACGCTTCCACACCGGCGATATCGTAAACCGGGTGGAACAAGATACCGCCGCTATCGTGGGGGTACTGACCAGTACAATTCCGGCTTTCATAGTTACCATCGTTCAGTTGGTAGCCGCATTCGTATTCTTCTGCTTTCTCGATCCGTCCCTGCCTTGGGTAGTGGTAGGCATTCTACCTATTTTCCTATTGGGTAGCCGCTTCTATATGAAACGAATGCGCCGCTACACCCGTGAAATTCGGCAGAGCGACAGCCGTATCCAGTCCGTTATACAAGAAAGCCTGCAACACCGAACCGTCATCAAAACCCTGGAACAAAGCGACCGGCATATCGGAAAACTGGATGATCTGCAAGATGCACTCCGTAGTCAGATATTCGGTCGTACCCGCTTTTCGCTCTCTGCACGTATGCTGGTGGCATTTGCGTTTTCCGGCGGCTATCTTACAGCATTTCTTTGGGGGGCAGTACGCCTTAGCACAGGGAGTATCACCTTCGGAACAATGACCGCCTTCCTGCAATTGGTAGGAAAAGTGCAACGACCTGCCCTCGATCTTTCACGCCTACTGCCTTCCTTTATCAATGCCCTCACCGCCGTAGAGCGACTGATGGAACTGGAAGAACTTCCCTCCGAAGCAAGTGGAACCGCACAACTGTTCCCCAAAACCCCGGACTTACAATTGAAGGATGTCACATTCAGTTATTCAACAGGAGACCGACCTATATTAAATCACTTCTCCTGCAACTTCCCCGCCGGAAGCTGCACTGTCGTATTGGGTGAAACCGGTGCCGGAAAAACTACCTTGATCCGGTTGCTTCTCGCACTCGCCACTCCGCAAGAAGGAAGCATCACCCTTTCGCCTGCAAACACAGCGCAGCCCCCACTCTCAACTCTCAACTTTCAACTCTCAACTCTCGAAGTTTCCCCTCAAACCCGTTCCAACTTCGTCTATGTCCCCCAGGGAAACACTCTTTTTAGCGGTACCATTCACGACAACCTGCTAATGGGTAACCCTCATGCCACCGAAGCCGAAATGCTCCAAGTTCTCCGTACCGCCTGTGCTGACTTCGTTCTCTCTTTACCGGACGGAATAGATACCAACCTCAACGAACAAGGTGGCGGCCTCAGCGAAGGACAAGCCCAGCGTATCGCCATCGCCCGCGCCCTCCTCCGTGAGGCGCCGATCCTGATTATGGATGAGGCGACATCGGCACTGGATGTGGCTACCGAATCCCGCGTTCTGCACGCGGTCATGAAAGCCGACCCGCGGCGCATCTGCCTGCTGACTACGCACCGCGCCAGTATGCTTGCGTATGCCGACCACATCATTCAGGTGGACGGGGACGGAAGCTTCACGGAGATTGATCCCACGCCGTACCGGCAGCA
>ENA-ORRE01002407-ORRE01002407.1-human-gut-metagenome-genome-assembly--contig:-NODE-2407-length-11001-cov-2.638133_pt1 | contig 11001 bp, 11 predicted proteins | sample MGYA00242171_ERZ509126 | MGnify/ENA primary metagenome ERZ509126 (study PRJEB26280, sample SAMEA2338648) | human gut metagenome | biome: human gut; feature: human-associated habitat; material: faeces... | reverse complement strand
CTGCTCCCGCTTGTCCCAAACACGGCTCAGCAGCAGGCGCTCCTCCTCGGAGCGGGCCGTCTTATCCAGCAGCTCACGCCTGTCCATACGTCTCCCCCACATTCTGCGTGTGATACAGCCGGGCATACTCCCCATTCAGGGCCAGCAGCGTTTGGTGGCTGCCCTCCTCGGCGATGCGCCCATCCCGGATGACCAGGATGCGGGAGGCGCTGCGGATGGTGGAAAGCCGGTGGGCGATGATGAGGGTGGTGCGGCCCTTGGCCAGCCGGTCGAACGCGCCCTGTATCTTCGACTCCGTCACGCTGTCCAGTGCCGACGTGGCCTCGTCCAAAATCAGGATGGGCGGGTTTTTCAGGAAGATGCGGGCGATGGACACACGCTGCTTCTGTCCGCCGGACAGCAGCGCGCCCCGCTCGCCCACATAGGTGTCGAACCCGTCGGGCATGGCCATGATGTCGTCGTAGATCTCGGCCCGCTTCGCCGCCTCGACGATCTCGTCCAAAAGGGATTCGAAACTGACCAGTTCCATATAGACCGGCTGTGCATACACTTTCTCAGGAACCGCTTCCTGATCTTTACCCAAATTCTTCTTCTTTACCAAACGATACTTTACTGACATAACTGTTTCTGTTTTTTTAATTGTGAATAACTTTTGAAATGCTTTGTTCTCGAAAACATGACAAAGATACTCCCGCTAAAAACAGCCCAGTCGTCATCTGTCGGCGTGTGTCGGCATTTGTGGGGATGTGTGGGCGGATGTAGGCAAACCGAAACAAAATATGCAACTTAATTGTGTGTGATTACTCCGTCAATGTTTTGTCTCACCTTCTTTACTCTTTGTAAGTAATGGTAAGCCAAGTTCTGCGAGAAATTTATTATGTCTTTCGGAAGCATCAGCTATTTTACCTTCCAGCTCGATCAACTTCTTATTGACTTGCAACAAATCAATTTTCACATCCTCTTTGGCAATGCTAACATAGCGTGAAATATTCAGATTATAACCGTTTCTTTCGATTTCGTCCATCGAGACAGGACGAGAGTAACGTTCTTCTTCTTTCCGCTGCTTATAGGTGTCTATGATTTTGTCAATGTCTTTAGTCCGTAGTTTATTCTGCTTCTTGCCTTTCTCGAAATTTTCTTTGTCGCTGGCGTTGATAAAGAGTACGTCGTCGGACTTCTTACATTTCTTGAGTACCAAGATACATACAGGAATACCTGTTGAAAAGAAAAGATTTGCAGGCAATCCGATTACTGCGTCTATATTGCCGTCTTTGAGCAATTTTGTGCGAATACGTTCTTCTGCTCCCCCTCTGAAAAGCACACCGTGAGGCAAAATAATCGCCATCGTGCCGTCTTGTTTCAAAAAATGGAAACCATGAAGTAAGAAAGCGAAATCTGCGGCTGATTTGGGAGCAAGCCCATAGTTCTTAAAGCGGAAATCTTTCCCCATCTCTTCCGTAGGTTCCCAGCGGTAGCTGAATGGAGGGGTTGCAACAATAGCATCGAACTCTACTTTTTTGGCCGGGTTCATTTCATTCAGCATATCCCAATCATTCAAAAGTGAGTCACCGTGATGGATTTCGAACTCCGAATCTTTGACTCCGTGCAGGAGCATATTCATACGAGCTAAGTTGTAGGTCGTGATATTCTTCTCTTGTCCGTATATCTTACCAATACTTCCCCCATTGGCTTTCATCCTGTGGCGCACATTGAGCAACAAAGAACCAGAACCACAAGCAAAGTCCAAGACGTTTTCAAGTTTTTTCTTCGTTCCGGACTTAGGGTCTTGGGTATCCAATGTGACGATACCCGACAGAATGCTCGACAATTGTTGTGGCGTATAGAACTCGCCAGCCTTTTGTCCTGAACCTGCGGCAAACTCACCGATCAAGTATTCATAAGCATCCCCTAATATATCCGTATCGGTAGAAAACTGAGCGATTCCTTCGGCAATCTTTGTTATCACTTTACAAAGTAGTGCGTTACGTTCGTCATAATTCTTACCTAACTTGTCCGAGTTCAAATTTATTTCGGAGAAAAGTCCTTGAAACGCCCTGTCGAAAGATTCGTTTTCGATATATTTAAACCCTTTCTCTAGTGTTTTCAGAAGATCATCATTTTGCGTCCGTGCAAGTTCGTAAATATTAGTCCATAGATAGTCCGGTTCAATCACATAATGCACTTTACGGCGCATCTGTTTTTCAAAATCCAATACATCTGCCGGGTTCTCTCCGTACCATAATTGCAACGGTGTCGAAACACCATGCTCTTTCAGTTCTTCCGGTGCTTTATCTGGATAATCCCCTCCGAGTTCTTTTCTTGCGGCCTCTATATAGTTATCTGAAAGATAGCGTAAGAATAGGAAAGACAGCATATAATCGCGAAAATCATCTGCCATCATTGAACCACGAAGGTCATCTGCTATTCTCCACAGGGTTTTACCCAGTTCGTGCTGTTCTTTTATTGTCATATTTTTATCTGTTTTCTTGTTCTGTTTCTATTAATATCTCAGGCAGGTAAAATTCATACTTTCTCAAAAAGGCATCAAGGATTCGGACAAATAGTTGTTTCGTATCTCTTCCCATGAATACAGGTTCGTATATCGAATATTTACCATGACTAAGTAAATCCAAAGCTCGTCCAAATAACACTTCATCTTCTATACCATGAATACATTTCGAAAAATGGCTATAACCGAAAAACACCGCTGTTTTTTCAACAACACTGCGCAACATATTAAAATGATATGTGTTTATCTGCACATCGTCTATCGTCTGCCCCTCTTTAGGTAAGAGCCGTTTTAATTCGCATAGAGTTGCGACATGATGAAAGAACGGTGTCTCGTCGGTCGCCCTCAATGTATAGCCGTTTGCCCCGTTTTTGTGAAAGAAATAACTTTTACGTCCATTCCTTTTTAAATCGTTATACATCACATTAAAGAATAAATGGTGATGAGAGGAAATAACGATTTTTCTTTTTCCGGAATCCTTTTTCAGCAGATTGCCCAAATCATTGGCTATTGCGATAACGTTATTATCATCAAGCGAAGACACAGGATCATCTATATAAATATATTTAACCCATGAATATGCCTCGGCTCCATCAATGACCAGTTCGCAAATGGCAAGGAACACACACCATATAAATATGTTTTCTTCACCACGAGAAATCTTTATTTTATCTTCTTCCCCTTTAGAAAAAGAGATATGCCACTCTTCATAATCGATCTTGAAATCGAACTCTGCATATCGTTGCAAATAACCGAATATCTTCTCTTCTAATGCTAATTCTTTAAACCCGTTAAAGAAGTTTGAATCTGCATTGATCTTGAGAACCCTCTCCGTATCATTTTCAAGGTCGTTGTCCCAATAGAAAAGATCTTCGGTAAAAGCATTGAAGTATAGTGTATCTCTGGTATTAGCTTCCGTATCTCTACCTCTGTTCTTAAATTCCATAGAAAGACGAGTTTTTCCCGTCCCATTATAAGCATATACTAAAACATAGTTGAAATCGTTTAAATCAGAACGAAATCTGACGGCAACATCCGACAATGTGTTGTATTTGAATATTTTTGCTTCGTTACTCATTGTAATTTAGGAAATAGTTGTTGCATTAATCCTTTTTTATGGGCTTTTAGTTGGTCGAGTTTGGCGATCTCGGTGGATATGAGTTCATCTACCGACAAAAGGCAATCGGCAATACGTTGTTGCTCTTGGGGTTCTTGGGGTAGTCTAAATAGACAATTCAACACATCATCTTTTTTCAGATTGGTCTGTTTTATCCCATCATCAAATGCTAATAAAAAAGGATTTCGATTGATGCTATAATATAGCAAAAGAGCTACTGCTTTTTTAGGCGTTAATTTGCAAACACGCTGATTTACAGTATATTTATTATTACAATCTACGATAAAGCATTTAGCGATTGCTCGACCATTAGGAACATCGCTTAGCACCATTAAAATATCACCTTTATTAGCCAAGCAGGATGGATTATCGGTATATTTAACAACTTCTCCATCCGTTGAAATAAACTTAGAATTAACGACAATATATTTTCCTGTTTCATTTATGTCATTTTCGTGTGCCTTACCATTTTCATAATATACTTCTTCACCCAAAGTTGTATCCTTCCATTCTCCTGCATTTTGAAATTCAGGGAAGCGAAAAGCCGGAGTTGTTTTGCCTTCTGCTGGAAATAGTTGCTGCATCAATCCTTTTTTATACTCCTTCAGTGTTTCTATTTTATCTGCCACAGCACTTATCAAATCATCCAAACAACTCAGGCAGTCTTTTATTTTCAGTTGTTCCTTTAGTTTAGGAAGTGGAATAAGCATATTTAATAGTATTTTAGAGTCAATACTTAATGCTCCATTTGCCCGAGAACCAATCTCTATATAATTACGAAGCCATTTCCCATGAAAGTTGTCTTGAAAAAGCTGGTCTAAATATTGAGGGTTAATTTCATTTTTATCAACGCTAAAACATGTAAATATACTATTAGGAACAGCTCCTCTGTCAAAGTTCTTTAGCATTGATATATATCCTTCTGGATATGAAGTTGTAGCACTTTTATTGTATGCAAAATCAAATTTGTTAATTACATAGTAGTTTTTGTATTGCTCTCCTGCTATCTCTCGTCCAAATTTTTCCATTTGAGACACTAAGCCAACTCCTGATGTAACGCTCAAAGGTATATAATTCCTGTTTTTTGCCTTTTCTGTAATTAGTTTGGCATGTTTCTTCAGAGGTACTATAGTCCACTCGCCGTTTTCTGAAAACTCAGGAAATCTTAAAGGTGGAACAACCGTTTTTGTATCCTTATCTTTTGTCATAACATCAATCTTCATAAGCAGACAATCCTGAAATTTCACGGCCAGCAGCCAAACGTTTCAATAATGGAATGAGATCATCCATCAGGGCTAATTCGGCCTTGATACGCGCTTTCCATCCTAATTCCAACGGAGCTAACAAATCACTCAGTTTTTCACCATCGAAGATCATTCGTTCCATTATCTGTTCAACAAATTCACGCAACGAATCTGCTGTGATACCGTGTTTGTCGGCAATGGATGCCAATTGTTTAGCATATTTCTCCGCCTTAAATGCTTCGTACCCCTCTTTTATCTCCTGCTCTGTCTTACCGTTCACTTCGTCGAGACTATCGATGTATTCTCGAATATCGTCCCGTTCATCAATCAGGTTGGCGCTCGATGCCACAAGACTGATCAACTGCTCTTTGGTTACTCGTTGTTTGCTGTTTCTGCTATTTGTGTAGCGGGCGATCAATCCCATTATATAATCGTAGTCGATGACAGCTGAAGCAAAAAGCACAAATTCAAAATCAAGGTCTTCAACCTGTTGGCTGACCTCTTGACCTTTACCTTTCTCCCGCAGTTTGCGTAATTGCTGTGCCGTTTCAAGATAAGCCCCACGGAACGAGCGCAAAGCCTCTTCCGAAAACAGTTCTTCTATTTTCGCTCTCTCCTGCTCGTCAATATCCGTATATTGTTCCAACTGCGTCTTGTATCGTTGTACCTCTTTGAAACAATTGATAAAGCCGGCACGGGCTTCATCGCCTTGCAGATTATAAACATCCTCTGCCCGGCATTCCAATTCCTGCGATTGCATATATTCACTCAACTTCCGAACGGCATCCTGAAACTTCTCGATCACTTTCGGAGCGGAATCCACAAGCCATATCTCTTTCGGATTATCGGTCTTTTCCCCGGAGAATAATGCGATCGCTTCATCGACGGCATCTTGCTGACCTCTGAAATCCAGAATATTACCGTACGGCTTAGTATCGTTCAGAATACGATTGGTACGTGAGAACGCCTGTATCAAACCGTGATACTTCAAATTCTTATCCACATACAAAGTATTGAGATACTTGGAGTCAAAGCCTGTCAGCAACATATCCACGACAATCGTTATATCGATCTTATTCTTATGTGGATAGTCTTTATTGCTATATTGTTGATCTTTGATGCGTTTCTGCACATCCTGATAGTAGGCATCAAACTCTGCAATCGTATGGTTGGTCTTATACTGCCGGTTATAGTCGTCAATAATAGTTTTCAGCGCCTTTTTCTTTTCTTCAGGCTCTTTACAGTTGTCATTCTGCTCTTGTGGCAGGTCTTCCTGTATTTGCTGAATATCTTTATTTCCTTCGGCAGGAGGCGAGAATACACAAGCGATGTTAAGCGGTTCGTAATTTTCATCCTGTTGCTTTAGGCTTTCTTGTGCGCTGCGGAACAGTTCGTAATACTCGATAGCTTCATTGATAGAAGCTGTGGCAAGTATGGCATTAAACCTACGGGAATGAGTTGCAGCGTCATGTTTCGATAATATCGCATCTACCACCGCTTGCTTCTTGAGCGTACCATCTGCCCGGCGGTCACCTGTCTCTTTGGGCTTAAAGTAATCGACATGGAAACGTAAGACGTTTTTGTCCTCGATAGCATGTGTTATGGTATAGGCGTGCAGCCGGCTTGGGAAAATATCTTCCGTGATCTTGTACGAGGCTTGCTCTCCGCTTATTTTTGTATAGGTTGCATTCTGTTCAAATATTGGTGTTCCGGTGAAGCCGAAGAGTTGGGCGTTCGGAAAGAACTCTTTGATTGCCTTGTGATTGTATCCGAACTGGGAACGGTGACATTCATCGAAAATAAATACAATACGTTTATCCTTTAGATGGATTAAACGGTCCTTATAGTTGTTTTTATTGGACGAATCGAGAGCGACACTCAATTTTTGAATGGTAGTTACAATCACTTTGTCGGCATAGTCGTCCGACAACATGCGTCTAACAAGAGTCCCTGTATTGGTATTCTCTTCTACGCAATTTTCCTGAAATTTATTAAACTCCTCACGGGTTTGTCTATCCAGATCTTTACGGTCTACCACAAACAAACATTTATCAATATCGGGATTATCTTTTAGCAAAGTAGATGCTTTGAATGATGTAAGCGTCTTGCCACTTCCTGTCGTGTGCCAAATATAACCGTTACCTCTGTTTTGATGAATACAATCTATGATTGCTTTTACCGCATATATCTGATAGGGACGCATTATGAGCAACTTTTGTTCACTGACAACCAAAACCATATAGCGGTTAATCATCTCTCCCAATGTACATTTCGACAAAAATGCCGTAGAAAACGCATCAAGGTGTGTTATTTTTCTGTTTGACTCTGTCGCATATTGATAGACTGGCAAAAACTGCTCATCTGTATTGAAACTGAAATATTGATCGTTATTATTGGTGAAATAGTAAGTATTTGCCTGATTGCTTACGATAAAAAGTTGCATAAAACAGAGTAATGTGTTCGTGTACCCGTTACCCGTATCACTTTTATAATCAACAATTTGTTGCATTGCCCGGCGAGGACTTACATCCGAAGCCTTCAACTCTACCTGAACTACAGGAATGCCATTGATCAATAAAATCACGTCATACCGATGATAGCTGTTATTGGTATTTATACGCAACTGATTTATCACCTCATAATCATTCTTACACCAATCTTTGATATTGACCAGCATATATTGTAACGGCGTCCCGTCTTCACGCATAAACGTATTGATTCCTCGCAGCCTTTTAGAAGAAGCAAAAACATCAGCATCAATGATCTCCTCGAGCAAACGATCAAATTCAGAGTCCGTTAAATGTACCCTGTTCAATGCTTCGAACTTTGTTCTGAAGTTCCGCTCTAATGAATTCCTATCACGGATATCGTCACGATAGGTATATTTTAAATCTATTAATTTATTAATAAAATGATCTTCTATTTGTTTTTCCTTAGATATCATACTTATCCACTCTTTAGCGATCTATTGAATCCTTTATTTCAATACCTAACATATTTGCAACCTCGAAAAGTCGCACCTATTCTCGATATTTTTTATTTGGGCATAAAGATATGAAATATCCCCTTTATTTAAGCCTAATTTTTTCATTTCATATCATGGCACACCGATTTTGTAGGGTGGATTATGCAAAATTATATCTCCTTTTGATATTTCCAGCTTATCCCCCATCTCCTCCCCTTATTGTATCATTCTCCCAAATACCCGTTGGTCCAAATCGAAATTCCCTTGCGTCTATTTCGATTTTATACCCCATATTTTTCAAATTTCCCGCAGGGGTAATATTTTTTAACAAACATCATTTTCAGCAAACACCTAATAATCAACCCGATATAAAACAAGTTCATTTCCAGAGGGATATTGTATTATTTAACATATACAAACATATCAATTCTATCTCCTCTCCATCCGCCGGAAGAAAGGCGTAGGTAAAATCAATAAACTTTGATTTACAAACCTTTTATAATCATAAAAAATCAAGTTATATTTGCGACATAGAACCAGGAAGTCGAATCTTTAATGGAAATTCCGGAGTTCGACTTTTTGGTTTGCGCTACGACTAAATCCATCAATTCATTCTCCCCCTTTTTCATATACCGGGAAAGTTAACCAGCGGTTTTTAACAACATTCAAAAAAACACTATTAAAATGGCAAGACCAAGAAGAAAAGGGCTCGGCTATTTTCCGTTAGACACGCATTTCATGTCCGACAGGAAAATACAGCGCCTTGCACAACGATACGGATGCAACGGCATCTGCATTTATATAGCCGTCCTGTGCGAAGCGTACGGCGAGAACGGCTATTACGCCTGCTACAATGGCGATTTTTGCTTCGACATCGGTTTCACGACCGGGCAGGACGAGAAGTTAGTGAAGGAAATCATCGAATTTTGCGTGCAAATACGCCTCTTCGACAGCGAATTGATGGAATACCGGCAGATACTCTCGTCCGTCGGCATCCAGCAGCGTTTCGAAGAGATCAGCCGCCGGACGGCAATGCAAATCGATGCGGAACTCAACCTGCTGGCACCCAAAATACCGCAAACGCCACCCGTTATCGTCACCGAAACCGGCGGACAGACGGCTCCCGTCGGAGTTATTGCTACGGAAACGGAGGTTTCTGCTACGGAAACGACCGTTTGTGCAGCAAAAACCCCGGAAAATAGAAATGGAAATACAAATAAAAACACAACCACTCAAAAAACAGGATTTTATGGATATCAATCATCAAACGATCATGGGGAAGCAGCCCGAAGGGCAGAAATCCTCCTCATGGCTCAAGAGGCAACAAGAGGTCGCTGACATGCGAGGGCGCTACGGCTCGGCCGAACAATTTCTGAAGCTCTTCACGCCGGACCTGCAGATCGCCACCGCGCGCAACGAGGCGCGGGCCTATCTCGGCTCGGCCCCTTCGCTGGCAGTACTGGCAGAGGGTTACGGCTGGCAGACCGTCATCGTATGGCTCTGCATCATGATCGAGAATCTGAATAACTTCACCGGAGTCAGAGAAAAAATGCCGGTCGCACGGCAGAGAGACTTGGCTACGTTGATACTGGCCGAATATCCCAGTCTGAAAGCATCGGAGATACTGCTGTTTTTCCACCGCCTCAAATGCGGGCGTTACGGGCGTTTCTACGGGATGGTGGACGCGCTGTTCATCACTTCCTCGCTCCTGCAATTCAGCGAGCAGAGACGCACGGACATCATCCGATATAAAGAAGAGCAATCGCGTGCCGAAAAATCGGCTTTACCGCCTCCCGACACGGGAAACTACATCACACGTGAAGAATATCTCGAACAAAAACGACTCAAAGAAAACAAAAATGGATAAAGATCGCATTTACGGCCACGCCGAACTGGCCTTACTGTATTTCAAGAACATACAGCCGAAATCGGCATCCACGCAACTGGCCCGATGGATCAGACGTGACGAAGAACTGTGGGAAGAACTCCTGCTCGCGGGCTACCGCAAGGGGCAGAAGGTCTTCACACCGCTGCAAGTAACCATCCTCGTCGACCATCTGGGCGACCCGGAGACTTGGACTATTAAATAACAACGGCTGGCGGCAGATTTTCCCGTAGGTCCGGCTGCCGGGTTCTTTTTTCCTTTCAGAACAAGGCAATGCGGTTTATGACGACAAATACCGACACTCCCCGACAGAAGCCGATTCCTCATCCCGCCCTTTCTCTACCTTCGCTTTCGGAAGTTGAAAATTGGAAATTAAAAATTGAAAAATCATGAGAAAGATTGATCTGATCGTTTTGCATTGTTCCGCCACAAGGGAGACACAGGAATACACGCCCGAACAGTTGGAACGCGACCACAAAGCACGCGGGTTCGTCCGCGCCGGTTACAATTACTACATCCGCCGCAGTGGTGAGATCGTGCCCATGCGCCCCATCGAGCAGGTGCCGGCACACGTGAGGGGACACAACCGTAGCAGCATCGGGATTTGTTACGAGGGCGGGCTGGACGCCGCAGGCGGTTTCCGCGATACCCGTACGGAGGGGCAGAAAGAATCGATCCTGATCTTGTTGAAGCTCCTGATCATCCGCTTTCCCGGCAGCCGGATATGCGGCCACCGGGATTTAGGGGCCCGGAAAGCCTGCCCTTGTTTTAATGCGGAGGAAGAATATGCGGGACTGTAAGAAAATGCACCATCCGTTCACCTGCCAACTGACTGTGGCTGTCGCGCTGGCGCTGGCGGGGATCGCGTTGCTGTTCATGGGCTTCTGGTGCACGCCGGCAGGCGAGATACATAATTCCGTACTGGTCGGATTCGGCGAGATATCCACTTTTTCCGGTGCACTGTTCGGAGTCGACTATACTTATAAATACAGATACAGGAAACAGGATGAAAAAGAATAAAGGATGCCGCTTTACGATCGGATGCCTGCTCATAGGGCAGATAGTGTTCCTGCCGGCTTGCTCGGTACGGAAACAACGGGAAAAATCGGTGTGGCGGCAGGAAGAAACGTACCGCCTGCAAACGGACAGCCTCTTTTCGGGAGGCAAGCGCAAGAGGGAGAGCGAGAGCATCCGCCAGTGGGAAATGATCTGCCTTTCTCCCCCCGACAGCACTGGCAGGCAACACGTATCGGCTGTCGTCCGAAGCCGGGACACCCGGAG
>ENA-ORRE01002384-ORRE01002384.1-human-gut-metagenome-genome-assembly--contig:-NODE-2384-length-11063-cov-3.817678_pt1 | contig 11063 bp, 10 predicted proteins | sample MGYA00242171_ERZ509126 | MGnify/ENA primary metagenome ERZ509126 (study PRJEB26280, sample SAMEA2338648) | human gut metagenome | biome: human gut; feature: human-associated habitat; material: faeces... | reverse complement strand
TGCAATACTTCTCATCGTTGCCGTCCTTGTCCTTGCGGAACAGGATGAACGACGAGGAGACGAGGTGCGCGCCCTTCTTGGTCTTGACAAGCTGCAGCGCCGGGCGGACGGTGTCCGCCGTGGAATAGGTCGCGCCGCCGAGCAGGGCATCGGCCTTGCCCATCTTGACGAGCATCGTGCCGAAGTAGTTGCCCTTGGCAAGTGCCGCGCGGCAGTCCTCTTCGCTCATCTTGCCCTTGCGCAGTTCCACCATCTTGGCGACCATCTCGTCCATGCCCTCATAGGTAGCCGGGTCGATGATTGTGGCCTTGCAGATGCAGAAATTGCCCTTTTCTGCGGCAGCCTTGACCTCGTCGACGTTGCCGATGAGGATGACGTCCATCAGGTCGTCCTTGAGCAGACGGTCGGTCGCTTCGAGGATGCGGGCGTCGGGACCCTCGGTGAAGACGATGGTGCGGCGTGTGGCCTTGAGCGCGTCGATCAGCTTCGTAAACATAAGTATTACCTCCATGCTGCGGTGATTCCGCATTGTTTGGGACTATTATACAATGTACGCGCCGACAAAACAACCGCTTTTTTGAAAAATCAAGAAATCCGGCCTGTTTTGCACACTTTTCCATTTTTCCGGAAAACGGACTTGCAAAATGTGGAGAACTCCATTATAATAAAAAACACACTTTATGCAATTATGCAAAGAAAGAGAAAAGACAGGTATTATTTATGAAACGAGAATCATTCCGTTCCCGATTGGGCTTCCTGCTCGTCAGCGCCGGCTGCGCCATCGGCATCGGCAACGTCTGGCGCTTCCCGTATGTCACCGGCGAAAACGGCGGCGGCTTTTTCGTCCTCATCTATCTGATCTGCCTGCTCGTCATGGGCGTGCCGGTGCTGACGATGGAGCTGGCCGTGGGCCGCGCCGGCAAAAAGAGTGCCGTCCTGGCGTACAAAAACCTTGAAAAACCCGGCCAGAAATGGCACATCCACGGCTGGTTCTGCCTGCTCGGCTGCTACCTGCTGATGATGTACTACACCACCGTCTCCGGCTGGATGGTCAGCTACTTTGGCAAGTTCCTCACCGGCGCGTTTCATTCCGGCATGAGCACGGATGAGGTCGCGAGCGCCTTCGGCGCGATGCTCTCCTCCCCCGGCGAAATGGCGCTCTGGGCCGAGGTCGTGGTCGTCGCGGGCTTTCTGGTCTGCTCCTTCGGCCTGCAAAAGGGCCTTGAGCGCGTGTCCAAGGTCATGATGCTCGCGCTGCTCGCGCTCATCCTCATTCTCGCCGGTCACAGCCTGACGCTCTCCGGCGCGGCGGAGGGCATGAAGTTCTACCTGCTCCCCTCGATGGATTCCATCCGCGAAAACGGCCTGCGCAGCCTCATCACCGACGCGATGAATCAGGCCTTCTTCACGCTCTCTCTCGGCATTGCGGCGATGGAGATCTTCGGCAGCTACATGTCCGACGATCACACTCTCGTCGGCGAATCCATTCGCATCTGCGCGCTCGATACGTTCGTTGCGCTCATGGCCGGCACCATCATCTTTCCCGCATGCTTCTCCTACGGCGTTGCGCCCGACAACGGCCCCTCCCTCCTCTTCGTCACGCTGCCGCAGGTGTTCGTCAACATGTCCGGCGGCCGCTTCTGGGGCACGCTGTTCTTCCTGTTCATGGTGTTCGCCAGCTTCTCCACGGTGCTGGCGGTGTTTGAGAACATTCTGGCCGTCTGCATGGACACCTTCGGCATCAGCCGCAAGAAGGCTGTGCTCATCAACGGCGTGCTGCTGGCCCTCCTGAGCCTGCCCTGCGTGTTTGGCTACAATATCTGGAGCGATTTCCACCCCATTCTGGGCAAGGACGTGCTGGACAGCGAGGACTTCCTCGTGAGCAACCTGCTGCTGCCCATCGGCTCTCTGGTGTATCTGCTGTTCTGCGTCAGCAAGTGGGGCTGGGGCTTCGACAAGTATGTGGCGGAGGCCAACAAGGGCGAGGGCCTGAAGTTCGCCAAGTGGCTGAAGCCCTATTTCCAGTTCATTCTGCCGGCGCTGATCGTTGTGATCTTCCTGCAGGGCCTGCTGTAAAGCGGAACAGTGTTACAGCAATAGAGGGGGAAATTTTCCCTGTACGGGACATTTTCCCATCAGCCTGCCCAGGGAAAAGACCGGAAAAAACGAAAAATGTAAGAATGTAGGAGGCGTGTCAACAGACACGCCTCCTATGACCTTTATTGGGGGAATTTACAGAAGCCGACTCATGCGGCAAATGCTATCAGAGAACAAAGGAATCTGCCATGGGCGTGGCGTGGAGGGACGCATAGACCCAAACGCTGACGCACTCCTCGTCACCCAGTTTGTGATAGCTGTGATCCGTGTTGGCATCAATGTAAATACAGTCTCCCTCATTTAAGATATACTCGTCGCCATTGAAGCTCCTTACTGGCTGACAAAACAGCCCCCGCTCTCTTCTGCCATAGAACAGAAGAGAGCGGGGGCCTCGAACACGCATACCTTTTCGATTTTATAAAAATCGCATCGGAGCGATTACTTCATCATGAGCTGAGGAACAAACATGGACAGAGGCTGCCAGAATGTAACCAGCATCAGCACCAGAATCATCATAGCATAGAACGGCAGGCAAGCCTTTGTGGCATCTTCAATTTTGATGCGGCCGATGGAGCAGCCGGCGAATAGAGCGGCACCCACGGGAGGCGTGCAGAGACCGATGGCCAGATTCAAAATCAGCATTGCGCCAAACTGAATCGGCGCCATGCCCAGCTGCGTAGCCACGGGCAGCAGGATCGGCGTCAGGATCAGGATCAGGGGACCCATATCCATGATGCAGCCCAGAATCAGGCACATGACGTTGATGAGCAACAGAATGACCACTTTGTTGTCGGAAACACCTAAAAGCAGATTGGTGACCATGGTGGGCACCTTCAGATAGGCCAGCAGCCAGCCGAACATAGAGGCTGTGGAGATCAGAGCCATGACCATGGCGATGGTCCGCAGGGACTTCCGCAGGATGTCACCAAACTGCCGCAGCGGGATTTCACGATAGACAAAGAACGTGACAATGAATGCATACACCACGGCCACAGCAGCGGATTCCGTGGCAGTAAACCAACCGAGGATTACGCCGCCCACGATGATGATGCAGGTCATCAGGCCCAGCAGAGCATCTTTGGTGGCCTTCCAGATCTCCTTCAGAGACATGACCCGGCCCTTGGGATAGTTGCGCTTCCGTGCGATAATGGCGGTTATGATCATCAGAGCCACGCCCAACAGGATGCCGGGTATCAGGCCGCCCATGAACAGCTGGCCGATGGATACGCCGCCGCCTGCCGCCATAGCAAACAGGATCATGTTATGGGAAGGCGGGATCATAACACCCTGGCAGGAAGAGGTGACCGTGACCGCCACAGAGAAGTCCTTATCATAGCCGGAATCCGTCATCATGGGGATGAGAATGGAGCCGATGGAGGACGTATCCGCCACGGCGGAACCGGAAATACCGCCAAAGAACATGGAGGCCAGGATATTCACCTGAGCCAAACCGCCTCGCATCCATCCGACGCATGCGTTTGCCAGAGTAATGAGCCGACGAGAAATGCCGCCTTGTCCCATGATCTCACCGGCCAGAATAAAGAAGGGGATCGCCAGCAGGGAGAAGGACTGAACACCGCTGACCATTCGCTGAAACAGTGTAGCTAGAGGGATGTTCAGATACAGCGCCGTCAGAACAGAGGAGATGCCCAGCGTGAAAGAAATGGGCATCCGCGCCATCAGCAACAGGACGAAGGACCCCAGCATGATGGCAATGGCAATGGTTGTATCAGGCATGGTCATCCTCCTTTGCGGTTTCGCTATCTTTCTCAAAAATCTTCTTATCCTGGCCCGCCGCAACCAAAATAGCATTCAGCAGCACCAGAAGACCGGACAGGGGCAGAATCACATAAAGTACGGAGCTGGGCATTTTCGTAGCCGGCAGGGTGGACATTTTGGTCATGTTCATAATGAGCAGGCCATAGTACACCATAGCCCCGCCGAATACAGCAATCAGAATATGGTCAATGCTTTCCAGCACCCGAATGACCTTCGCGGGCAGTTTAGACGTAAACATTTCAATGCTGATGTGGATTTTTTCCAGAACACCGATGGCCATGCCGATCAGGCTGAACCATACCAGCATCAGCGTGGCAACCTCCTGGGTCCAAGGAAAGCCCTGCTTGAAGATATAACGCAGGATTACATCCGTGAAAACGATGACGGTCAGGACCACCATGCAAATAATGGCGAACCATTCCAGTGCCTTGAACAGAAAACGGCTGGCTTTCTGCAGAATACGCATAGTGCAGACTCCTTTCTAGTAGTTCGCAAATTGAAAGGACGGCCCGGATGGGCCGCCCTTTACCAGCATAGATCAGCCCAGAGCCTGAACGCGCTCCACAATGGCCTTCTGATCAGCATTCAGGAAGGTATCATACATAGGTGCAACAGCATCCTGGAACAGCTTGACCTCTTCATCGGTCAGAGTGGTGAGGGTGCAGCCCTTCTCTTCAGCGATCTTGGCGTTCTTGGCTTCGGACTCCTCCCAAGCCTCACGATGCCAGACCTCGGCTTCCTTGGCACAGTCGAAGATGATTTGCTGATCCTCAGCAGACAGCTTATCCATGGTCTGCTTGGAAGCCAGGATCATGTCAGGCATGTAGGAATGGCCGTCATAGGTCCAGTAGGGAGCAACCTCCCAGAAAGACATCTCGATGTAAGAAGTCATGTTGTTCTCAGCGCCATCCACAACGTTGGTCTGAATGGAAGAGTAAGTGTCGTTAAAGGGCAGACCCACGCCGGCAGCACCCAGGCAGTCCATCAGGGTCAGCATCAGGTCGGACTCGGACACACGGATCTTCATGCCGGCCAGATCGGCGGGGGTGTGGATCTCCTTCTTGGAGTTGAAGAAGTTTCTGGAACCGGGATGCAGATAGGTGATACCCACCAGGTTGTTGTCCTTGAAGGTCTCAAAGACTTCCTGACCGATCTCGCCGTCCAGAACCTCAAAGAGGTGATCCACGCTGGTGTACTCATAGGGCATCTGCAGAGCGTTCATCAGAGGAGCGAACTCAGCAGAGGCACCGGAAGAAACACGGGTGAAGTCCAGACCGCCGAACTGGCACTGCTCGATGGTGGAGCGCTCGTCGCCCAGTTCACCGGCAAAGTGGCACTCGATGGTGATGCGGCCATCAGTCTTTTCGTTTACCAGATCAGCGAACATCTGGCAGGCCTGGCTGGTGATGTGCTCAGCGTTGTGGCTGTTGGCCAGACGCAGAACCACAGTCTCAGCGGAAGGGGTACCTGCAGAAGCAGTGTCGCCAGTGGAAGAGCTGTCCTTCTGCCCACCGCAGCCGGTGCACAGGCTCAGCAGCATGACCATCGCCAGAAGGGAGGTAACAAACTTTTTCATCTTCTTTTCTCCTATCAAACTTTTTATGATCCTAATCAGGATCACTTCTATAATTTGATTGTATCTGAGAACAAAATATTAAGAAATCGTAAACTCTTGCGGTTTAGCCGTTATTTTTTTGCCAACATCCAAAGAATATTTGTTAAAATTGTGCAAAATTAACAACAGCAGGCAAGCCGCCTGCTGTTGTGTCTTTATTCCGTGGATGATACAACCGTGTTTCGATAAGCCGTCGGTGTACATCCTACCACTTTTTTAAATGCCTTTGTGAAATAATTGGAATCGGCATATCCAACGGAATGTCCTACGTCGCTGACGGAGAGGTCTGTAGAAGTCAAGCGCTTCTTGGCCTTTTCGATGCGGTAAGACGTCAGATAATCCAAAAAGGTCTTTCCGGTAACCGCCTTTACTTGCCTCGAAAAATAAAACGGACTCATTCCCATGCTTGCGGCTGCGTCTTCCAGTGCCATATCCTCTGCATAATGGCGCTGCACCCATACAGCCAGCTCCGACTCAAAGGGAGAGGTCTTCGGCACAACGCAGGTCTGTAGGTCAAAAAACTTCTGGAGGCTTTCCCGCAGTTCCACCTCGCCAACCGGTTTTAGAATATAGTCCTCGCCACCGGAACGAATCGCCCCCACTGCATAATCAAACCGATCATAGGCGGTAAGGAAAATGATGTGGACCGTCTGGATTTGCTTTTTAATGACCGCTGCGGCTTCCAACCCATTTTTTCCGGGCATTTCAATGTCCATAAATATTACGTCCGGCTGTACGCGAAGAGCCTTGTCCACTGCGTCATTTCCATCCGATGCCGCCTCAATCAGTGCGGCATCACCTAAGATCCCCCTGAGCCGGGAGATCAGCGCCCCCCGACTTTTGGGTTCATCCTCAGCCACCAGCACCTTGAACATGCAATTCCTCCCCTACAATCAATCTTACACAGGTCCCCAGACCGGGACGGCTGAATACATCCATTTTGCCGCCGCTGAGTTCCATCCGTTCCCGAATATTATCCAGTCCTACAGAGTGATGCGCGGTGGTTCCGCCGCTCTGCTGCGGACAGAAACCGCAGCCGTTGTCAGTGACCATAATCGTAATTCCCCGACGCCCCCGGAACGTGCGGACACGCACCAATCCACCGCATTCCTTCAGCCCGTGAATGATTGCGTTTTCCACCAACGGCTGGAGGATAAATTTCGGAACGGGAACATCAGAAAGCGCAGGATCAGCATGGACTTCCATAGTAATGCGGTCGCCGTATCGTGTCTCCTGCAGTTCCATATAATCCCGCAGAAGCCCGATTTCCCGCCCCAATGCAACGATCTTCTCATCGCTTTCCAGCGAATACCGGAAAAAATTAGACAGACGCAGAATCAGATCCTCTGACAGTGGTGCCTGTTCTTCGTGCGCCAGCGCGGCAATGGTGCTGAGGGTGTTGAACAGGAAGTGAGGATTGATCTGGCTTTGAAGCTGGGCGAAGCGGCCCTCCTGCAGTTTTTTCTGCATCTGCGCCGCCTCCACCTCTTTTTCCAGCAGATGCTTTTCCATCTCAGACTGCTTTTCAAGAGCCCATATCGTGTGTCGGATCTCCGCTTGCATCAGATTGAAGGACTTTGCAGTTCGCCCCAGCTCGTCATCACCGCGGACAACTACGGGCGGAGCTTCATAGTGACCAGCGCTAATGGCATCCGCTGCCTGTCCCAGTGCGGCCAAGGGGGCCAGAATGCTTCGTTTAAACACGACCAGCGTCAACCCCATCAGAACTGTAGCGACGATCAAAAACGCCACAAACTGCTTGCTGCTGCGGGCGTTTATCCGATCAATTTCCTGCCACTGCATGCCGCCTTGTACCATTTGGCTGTGGAGCAGGTCCCTGGTGTAACCATCTATATAAGAAGACTGCGTTTTCAAGAGAAGATAATGCTCAATCATCTCTGACGGCTTTTCGGCATCCAGCAAAATACGTTGAGATTCCCGGTAGTAGGTCATTGCGTTGCGGATGGCCCGCTTGAGTGCGTATTCTTCCCGCCGGTCTGCTTGCAAGTCGGGGCACAGTTCCTCCAGACAGCGGTTCGTCATCTGGATTGCCGCCAGATAGTCCTCCTTTGCGTCTATGGGCTGTATGGGCCTCATATACGCTTCCAAAGACGCATTTTCAGCAGAAAACGCGTCCATGAAGCCAGTAATATCCATATATTCATCCATAATAACGGAAGATCTTTCGCTGAACGTATGAAGTTGAATCATTACCAACGCCACCAAAACCCAAGTGACCGCAAGCATCATGCCCATCAGCAATATACTTTTTGTACGAATCGATACATCGTACCATTTTTGCTGCAGCCATTTCATCCAATCACCTCACTCTGGGCAACATACTCCTCATTATGGGTTAAGCGGCAGATGCCAAACGGACATGCGCTCAACACCAAAATGGGCGCAAACATGAGAAAGCTGTACTCCCATACATTTAAAATGAGTTGTGAATATTATAGCAATTTTTTTGGGTGTTTTTCAATATTCTTTATCCCATCTGAAAATAAATATTATCGCACGTGGCATAATATCCTGCCTTTAGGATTAGGGATATAAGCCACACCTTGTTCCCCCCGTAAAAAGGCTTCCGGGGATTACATTGGATATCGTTGAGCGAACCAACGCTCCCCACGGCAAAGCCGTGGGGAGCGTCAACCTTAGCAAGGAGTGTTACAGCACCAGTGCCTCCTTCAATACCCGGAGGGAGGTTAGGTGGCCCTCCAGCATGGGCATGGTCAGGTCCTCCATTTCCAGAGATACGTCGCCGTCATAGCCGGCCATCCGCACGGTGGAGAAAAACTCCTTCCACCACTGGGCGCCGTGGCCGCAGCCCACGGCCACGTAATTCCACGAACGCGTGCGGAACTGTTCGATGGGCTTCGTGTCCAAAAGGCCGTTTGGTCCGGCCATCCGCCGCTCCGGGCGGGAGTCCTTGCCGTGGACATGGTAGAGAGCGCCCTGCTCACCCAGCACCCGGGCGGCCTCGATGGGGTCGCCGCCCATCCAGACCAGGTGGGAGGGGTCCAGATTCATGCCCACCATGGGGCCAACGGCTTCCCGCAGGCGGAACAGGGTCTCCGGGTTGTATACCAGCTGCATCCCGTGGTTTTCCAGCGCGATCTGACGGATGCCGCAGTCCTCCGCCATACGGACCAGCTCCTTCCACTTGGGGATGGCCACCTCGTTCCACTGGTAGTCCAGAATGTCCTGGGTCTCCGGCGGCCAACTGGTGGTGATCCAAACGGGGGTCTTGTCGCCGGGACAGCCGGCGGGCAGGCCGCTCATCATCACGATCTTCTCCACGCCCAACAGCTTCGCCAGACGGAAGGTTTTCTCCGTCACCTCCCAGTCCTTCTGGAAGGCAAGGGGGTTGCCGGAACAGTTCAGGGCGCACAGGGCGATATCCCGGCGGCGAAGCTGGTCCATCCAGCGCTGCCGGGCCGTTTCGGAGCCAAACAGTTCGTCCAAGTCGATGTGGGGCGCGCCGGACCAGTTGCCGGTGCCGATCTCCACCGCCTGAACGCCCTGCGCCACGCAGAAATCCAGCATGGCCTCAAAGGGCATATCCAATGTGCAGGTTTTAATAGAAAGCCGCATAGGGGTGACCTCCTTGGTCATTGATCTTTTTAGGGGCCGCCGCGGGGCGGCGCATGAAAATCGTCTTTTTTCGCGGGGAGTTGAGGGCGCTATTCCTTGGTGAACCACAGGTCCAGGTCCACAGGACCCTCGATGCCGTCCACAACGCCGCTCTCGCTGTACTGCCAGAGGGTCACGCCCCGGTCCAGCGCCGGGACGGGGCCGTAGCTGGCCAGCCAGACCGGCAGGTGTGCCAACTCCTCCATGCCGTACATACTTCCGGCCCAGTGGAGGTTCATGTAGACCACCGGCTCGTAGCCCGCCTGACGGATCACGTCGCAGAAGGCGAGGGCGTTCTGGGTGGCCTGTTCGCCGGTGAGGTCGTCGGTCCGGGCCTCGTCCGCCGTGTAAAATTCCAGATCGTAGGCGATGGGGCCGCTGACGGTCGTCCCCCGGAGCCGCTCCACCACGAATCGGGCTTCCTCGGCGGCTTCCTCCTCCGTAACAGCCTGAGAGTAGAAGTAAACGCCCACCGTCAGCCCCGCATTGGCGGCGTCGGCGGCGTTCTGGGCGAAGGCGTTATCCTCCACCAAAGCCCCGGTGCCGTAGCCCCGGAAGCCCACCCGCAGCATGGCGAAGTCCGCTCCGGCGGCTTTTATGGCGGGCCAGTCCACGACACCTTGATAGCTGGAAACGTCCACCCCGGCATAGGCGGTGACGCCGGGGGCGTCATATTGGTAAAACGGCTCCCTGCGGGTCAGGGCTTCCTCGTTGACGGAGATGCCCGGCCCTGGCGCGGTATGGGCCCGCCATTCCAGAATACCCCAGATCCCAAGGCCCGCCAATACCAGCGCCGCCAGCAGCCAGCCACGGCGGGTGGGCGCGGCCCGCTTGCCGCCTTTCTTTTTTTCTTCCATATGTGTTCCCCCTCTTTTCTGCCCATAGACTACCACCGACGGCGCTGCCTTTGGTGAACAAAGTCTGAATTTGCCGCAAAAAGGGGAGGGGACGGTTCAGGTTTCCTGCGCCAGCATCCGCAGGGCGAACAGGGTGTGGAGCGCTGCGCCGGTGGGAAGAACGTCCTCGTTGAACACCACCGCCTCGTTGTGCATGGGCTTGCCGTAGCGAGGGTCCTCCTGCGGCGTTCCGGCTCCCAGCAGCAGGTAGGCGCAGGGCAGCTCATAGGTGAAGGAGGCGAAGTCCTCGGAGCCCATGCCGCCCTGATCCAGACGGTACACCCGCTCCTTGCCAGCCAGCTCCTCCGCCCAGCCCGCGACCCGGTCCATCAGGGCGGGATCGTTTACCAGCGGCGGCGCGGAGGCGATCTCCTCCACCTGGGCGCTGCCCCGGAAGGCCGCCGCCGTGTTTTCCGCGATGACCCGGATGCGCTCCATGATCCGAGCGCTGAGCTCCCGGTCAAAGGTGCGGATGGTGCCCTCCAGCACGGCCTCCTCCGGGATGATATTGGGGGCCTGTCCCCCCTGAAACCGGCCCACCGTCACCACGGCAGGCTTCTTCGCGGAGATCTCCCGTGCGGTCAGCTCCTGCAGGGAGAGGTAGATGTGGGCGGCGATGTTGATGGGGTCCACGCCGGTCTCCGGCATGGCCCCGTGGCAGCCGGTGCCCCCGACGGAGATCCGGAACAGGGTGCAGCCCGCCATGAACGTCCCCCGGCCGCAGAGTACCATGCCGGAGGGGGTGCCGGAGTTGACATGAAGGGCCAGCGCCGCTTTGGGCGACGGCGCATCCTTCAGGACCCCGGCCACCAGCATGGACTTGGCCCCGGTGAAGCCCTCCTCATCCGGCTGGAACACCAGCCGCACCGTGCCCTTCAAGTCCGCCTGGTGCCGCTTGAGTAAAGCGGCGGCGCCTAACAGCATGGCGGCGTGCATATCGTGGCCGCAGGCGTGCATGGCGCCGTTTTCCGACTGAAAATCCAGTCCCGTGGCCTCCCGGACCCGGAGAGCGTCCATGTCCGCCCGGAGCAGCACGCACC